>Ga0056128_1009621_pt1 | contig 12117 bp, 10 predicted proteins | sample WorMetLIZISLAND2_FD_71113 | JGI IMG/M metagenome (GOLD analysis project Ga0056128, IMG submission 71113) | Marine gutless worms symbiont microbial communities from Max Planck institute for Marine Microbiology, Germany - Olavius geniculatus... ...
TAAATATTTCTGCCAATTATTATTAAAATCTGCTAATCTTTATTCAAGGTACGATCGATAATGTTGGGGATGTTTTTTTCAGGTTTTCTGTTTATTTTAATGCATATTTCGCTTGATCTGCTTTCCTTAGGTAGTGCAGAAGCATACATTGAGTGAGGTGGAAAACTGAACGGTCATTTGATGGCAAGGTGTGTCAGGAATATTTGTGCCAAAAATTATTAACAGTGTACTATTGAAATAAGGTGGGAAATGACAACAACACGCTAACATAAAATGACATCTAGGCTTATATATAGGCCTACTTTACATTGCAGTAGGTGTCACTTTATTTTGAGGCTAACAAAGCTACAAAGGAAAACGTAATGCATAGGCTTATAAAATTTCGGCATTTACGATGGTCTTCATAAGTCTCGGCCAAAGTCCCGGAAGCTGCAACGTCACACATTTTACTTACATGTGCTGAAAGTATTTTGTGTTGAAAAATACTGAACGCTTGTACTGCTTTAAATGTCATTTCGCAGTTAAAAATAATTTTTAAAAACCCTCGACATTATCGGAGTAGTTTACACTAATATAAAACGTAAAATATAGTGTAGTTGGATTAATATGATTATTTCACATTACGTATCTTGTATCTTCGTACTTCGTTTGTGACATTTTGAGCAAAAACTTCGCTCATCATCGTCGTTATGAACAGCGACGTTAAAATTAAAATACATACATACTTGCTGTCAAATAATCACGATATAAGTAACAAGAATTTTTGCACGCAGAGATTCGAGAATATTTTCTCTTATTTCTGTCGTATACTGACATTGACAATTAAACGATATTACTACTGAGAGATGAAAATGACTTGCCACGTGTGTCATGCAGATTGCAGCACGTAATACTCTGCTCACTCACTTTTCAGTGTAGATTAGGCCTACTTAATTATCGGACACAATAGAACGGTGGTGTAATATCTTTCGTAGCACTCGACGAGTACAGTTCACTGGTGAAATAGGAATCTGGTCTAAATAAGTGTAATTGTACCTAGGTCTGCGGTAAAATCGCTGTGCATGAATGAAATTGCAGGAAAAAGCGGCGCTGATGGTCGAGATGACGAATAAACTAGAGGCACTGGCAGGTGAACTGGACCAGACGAAGAGAACAATTGATGACAACGATACCGAACTGAAGGTATACAACGCTGCCATATAGGATCATAATGGTTAAATGGTTGAATGCTACAGCTCTTCATAGGAAACCCATATCAGAGGTACGGCGGAGCGTCACCCGCCGTATGTGATCTGTGTTAACCTGCCACTCGACACAGGTGAACAGGTCCCGCCTTAACCCCAGCCAGATATGCCGATACTCGATTTAGCCCTACTTAGCCCGTAGTGATGGAAGGCTGAGTTCACCTAGGCGGCTGGTTACATAGCTAGATTATTTAGGCTTACGTGCCCGCAGGCAGTCACCCATGCAAGTGCTAACGCGGCTCGGTGTAGATTAGCTTCGTTGATCGTACCGCTACGACACGCCACCAACCAACTTCTTTGGTGGGTACTAAAGGCATGTACAAAGCGACAGAAACGGACTGAACTGAACTGCCAGTTTGTTCGCTAATACCCCGTTGACACGATCGAGCAAACATCGTGCAAATATGAAAGATGCATAAAGCATAGCAAACATCGAGCAAACGTCGAGCAGACATCCAGCAAGCATCAAGCAAACATCGAGCTGTCTCGCCCAGCTAACATAGCCAGCTCGTCATTGATCGTGTAAACGGGGTATTAGTACATTTCAGTTCGGTTCAATTTTGTCGTTCTGAACACTTCTTAAACGCAACTGAACGGAATTTAAATTTCAGCTCGGATTAGTTTATTTTATCTCTGTCACTCTGTAAAACAGTTCGAACTTTCATCCTGGGTCATAAATAGGGTATAGAGACAATTTTTTATCAGACGCCAGTGACCTAGACGAAAAAAATTACTTTTTTTGTGCGATAGCTTAATAGAACACTGTCAATTATTAAGTTATCAATCAGTAATCAGTACATAGGCCTAACTGTCAAGAACTGCGCCATACTGTAGTGCACTGAAGTTTCGGGTTTTGTAGGCTAAACTGATCGGTCTTGACGAAAATACAAAAAAATATAACTTGCGGCTGTAACTTGTTTTGCAGTAATTTTATAGAATTGTTTATATCTGTGCCGTCGTACAGCGTTGATAAAATAAAATTTATGAAAATATTTTAACAGTTTAGGTACTTGTGCCTTGTTTCAGATGCTAAGAATTCAGAACGCGTGCAACGTGGACATGATGGAACACGAAAAAATGTAAGTAGCCTATATATGTTACATCTACTTTTTGCTTAGTCACTTCAGTCACTTCTTGGCTTTAAATGTGCAGAGCACAACAAAAACAATTTTACAAACAAAATTTTGTAGGCCTATATCCGGAATTGTAGCAGTTTCTTTACCAGGATTGCAGTGCTTACAAATGGGGATTTAAGCCATATGTCCAATTAGTTAGCCTATATTCTAAAAAATGTAATTTAACTTTAAAATGCACTTTTCAAAGTAAATTTCCATTTAGACATTAGACATAAAATGGCGAAGTTAGTATTTAAGTGTTACAAACATTTTAGTCTATTTCTAACTGTGTTCAATATATTTTATAGTGACGAGTTATTTTAGACGTCATTGTCTGGATATTATTAAGATTAAGGACAATGAGGCTCGTCGAGAAGGGGGAGCATAAAGGGGTAAGTTACCCCGGGCCATGTGACGTTTAGAGGGACCCGCCGTCACTCAAGAATAGGGGAAGTGCGGCTAATGTGAGCATGCCTTTTAAGTCTTAAGCACCCCAGACAAATAACAAGAAATTTGAGCTAATGCTCACGAGACGCGCGAAAGCCTATAGCAGTTCCGGTTCAGTAGTTAGCTGAAAATTGGGGTGTTCACGCTAAGTTAATATACAAATACCAAATTCTCTATCTGGATCGCATAAGATAGTTTCGTGGCGCCGTCCGTGGCGCCACCTTGTGAATAATATAGACTTGTGTCGCAGCCCGAAATCGCCAAAAAATCCATAAAACCCCCTGTTTTGGCGTTCAAGATCATTCAAGGTCATTGAATTTGGCACCAATCGAGAGCCAGTGTACGACTTCTATTAGTGATTAATAGTAACCTAGGCCCTATCTCGTACTGTTACTGAGATACAGCGACTTACTGGCCAAAAATTGCAAATTTTCCCACCCCCCTCTCAAGAGCTCCCTCGTTCGGGGTGACCCCCTTCGAGTTTATGGAAAAGCTTTACGGTTCCTGAAACTATGTATGTATGTATGTATGTATGTATGTGATATATATATATATATCAGGCAGCCGACGGTAAAGATTTGGTGATCCTGTCTTGCACCGTTTTTGACTGATCCACCCGTGTGACGGACGGACAGGACAGACAGACGGACAGAATTGCGATGGCTAAGATGCGCTGAAAGCAGTAGCTGCTTTCTCGCGTAAAAAAACAACGAAACGGACTCATTTAATACTCACTAGCTTGAGGTCATCGCCAGTGTTTTGTGTAAAATTTTTCGACAAAAATATAATATTTTTCCCTTAGCACCGTGTATCTGAAACCGCAGAGGACAGTCTTTTATTGGAAAATTAGCAAATTGTTTCCATTCGAACACGAATTAGATTACTTGTCAGACTAGTCGTTTTTTGCTATTTTTATAGTGTCTGTCTAATTTTGGTGAACGATATTAGGAGATGTGCTGGCACATTTTTTTGCTGTCAGGGCGTTGAAGTGAAGCTATATAGCGGCCCTATGTGAGCATCCTCGCGCGATTCTAATGTGAGCACCGTGCCGGCTTTGAGCATGTAAAAGATGCGCGTCGTTGTGTCGAAAGATTGGGAAGGAAATCATTTGTCTGGTCGGACTGTGCATAGATCCGAACAGACAAATGATTTATTTCGAGCCAGTGTCATAAACAGGACTGACGTGGTGAAAACACGTGCTCGCATTATAAAGGACGAGGGTGGGTGCTCACATTAGAGATGCTGGAATTTACGTTGTTGAGACTGTGCTCACATTAGAGAACCGGGTGCGCTCACATTAGGTTGCAGGTTTCCTAATATGAGCGTTTTATTGTTGCCAAAGCAGCCATAATTTTGATACATGAATCGTTTCGCAAAATCCTTTAATGAACATATTCTAAAGGTCTGCCACGGATTTCAACACTAGAAACCATATTTTGGTGTCAGAGCTGATATAGTTTAAATGATAAACAAAAAAGGTGCTCACATTAGGGTACTTTCCCCTATTAAATAAAAGGTTAAAAGGTTGAAGATGGTGTTACAGCTCTTAGTGGAAGCCAATTTCAGAGCTACGGAGCGTCACCTGCCATACGGAATCCCACAGTGTTACCTGCACCCGACACAGTTGATCGCGCCCAGCCTTAACCCCAGCCAAATAGGCCGGTACTCGATTTACCTACCCCGGAGGGATGGAAGGCTGAGTTGACCTAGGCGGGTGGTTACATAACGAGATGGTTTACCTGTCCGCAGGCAGTCACCCATCGCAGTACTAACCCGGCCCGGCGTAGAGTAACTTCGTTGATCAAATCAACGCGTTACCACTAAGTCACGCCACCAAGTACACCAGAGTGAACCATTTTTTAAAAAAAAATTTTAAAAACTTTCTCCACAATGGGCCCCACAAGAATGTTTGGGGTGAGAATGTTTGCCCGGGCCCCGCTGTGGCTCTCGACGGCCCTGAGGATAATTTAGCTGCATTGATAACTTGCAGAGTAAGTGAGAAGGATGCGGCTATAGAAGAACTGCGTCAGAAGCTGATCACCTTCAAAGAGGATAGCAAGCGTCAGGTGAGTTCTATTGTTTTACCTTAAATTTAAGCACGCGCTTTTGTTTTTCATCCTAGATTTTTATGGCGCTATACAAATCGTACTTACTTTTAGCATTTAAGTTTTTTGTTGTTAGTACTTAATATTAATTTGCTGTTTTAGTCCGTTCATCGTCGTCCGGCTGTCCGTCCGTCTGTCTGTTCGACTCGTACGCCCTGGTACTGACGCCTAATTCGTAAACAAGAAAGCAGAAAAACAAAAAACGGCGTTAACGTTTCTCCGGCTGGCCGGTGTAAGGGGCGTGCTAATTATCTGTCCCATTGCTATAGCATAGCAAGGGACAGATTATAAGATCACTTGCGTCTGTCTGTCATTCTGTTAGTCTGTCTGTAAACACTCCTACGGCCGCATTTTTGATTCGATTTTGATGAAATTTTGCACAGTGATTCGGGGCCCGAAAAGTAAGTTTGTTTGGGATAAAAATCTGATAACCCCTTCTCCTATTTTACACCATTTTTTAAAATTGCATTACGGCCTATGGAAATTTCAAAGCGGTATAACTCGGCCCCCGTAAAAGATAATTGCGCGCTGTGTTTACCCACCGCCATATATTCGGGATCGGGCAATTTAAAGGTGTTATTTAAATTTACCCCCTATCCAGTGGCGTATTTAGGATTTGGCAAAGGGGGGCATGGCGAGCGCGCAGAGAGCGACCTATAACGGAGGTCTGGGGGCGAAGCCTCCAGCGGGGTCCAGGGGCAGAGCCCCTGGTCGTGAGGCCCCCTGAAGCTAAAACACTTTTTGCTTTTGAACGTTTAATGGAAGCAGCAAATTCGCCCATTTTTTTCTGAAATTTGAAAACGCAGAAAATCACAGCGTCATATCAGATGCAATCTCACATGGCGATTTTCATCGCATATTGTATCGGTATGAAAAAAGACCATCAAAAATTGTTGAATTTTGCAATTCTTGCTGGAAAACGGCAAAACGAACCTTTTCATATAAAGTCGCCTTAAAAAATTTGGGGCCAAAGGGGGGACATCGCACCGTAGCCCTCCCCCTAAATACGCTACTGCCCCTATCGACCCCTGTTGCCATAGCAACCATTCAAAAGTTGCAAAATTTTGCATTACAGCCAATGGAGATTTCAAAGCGGTAAAAGATAATAATGCGCGCTGTTTGCACCTACCCCCTATTTTCGGGCCCTTGCTATCCGACGGTGTAATTTAAATTTCTCCCCTGCCGACGAATGTTTCCATGGCAACGAATTTTGAGACAAAATTGACTATAACTCGGCCCCCGTGAAAAATAATTGCGCACTGTTTTTACTTACATCCCTATTTTCGGGCCCGGGCTATCCGATGGTGTCATTTAAATTTCTCCCCTGCCGACTACTGTTGCCATGACAACGAATTTTGGGACAAAATTGACGATAACTCGGCTCCCGCAAAAGATAATTGCACGCTGTTTTCACCTACCCTCTATTTTCGGGCCGGGGCTATGCAACAGTGTCATGTAAATTTCTCCTCTGAAGACCCCTGTTGTCATGGCAACCAACCGTTTTTATTCAAAGACAAAATTGGCTGCAGGCTCACGAGCGTCAAACGCTGAAACGCAACTAAAAAGGTAAAAAAAATCGAGATAAATAGAAGTTATGACGTCGAAGACAAGATGACGTATTAATCGCGTACTTACAGTAACTGTTGGCGGATTGCAGTCACGCGCTCGGGCGGTTTTGCCCACTGCACACTCGACGCAGTGCAGTGGGTACTAGATGGACGGTCGCATACATATCGGTACACGTATGGCGTGGCGCCATCTTTACTTATTAATTATTTGTGTGGACCCGGGTTTGGTCTGGAAAAGATTAACATGCAGTATAGGCCTAACTGTTCCAAGCTCATGCCTATACCTAGTAATCAATTAGTTTTTGGCGCGCTACAGCTATGCTATAGCTATAGGGCGTCTTTGGCACGATGTGTCGTCCGTCTGTCTGTCTGTCTGTCTCTAACGGATGTCCCCCCTGTTTTCCAATAGACAACATTCTGAAACTAATGACTGTCTGGAGGAAAAACAGGGAAGATTATTAGAACTGTCATTATTGTTAATTACATGCACGCGTATAATGCAGTTCTTACAATTTCAAGTTTAGGTCGTTGTGTGTTTTGTGTTTCTGTAAAGGTTAAACTTACCGTTTTATTACTATGTGTATGTGTGCATTCTGCCTGGAAAGACCGACCCCGAAATGACTTATATTATGTCTGGTGTGACGTTGAACCCTATTCACTCACTCTTAACGGAAGTGTTCTGGCTAAACGGTAAGTCGTAGGAGATCGGCAATGGTACCAGCGGACAGAGCGCTGGTAACTTTCTATAGGCTGTCAATAGCCTATAGAAAGTTACCATGTCTCCATCTGCAGTGGTTTGGCCGCAATTTTTAATGGAAAGTTTCAAGCTATTAAGTAGCCCTATCTCGGAAACGGTGAGAAATAGGGCCAATGTTACTATTAATCGCAAATAGTAAGTGACATATTGGCTTTCAACATGAACATGAAAATCATTGACCTTGGGTGACCTTGAAGGTCAGTGCTGCAACAGGAACAGTATAGGCTGTAGCGCTTCTTTCTTATCGACGGCTGGGCTTTCTTGTATTATTAGGCAGCATGGCGCATAGAAAGTGAAACACGCACATTCTTACAAACACGCAAAAAAGACACAGGCACACGCAAAAGATAATGCACAAACATGCATAGTCTAGGACATAATGTGAACATCATGGCAAAAAGACAAGCCCATAGCTTAGTCAGCATAGAGTGTTTCTGCCAGACCGCGGACAGACAGACGCAGCGACACAGTTTACATAGACACGCTGCCTGAATTTTATGGTTGCTCATAGCTTGCGAGCTAACAGCGAGACTGTCACGACGTTTTAATCCTAAAAACATTTATTGTAACCGGACTGAAGTCTGAGAAGCGTACAAGTGCGTTTACATAAAATAGATGAGGTGGAAAATGAGAGATAATTTATGGCATAAAGATGGCCATGACAATATAGAATTATGTAAGGCGCACTCATTTTACACCTCGTCTAATTTATGTCAGTGCACTAGTACGCTTCTCAAACTTCAGTCCAATTACAATAAAGGTTTTAAAATTTTAAAATTTGAAAAAGTTATGACAGAAAAATTTTTGACTGTTTTTTGAGACACGGTGTAGATAGAGAAAAGACAACTTCTATTCAACCGTGTGGTCAAGACCATAGCACTAGACTAACCAAATATAGCCTAAATAAAAAGGCTGCTTATTTAGTATATTTATATTATTTATTCTTGGCGGGATTTTCAGCTGCACGTTTTTTAAACTTAAAAACGTTGAGAAAATAAAAAAACGTTAAAAAACGTTTTTACATTTGTGGTATTGAACACGGCGGCGTCTGATTATCGTTGTCCGTGATGTGCTGCAGGAAGCTGAGACAATGCAGATAAGTCTGGAGCAGCAGCAGGATTACTCTGACGTCATGAATGAACTTCGCGCATCACAACAGCTCTGCGCTGAGCTCGAGGCGCGATGCAAACAGCAAGAGACCCAGCGGGAACTCACCGGCGCGTCCATGCAGCAAAATCAGCTCGCGATCGACGTACGAATAGCAGCTCTTTTATTCACCGCCGTAAAATGGTTGCAAATGCAAAACCAGTAACACAAAACGCCAAAGCCCGGAATGTATGCGGAGTCTCGTTTGTTTGCTTTTTATAGGCAGCATGCGAAAGATTTTCATTTCTCTTATATCTTTCATTTTTTTGCAGACAGACGCCGTTTGCAAGACGCTAAAACGTCTGTTACTCAGATACACTGCAAACATTACGAACAGATGTACGTTTTTGCGTTTGAAATTTGCACGTCGTTTAAAGCTCGAAATGTGATATCGATTTTTTAGGATGAAATCCAACATGAAAAAATTAAATCACTTTTGCTTTATTTTGATCATTTTTATTTTCCAAATCACGAATTAGCATTACAGCAATATTTTAATATTTATTTTGCTAGACAACAGCACTGTAGTAAAGTAGACGGTAGTAGTTAACAAAGAAACAACGAAATGATCAAAAAATTTTTTAAAATGAAATTAACTTTCTAGTTTTTAAAGCACCACCAAATTGAATCAGTAGATTTAATTTTAAACAACAGATGATACAATGCATTTAAAACGCGTTTTCATGTATTTATCTTAACGTGAGTTATAATTGTTTCTGAAGACTTGTTAGTTGTTACAATATTTGTGGTAGGGGGATTTCGTACCAGCTGTTGTTGGATGTGCGTTTATCTGCTGGCCAGGAGTACGAGAACAATATTGTTGAGCTGAGAGAAGAGCTGCAGAAGTCGCACAATGAAGTCGCTCGTTTGAACGGCGTTGTTGCTGACTGCAACAACCAACTGGACAAACTCAACGCACACATTGATGGCTTGAAACAAACAACAGAAGTAAGTCCGACTGCATTGATGACATTTGCATTTCATCATCTTTGCAAGGCTTAGGATTTGAAATTTAATCTTACTGATAAGGCAAAGATGCAAGAGTTTATGGATATAAAGAAAACGATCAGCCGTCATTAAGGCATAATTTAAAAATTCAAAACTGATCGCTAAAATTGCGCATTTGTGATAAATTTATATGTTCATTATTGTATTTAAATGTGGCATTTTGTTTAATTTTTGTTCTCGGTTTTCACGTTTGTGATAACCAATCATATTTGTTACTAAACTTTAACATGTTACGTGACGTAAGATTCGTGTTTAGATTATTTCAGTTAAAATAAACGATACTGGGTCAGACAGAGTAGATGTGGTTGTCTGGTGGAATGCATAGGATGAACGGTCGCAGAAGAACCATGTTGTGGAAGGTTTGCGAGTTGAATTAGACGCAGCAAGGGAAGAAAAGAGCCAGACGGAGAGTCGCTACACTGAGAGGTTGAAGGAAATTGAAACGTTGAAGAAAGAGCGTGACGAAGTCGAACAGTTCTGCCAGGTAACTTATTACAGCTGTGTTATTAGCTAGCCTATAGAAATTGTAGAGTACATTTTTTAGTTTGCTATAGAAGGTTTATGCAGTCGTAGGATACTAAAAAATAACTGCGTAATTAAAAAAAAATAAAAAGCTTCCTAGTTCTTGAAATTTACTGCCAGCACTACAGCACGGTAGTAAAGTAGACGGCGGTAGCTAACGGAGAAACAACGGTATGTTTAGAAAGAAAAGTAAAAAATGACATTAACTTTCTAGTTTTTAAAGCTGCAGCAAATTGAATCAGTAGCTTTAATTTAAAAAAAACTGATGATGCCACGCATTCAAAACGCGTTTTCACGTATTTATCCTAACGTTATTTATAATTGTTTCTGAAGACTTTTGTTACAATATTCGTGGCGGAAAGATGTCGCACAAGCTGTTTTCGAACGTGCGTGTATCTACTCGCCAGGAGTATGAGAACAACGCTGTGGAGCAGAGAGAAGAGCTGCAGAAGTCGCACGATGAAGTCGCTCGTTTGAACGGCGTCGTTGCTGACTGTAACAGCCAACTGGACAAACTCAGCGCACATATTGATTGCTTGAAACAAACAGCTGAAGTAAGTCCGACTGCATTGATTACATTTGCGATTCATTATCTTTGCAAGGTTTACGATTTGGAATTTATTCTTACTGATAAGGCAAAGAAGCAATAGTTTATCAATAAAAGTAAAACGATTACCTGTCGTTAAGGCATAGATAAAAATTCATAACTGAACGCTTAAATTGAAGTTATATTATAGCATTAATCATTGTGCGCATTGCTGATTTATTTGCGTATTTGAGCCAATCTTTACATATAATGAATTTATTAGTTTATTATTGTGTTTAAATGTTTAATTTTCTTTAATTTTGTCGTTGGTTTTCACGTTTGTGACAATCAGTCATATTTGTTACTTAACATATAATTCCTGTTTAGATAATTTCAGTTAAAATAAACGATACTCTGTCAGACAGAGAGATGTGGTTGTCTGATGGAATGCATAGGATGAACGGTCGCAGCAGAACCATGTTGTAGAAGGTTTGCGAATTGAATTGGATGCTGCAAAAGAAGAAAAAAGACAGACGGAGACTTGCTACACTGACAGCTTGAAAGAAATTGAAACCTTGAAGAAAGAGCTCGACGAAGTCAAACAGTTCTGCGAGGTAACTTATTACATCTGTGTTATTAGCTAGCCTATAGAAATTGTGGAGTACATCCATTTTTTATTAGCTATACAAGGTTTATGCAGTGGCAAGATACTAAAAAATATTAGCGTGATTAGAAAATTAAAAAAGCTTTTACTTTTTCAAAACTACTGCCGACATTACAATATTTTTTCTTGCACGAAAATTGTAAGTGCAGTGAAGACACAACTGAGCAATTCTTCAGTAACAATGTTCCGTAGTAAAGTAATTACGTAAATTTCGACCTTGACTACCCAAGGATCAAAATCTCGCACAACATTTTTCTCATTTTTTTGCAGTTGCAAGTTTGCGACGCTAAAACGTCTGTTACTCAGTTACTCTGCAAACATTATGAACGTTTATCGAAATTTGCACGTCGTTTGAAGCTCAAAACGTGATAACAATTTTTTGAGGACGTAGTCCACCTTCACAAAAATCAGATTACTTCTGTTTTATTTTGCTCACTTTTATTTTTTAAATTCCGAATTTAGCGTTACAGCAATAATTTAATATTTGTTTTACTGGACAAGAGCACTGTATTAGAGTAGACGATGGTAGTTAACAGAGAAACAGCACAACATTTTTTCTCATTTTTTCCGGTTGCAAGTTTGCGACGCTGAAACGTCTGTTACTCAGATACACTGCATAAATTACGAACAGATGTACATTTATTCAAATTTGCACGTAGTTTGAAGCTCAAAACGTGATAACGATTTTGTTCAGGACGAAATCCAACTTAGCAACATCAAACTTCTGTTCTGTTTTGCTGATTTTTAATCTCAGAATTCCGAATTTAGCGTTACAGCAATATTTTAATATTCATCTTTTTAGACAACAGCACTTTAGTAAAGTAGACACGGTAACTAACAGAAAAACAGCGGTATGATTAAAAAAATAAAAAAAGACATTAACTTTCTGGTTTTAAAAGCAGCAGCAAACTGAATTAATAGCTTTAATTTAAAAAAACAGATGGTATTAAGCATTTAAAACGCGTTTTTACGTATTTGTCCTAACGTTAGTTATAATTGTTTCTGAAGACTTGCT
>Ga0056128_1009622_pt1 | contig 12115 bp, 7 predicted proteins | sample WorMetLIZISLAND2_FD_71113 | JGI IMG/M metagenome (GOLD analysis project Ga0056128, IMG submission 71113) | Marine gutless worms symbiont microbial communities from Max Planck institute for Marine Microbiology, Germany - Olavius geniculatus... ...
TCGTGTTGAGAATGAAACGACCTTGATTTCTGCAAAAAATCGTGTAGATCTAAGCAGTATTTCTGAAGTTAGAAGCTATATAACAGAGTGGCCCCGTTTTTTGGGGGCCACCCTGTATACTAGCACTATCATCCAGGATTCCCTGGCCAGGCCTTGCAGCAGATGTGACGTCACACAACCTTTAATCCCCCTCCCCCCTACGTCACGCATTGTCACAATATCGTGAACACCCCTTCCCCTCGGCATGTGCTGTCATTTATGGATGTCCTCTTTGATGTTATTTTTAAAATGCATTTTCATACAAAAACTAATGCAAAACAATATATTTATTTTGTTTTTGTGCTAATTTGCTTGTCATTCTGTTACAGAGTTGCAATTTGGTTATGACTAGTGAATTTTGCTTCTGAAATATTTAAACTTGGTACAGATTTTGCGCAGCAATCTACTTGTGCTATGAAATTTCACTGAATGATCACTTTTGAGTACCATTTGGACTGTGCCGGTTTAAACAAAGTTGTTTTACAGTTTAAACCGATTTAAACCACACGAACGGCAGAAACAGTTTACTGCTGGTAAAAACGCAAACGTGGTTCCATGCCCTCAAATCACCCAGTGCTGGCAATGCCACAAACTTTGTACCGTAGTAGTAGGAAGGCCATGATTAACATGCAGTATTAGTGAGCAGACCCAACTGTGTACTGTACAGTAATAGAAAGGTCATCATTAAGGCCACACAAAACATGTTAGAACTGAGGCACATATTACCACTGAGCATCCACAACACTTAATATAAATACATTTGCTTAATGCTAGAGATGTAAATAGCAAACACAATTATAAACAATTATATTATCGAGATTCATTGTATTCTAACAGATATATGCCACATTACCAGCTATGTTAATAATAATAGTAATAATAATTACAATTATGCCGCATTATTTGAATTTAGTGCCCTTTTTGCCTGGCTGGCACCATTAACTGACCAGGTCAGTACGCCAACAGTCCTGGCTACTGTTATGCAGAACTTGCAGCTTGTGAAAATCCGAGAAGTGACTAACCTCATTAAGTACGTCATTTTTAAGTTATTCACTTCAGTTTTTGGCCTACTGCAATTCAGTTCCATTTTTCATAACTGATTTTCAGCAATCGGCACACCTTACATACGTTCCAAGGGTTTAAAAATATTAATAATTAATAGTAATAATTACAACACCATAATACATAACCATAACCATTCAGAAGCTGGTTATTACCAGTACTGCAACAAGGATAATTCTTCTGAGAATATAAGTCTGCAGACACTCATTACTTAAATTACTCAAATTAAACTTAAACTGATTACTTAAATTCTCAGCACAATCACAGAAATACTCCATGTGTCTATCTGATGCAACAGTCAATAACAAACCAGGCACACATCCAAAGTAAATGCAGCACAGTATATATATCTGTGAAGATCAACATTCACACTCAATGGCCTAGTGAAAGATTACAAAAACTGGTCAACAGTGACGACAAAAAACGGAGGTAGTTTCTGGAAATGTCTGTTCACTTAAGACGCGTCAGGTAACTTAGCAGCTACAAGCGGCTCGTTGCTGCTATGCTACTGGACACTCGGCTACAGCAAGACAGCTACAAGCCACTACGAGCATTTTGTAGCGTAAAAATTGTAGGCTACGTTAAGGCCCTAGGCCAACATCCAGGCTTCTGAACGCATCAATTTTTGGATGATAGTTGAAAAATCACTCTAAATGTGTCAGCATACAGAATAAAATAACATTAATACAAAATTGCTTGCATAATTACTGTTTCTACTCAAAATTCACCTATTACAACCACCAACAGCCATCTTTAGTGGACAAATATGACGTCACATTCGTCTGCGCTAGCCGTTAACGTAGACTGTTGTCTGACGAAAAATTGTAGCGGCTCGCAGCGTATCGCAGCCGAAATCTTGTAGCCGCTACGTTGCCGGACGTGCCTTTAGTCACAGTTGGCACAAATAAAAAAAGAATATTTGCTTTCAGCTGCGAAACAAAACATTCCAAAGAAGCGTGAATTCAAGTAAGCATGAGAGGCCATAAACTGCAATAAAAGAGATTAAAAATTATGAGCAGATATACATCCATTTTATACACATTAATGTTGTTGTTTCAAACATCAGCAGTTAAAGTCCATTTGTGCAAGAGTTAAAATGGAATAAAATGATTAAAATGGTTAACATGGCCATAAAACTGAAGCTTCCCTACATGTTAGCATGCAACCAAATATATAAATTGCTGCTACAGAAAAATGTTACTATTACAATTGCAGCATAAACTTCTAAAATTGCAGTTACTGCACACATATTAATGATCCTAGACTAGATTAGTGTTAGTAATAGTACCAAATTCACTAGAAACACCATGATTATCACTGCCAAGAAGTGACTCAGAAAAAGTATTTTACAACTTTTTACACAAAAACATACTGGGTGGTCAAAAAGTATGCCAACAAGGAACATAACTGTCTCATACATGCGCACCAACCATTTCCCAAATTTTCTTACTGATAATTTCAGCAGTATATTGGTAACAAAGTGATGACTAAAGAAACCACCACACATTAAATGCTTTTTGTATTGTGATACATGTAAGCATAGCTAGGATAAAAATGTTTGATGATTAGCATTAGTGTGCCATTAGTTGGAGTTTAGAAATCAGTCTGATGTAGTTATGACTAAAAAACCTTGTGCTCTACATTTCTGGACCACCCTGTAAAGCCTGTGTACGTACTCTCTCTCTCTCTTAGTCTAAAAAATCCATCAGACACAGAAGAAAATGCGAACGAGAAAAGTTATCACATAATGGCAACAAAATGAAGTGAACAAAAAAAACAAATGATTGAGTAACATTACAAAATGCAATCTATTCTCTGCCTGTGACATATTACTGTACTAACGACACTGGGCAACAACAACAGCCGGACAACTTTACAACGATACTTGACAAATGCTGATTGGTAACCTAAATTTAACACAAGTTCTTCACAAGTCAAATGTCTGGAAGCTCGTCCCACTTGAAGCATTATGATTGAACAACTTACGTGCGATCAAACCAAAATCGGGCCTATACTGGCTGAGTGGCTGGCTCTATTAACTGACTAGGTCAGTATACCAAAAGGCCCGGTTACAGACAAGGCGTTCCATTATAAGGAATTCACAGTTTGAAAAACACAGGAATATTACTGTTCTCTGAAGATCATGATTACTTATTTTTAGTTCTTATAACTCATTTACTTTCAGTTCATGGCCTAGTGCAACAGACTGAGCAAATTACCTGTCAGCTATTGAGCAGACACTATGCACTGACCGGCACTTGGTTTCACAGAATAACTAGAAGGCACTTGTGAGAGTGCATATCTCCACCAAGTGAAGTGATTTAAACATTACTACCGTAAAATGTAGAAGTATTCATAAGAGGGCGCCACCGTTCCTGAGTCATCATGTACACACACGGAATGACGGACAAACACACGGACGGACAGAATGACCAATCTCTTAATCTCCTCCAATGTTCACTACGTTCACATTTGGCAGAGATAAAAACATGCATCAATAACGGAGGTGCATTATTTCACATCTGTCAAATAGTTTCTATGCTGGCAATGGTATGTGTTTACGGTCTTCACGGAAAATAAAATGTAGGCTAATGCCTGTTGTGATACACTTAGCTGAAACAACAACTTAAGTACCATAACAGTTTGAGCCTGGCAAAGCATAGTTCAGGGTTCCTACAGTCAGCGAAAACTGGGAAAAGTTGGGAAATTTGTGTGGTCAGGGAAAGTCAGGTAAAGGTCAGTGAAAAATATTATTTTGGAAAAGTCACGGAAAAATTAGGGAAAATGATCTTAGATCATGCAGACTGCAGATATCTGTGATTTTTTGTGTCTCCACACATTAAAAAGCAGGCAAATTTGCAGCTTCCATTGAACATCCAAAAGCTAGAAGTGTTTCAGTTGACTTCCCGACCAGGACCTCAGTCATTTGCATATTGCTCCATTAACAGTGTTTCATAAGTTATGATATAGTGTACCATTTCTGACATTTGCGCGATAGAGTTATTGTTTTGATAAGATCAGGGAAGTTGTAATTCTATAACTGGAAAAATCAAGGAAAAAGTTATGGAATTTTTCTACAGAAGATCTGTAGGAACCCTCATTGTTGACGAGAGATATCAGAATCAACTGATAATTTACTCGTACATACACATAAACCTTCAGTCAAACCTGTAAAAAACTTAAGAAAAATCAGACTTACCAACCAAAAACCATAGCGAGACACATGATGGACAAAGAATTGTAAAAACAACTTAGGAAAAGTTCAGAAATACTTAAGCAGAACCACACTGCTGCCTGTTAGGAAGAAGTCTAAACGATCCCATGGAAGTTACTGGGAAGCTTTGTGATTCACAAGACTACAGTCAAACTACAACTTGAATACAAACAACTGTCCATCAAAAAATTTAATCACTGGGCCTAGTCCACAAAATTTCATTGCAGGAGATCATTGCCGGCCTGAAGAGATGTACCAAAAGCTGATGGCCGACAACGAGCATCATTGCATCAAACTGGTCTGAGCTTGTAGGGATGTACCAAAAGCCGATGGTGGATAGCCAGCTGGTGCCTGCATACCCATAGCCATGACGGGCTGCTGCATGTAACCCATTGCTGTGGGCCTTGGCTGCATACCTGTCATGTTCAGCAAAACACACACATGTGCTAGTTAACAAATGAAACATCTTTATTTTGTGTTGTTGCAGTCAACAGATGGATCAAAACATAAAAATTACCAAGTTGAGAGTAAGGAAACAAACAGACAATTAAGTACAAACAGCTCAGATAGCCGACCATACTGCTGGGCAACAGAGAATTTATGCTTAAACAGATAAAATGACGCGACACCATTATTTCGTAGACTGGCCTCTAGTGTACGTATACAGCAGGTCACGGTATACAATCATGGCTCGCAGCATGGGGGACGCCTCATGTATGCGACTGCATGCTCTTTCGTGGCCGGGGGACCGGAGGCTCAGGAAGGTGGCGGGCTTGGTCAGGCCCAGACCATAATGGTCTAAAGACCAAAGACTCGATGAAGCGATGGAGGGGACAGTGGCCACGAAAGAGCAGTTTTGCTTCGTTGTATAATACTTGCCATAGCTACTGGGTAAGACAAATAGGCAATTTGTCGGGTTTCTGCAACGATTTTGTCCAGTATTAACCCGCAGCACGAAGCAAACTAATTGTAGTAGATAGCGTCCTCAACGCTGCATATGCACTGATAGATGTATAACCCATTAGTGTCTGAATTATTTTATAGTTTGCCATCAAAGCAGGTGTCCCATTTTTGGGGATGCTAGGCATGAATCGGTTAAGTTATGTGCATCGTCCTCAGGTAAGGGAAAAGGTCGGCCAAATCATTAGACTTCGATAATTTTCCATATCGTAAAATTTGTTTATACAACAAGTGGCCACAATTTGCAATGGAAGTAGTTGGGGTCCAGTCAGTACCCCCATTTAGGGAAATGGGGCAGCTGTAGAGGGCCTGATTTGGTACCACATGCTAGCTTTTAGGCAACCCTATTTATTTGTTCAGACAGTTTTCCAGTAAGATGTACCATTAAGTCACAATACAATATAGATGACAGACAGCAGTTTGATTTAAACACAAGGAAAGGGGAGGGAGAAGGAAGAGTCACTTTGCTGCAGGAAAGGGAGGTTAATGTAATAGCCGGCGCTGCTGCTTGCGCTGTTGGTGCAATGACATCATTGCTATTATTAGTCATCATGTACACAGACACAAACACAGAAGCACAGAACAACAAACAGAACGACCAATCTCTTATCTCCTCCAATGTTCATTACGTTCACATGGCAGAGATAATAATTTATTCTAAACTAGAAATACGTTCTGTGGAACGAGGTAACTGTCCCATTGCCACACTATATAGCCTATCAGCTGAGTTTCAGCGTTTGATGCTCTTGTGAGTCTGCAGCCAATTTTGTCTTTGAATAAAAACGATTGGTTGCCATGACAACAGGGGCCTTTAGGGGAAAAATTTACAAGACACCATTGCACAGACCAAGCCCGAAAATAGGGGGTAGGTGAAAACAGTGTGCAATTATATTTTGCAAGCACCGAGTTATAGTCAATTTTGTCCCAAAATTCATTGCCATAGCAATGGGAGTCAGCAGGGGAGAAATTTTAATGACACCAGCAGATAGTGCAGGCTCGAAAATAGGGGGTAGGTGCAAACAGGGAGCAATTATCTTTCACGGGGCCGAGTTGTAGTCAACTTTGTCCCAAAATTCATTGCCATGGCAACAGGGGTCGGCAGGGGAGAAATTGTAATGACATTATCGGATAGCCTGGACCTGAAAATAGGGGGGTAGATGCAAAAAGCATGCAATTATCTTTTACGAAGACCGAGTTATAATCCTTTGAAATCTCCATTAGCTGTAATGCAAAATTTTGCAACTTTTGAATGGTTGCTATGGCAACAGGGGTTGATAGGGGGTAAATTTAAATAACACCATTAGATTGCCTGACTCCGAAAATAGGGGGTAGATAAACACAGCGCGCAATTATCTTTTACAGGGATCAAGTTATACCAGTTTGAAGTCTCCATAGGCCGTAATGCAAATTTTCTAAAAATTGGGGTAAAATAGGGGAATGAGTTATCATATTTTTATGCCAAACAAACTCTATTTTACTTTTCGGGCCCCAAATCACTGTGCAAAATTTCATCAAAATTGCGGCCGCAGTAGTGTTTTCAGTCAGACTAACAGACTGACAGAATGACAGACAGACGCAAATGATTTTATAATATGGCCCTTGCTATGTTATAGCAATAGGACAGATAACAAGAATAAAGAAAATGGAAAAGGCAGCATAACAGAGAGTCAAAGTCAATATTTACCTGCTGCTGGAGCCATTGTTCCAGCCGGCACAGCCATCATGCCTGGCTGCGAACCATACACCACTCCTGGCATTCCCATCATTGCCGGCTGCCAACTTCCAATCATGGTCGGTTGCTGGTAGCCGACCATTCCAGCCTGTGGACTATAGCCGGTCGGCTGAGTGTAACCAACTGGTGGCATCGAACTACCTGCAATGCCAATTATGTGTGTTTATTTTGATAAAAATTAAAATAAAATTATCAAATCACTCATTCTATGCTGTGGTTGCAATAATTTCAGCAAAAAAAAATCAAAAAATTATTATCAACAAGTTATCGCTAAGCCTGATCATGTGCCGATAACCATATCTCTCCAGCTGTGCAAAGGTCTACCATAAATTGTTTTTGCCAGGGTCTATGTGGAAGTCCGGACTTTCACGTCGGTTGGGATTAAGTCCATGTTTGATAACAGATTACTATGCGACTTGGGCCAGTACCACCAACAAAATGGTAGATGTGACCCAGCAGTACAGTAATAATAAGCATATTACAATACACTGGAAATGAATCTACAGACACCACTGGCTTGGAAACAAGAAAAGCAACTGCAAAATCTTCTGCAGAACCGAAGTAAGCAAGTGACTGAGTAGGGTTTAATGTCCCACCCGACACAGTATAAATCATTTTGGGAACAGCCTTTCCAGGCAAAATCGCACACGTATAAAGATGTAAACAAATACTAAAACACAAATTTAACCTGTACAGAAAAAACCAGATAAGGAACACATGAAATGCTAAATATTGATCCTAATCTAAAATTGTAAGAATGCTGTCTATTGGATGACAATGGACCAATTTTTATTTGCATTGTATTGTAGACTAAAGACCATGTATAAATAAAAAGGTGTACAAAAAATTATATCAAGAGAACGATTGAAAACCGACCAGGTTTAGAATGGAGCTGATTCATAGGTGAGGACGGTGTTGTTGGCTTCTTGGTTGACATTAAGTCATCGATGCTGATGTCAATCCCAGCATTACGCCACGTCGATGGTACACTCTGCCACACCGATGATTGGTACAATCAATATAAGCTCAATGGCAACAGTGATATTAAGTCTACAGAACAATTTCATCCAGCATCTCTACTGCGCAGCGCTGAGTACACTAGTGTCTACTGAATAGTGCACGTCAAGTCTGAAAGTACTGCCAGTGCTAGACAGATCATGGAGACCATCCCACAGCGAGTTCCAGGCCACCAGACCCCTAATGAAAATAAAAATAAAATAAATAATAAAAAGCCCATGCTTTGTTGGTCCAACGGTACAGTCATGTAATATCGACTAGCAGAACTTAAATGCCATCAGCCGGCAACATTACATAAAGATTGTACAAGATTCTTTCACAGACATCAGCAATTACATATGTCACTTTTTATAAACTAAGAAAAATTTCCAAAAATTTCCAAAGATGCCACATAACCAAAAAATCATCATCCGTTAATAATCCTCAAATGATCTAGTCAGCCAATGAATAAATGAATGATTTATAGAAATCTCAAAGCTTTGCTACCAGCAGCAGGACCCGTTACAGACTGAAATGTCAAAACATGCCTGATTGCAATATAAAACGCAGAATACATTAATTATTCTACATTGCAGTGCTACACAGTGCATCAGTAATGTCACACTGTCATATATTTTCTCTTTCTCTGTCTCCCTTCTGCGTTTTTTCATACCACATGTAAGTTCATAATGAATGAATGAAGAAATCTATCACTGAATGAATAGCCGAATAAATAAATAAATCCAAACTCACAGAGTTCTGAGACATTGCAACACTAGTTGTCTGCGCTGGAGTAGCAGTGGTTGTCTGCAACGATACCGGCTGATACGGAAGGTATGATGCAACTGACGGTGCTGCTGCGGAAGGGTATGACCCAGCAGATGGAAACGTCTGCTGCATAGAAGACACAGGTCCAGGGAATGGCTGGGGCGGTGGCATGGTGGATGGTATGGAACTACCGTGAAATGGAACGGAAGATGGTGCCATTGGAAGACCGGTAATTCCAGATGAACCGGTAATTCCCGATGGCTGGAAATAAACCGGCTGCATTGCTGTAGAGCTGGCACTGATGGACGGCTCTGCCCCGAGCTGAAGTAGGTCACTGCTCGGCCTTGACACAGATAACACAAAATGTACATCAACGCTTGGCCTTGTGGCCTTGATAACACAAAAGCTGCCTGGACCAAAGAGTCAAAGTCCAACTCCGAGTATCAACTATGGATGGCTGAATAATGTGGATAAAAGTCTGCAAAGTATGAGTAATGCTTTAAAAATTGAGCAGCATCCAGTTTTTACAAATTACAGAAGCCACTTTTTCTCCATTCGGATGTATTATATATTTATCATAAAATCGTACAGAACTACTGCTTAAACACACAAAAAGCACTAAAACAGAAAAGTAAACGTCTACTCTACTCTGTATATATATTACTTTTCTGGTACTTAACAACAGAAAAAAGCTAAATTACTTCAAATAGTCAAAACAATAAATAAATGAAAATAATCTTTCATAAAACTTTCTACGATAAATTGTTGGTATAAAAACACACAGCACGTTAAAATGACATCACAGCTGAGAATAATATCCAAATGTCTTGAGCCATCCAACTCATCATTTCAGAATAACAATCAAACGTTCCACACAAAATCTCCATCAGCATAAATCACATTTAGCATCAAATAACAAATCACGTTAGTGTTACGAACCATCTGATGGATACTCACAGGATGGGTCTGTTCGCTGGTGCGGACTGAAAGTCGGCAAAATCTGCGAATGTTCCATCACTTGCAGGCTCCGCAGCTGACATAAGCAACACAGTACCATGGTACTTAAAAAAAGTTGCCGCAGAATATCACAGTCTGTAAAGATGGCTATCTGTTGCATGTGTGCTATACATTATTGCATCACACACAGTGAGTAAGTAGGGTTTAACATCCCGCCCGACACAGTATATGTCATATCGGGGACAGCAGTTGAATACAATAATGCGCAACTCACAACGCAAAACAGTGAAAACACAACTCGAATATTCAATCTTACTTCGCTGTTTTGGCATCATTATTAAGACATTTATTCGCCGATAGGGCTAAAGGCAAAGTACAAAGTACACCAAAGAAAACAATAAAAACAATAGCAAAGAGAATACAGATAGAGAACGTTAGTGATAGTTAACAGTCACTGACCTGTGTCAAACGCCCGAGGATTGAAATCGGCAAAGTCGCCATTTGCATTGTCACCAGGTTTAGAGGCCTTGCCGGACAGCTGACGACTAATGGTTGACTACAATGTAACACAAAACAGCTACTGCATGACTTCAACAACTACAACAACTAATCAATTTCTACAACACTACTAGTACTGCTACTACTGTACTGTGCTGCTGCAACTACAACTTACACTTAGCACTTAGATCCTCTGGTCCTTCACAGGAGAATGGGCAGCAAAAGTTCGCCATCTGCTTCTGTTTGTAGCCACAGCCCGGACCCTGTTCCAATCGACTCCTAGGTCCACCAGGTCTTCTTTAAATGTAGACCGCCAAGTCTTCGTTGGACGACCTTGTCGTCTGCCACTACCACGAGGGGTACATGACATGGCGTGATTGGCTGGTCATCCAGGTGGCATCCTGATGATATGGCCTGCCATTTGAAGTCGTCTCTCTGCTACAATGTCCTGTAATCTTCGCTGCCCAGTCTGGCTTAGCACCTCCATGTTAGTCACGTGGTCCTTCCATGTAATTCCCAGAATCTTCCGTAAGTTGAACTATGATCTTCATATTCAATAGGCTTCTAGAAATTGTTGACGTACACATTAATGCCAAATTTCATCAAGCCAAGTGCAGCGGTTCATGAATTATCCTGTTAACAGAGAAAATGTCTTACCTGGTAGTGGCAATGCTAAAAACAATACTGCTGTTACGTTTGTAGGCACTGCTGGGCAGTAACAATTACTACAACACCTACTACAACTTAGTGCAACAACTACAACTACTGCTTCTGCTTTTGCTATTTCTGCTGCTGCTATGACTACAACTATTACCTTCTTTTCAATGGCTGCAGGCTGTCCCCTGTCAGGCCATTGAAATGATGCTTGTGATGATACCCTGCTGTTTGGCTGCTTTGATCCAGCATTATTACTCTGGCCATCGTCCTCTTGATATTCACGTGACTGGCTGTCAACATCTTCTTCAAATGAAGCACTGCCTCTGACATAAAACACACCAACCAGCTTGTGCAATATTGTTTTCGTTAGACTTAAGCTTTATTGGTTTTTCAGCCCTACGCAGGTTACTGGAGCTGTAAATCTGTCTCCTGGCTGGATTGCGTAAAACGCTGCACACCAGGTTTCCATAGTTAAACTACGTGTGAATCTTTTTGTTGTAATATTATGTTCCTCTGCAATCTGCATGTGTACATAAGTAGTTTATTATGATTATTTACCTGGTAGGTTTTTGTGTGCCAGCATAAATCAAACTAAAACAAAAAATTAAATTACAACAATTAACCGCTCAATATGTAAAGCTGACAATAAACATTTTCGTAACAAGATCTTTCCGTAACAATTTGATAACTTTTCATCAATTTTGTGACATTCCCTGCAAGCTTTAAAAAATACCAACATTTCCAGGACTTCCAGACTACCTGACACCCTATATACAAACCGATAACTTCGTCGTGGAGAGCCAAAAGGCTGAACATTGTTGATGTAGTCAACCACTTTGTCCACGACTTCGTCCGACGTTGACCGACGCTTAACGCTGTTCCAGTCCGTGATATCATCCATCTGTGAACGATCTTCATATTGCTGCACCTCATCTCTCCAATCTCCTGTCATGATGCACAATGACACTAGTCTCGTTACTAGAGCTGTCAAAGCGTTAATTTTTTAAACTCATTAATTAACACTTTATTAACGCACCCAGGCCCGCTGAAAGGGAGAATAGGGGGGAGTAGGGGGCAAGTTACCCTGGACCTTGCGAGGTTTGGACGGCCCCGCTTGCAAAACACAGAAAGTAAGTATGTAAGTAAGTAAGTAAGTATGTGAATATTTAAAGTGCACAATGTCAGCCAGTGGCCGAATCTGAGGCACTTGGCTGAGCCGCTAGGGGGAGCAG
>Ga0056128_1009623_pt1 | contig 12114 bp, 5 predicted proteins | sample WorMetLIZISLAND2_FD_71113 | JGI IMG/M metagenome (GOLD analysis project Ga0056128, IMG submission 71113) | Marine gutless worms symbiont microbial communities from Max Planck institute for Marine Microbiology, Germany - Olavius geniculatus... ...
GGTTGCAGATAGGTACATACATGCTGCTTATCATAACAAGCACTGGTGACAGGCTTTTGGGATTTATCAACATCGATGACCTTGAACGACCCTGAACCCCTCAAAAAGAGGTTTTTAGCAAATTTTTCGCAATTTTTGGATGCAGCGCACATTTCAACACCGAATTGCGACGAAATGGCTGGAGATAGACCAAGACAAATGCGTATAAAATTTTCACCATTAAACGTAGATTTTAGCTGTTTAAGTCCCGACCCCCTAGGTTCAAGGAGGCCGGCGCAGGCGGGCATCAAAGACAGCTACTCCCCTAAAAAGTGGTTATTTTACCGCAATTATCTCGTGTAGCGTAAACACGGTTGCAGATATTGATTTAACGTGATTTTTTGGCGATTTTTGGCTGCAAAAGAGTGAATTACGACGAAATGAATGGAAATAGACTACGATTACCCGCAAACAGGAACTGCTATAGGCTTTCGCGCGTCTCGTGAGCTTTTCTCAAATTACTTGTTGATTTTTTGTAAAAGCACGCCGTGTCCAGCGCAATAGCATTGCACGTGCGTGCGTGATGTACACCGTGTCTCAAAAACACGCCACTGTTAGTTTTTGAATTACTTCATGAAATATTGGCCTATTTTAATAATTTTTGGCGTGGAACGTTGTCAAGAAACTTGACGCTATAGAGTGCAGTTTTGCTTAACTCACTTTAATATACTGTTGCTATTATACGAGTGTCGTTCAAGAAATTCCAGGACTGTTCTTCTCAGTAAGCACACAGTGAAAGTTGAAAACCAAAACTATTATGAACTTGTACTGCCCGGCCCACTACTGTACATCACTTACCGTGGTTTCATTTATGACGTAACGCTGGCCCATTATGTGGTTGCGTCACATTGGGGATTTGGGAAATTTGCCTTCAAATTTAAGAGCTTTAACCCCCAACTTTTGATATCCACTACTTAAGTAGGCCTATGTGATGGTCAATTTTTTGATACTTTCATAATGATGAAGAACTAGGCCTAAGTGCTTGAATAACCGTTCAGCCTGTAATGATCTGCCATCTGGCGAATACTAGTAAAACGTTCTGCTCTGACGAAACTGACAGATAACGTTAAGAAAGCGTGACATTTTAATTAAGCCTATACTATTGCACTGCGAGTAGAACTGTAGATTTTCGCCTGCAGTTTGCAGTTTTTGGTGTTCTTTCTGCTTAACTAAAAATTAATCAAAACTAGATGAACAGTTGAGTCGCGTCGGCGTCGCGGCGTCGAATAGATGCGAATTCGGTATAAATGCGGCAATTAAGGATCATCGCGTGATCAACGTAGACAGCATCGGTCGGTCGGGGGACGTGACAGACAGAATTTCAGAATTTCATGTTGACGACCAGACAGACAGACGATCGACCGTTTGTCGGATGCCGTCGCGCCTGGCTCGCAGTATGTAGACAAGCGCCACCCGGCGGTAAAACGTGCGAGGAATTCCAGGCAGCAGCGAAGGACCACGCAGTTCTGGGTCAGCTCGCCATCGGAACGCCGTCTACCGTGCTCACAGCATCGACTGCCGTTAAGTACATTAGCCTAGGAGGCTGGCCATCGGTTATTGTGACACAACAGCAGTCGAGTCGACCCACGGGCAGTCATTAATGCATCATTTCACGCCGCTGCGATGATGAGTGATGATCTACAGCGCGCTACCTCGACAAGCATCGTTTAGGCTACCTGTGGTGCTCATGGGGCGGTTATAAAAACCTGTCCGTCCACCGTTTCCCACTGTTTTGAGTTCTCCATCCATTATTTCTGCTCCACGATGATGCATGTGTGGCGTTCACCGCATTCTTGCAATAGTTTCCAGCTCCGCAGCCGCAACTTTCACGATCGCGCATCCTATTTTCATCGCCATCTCCATTGTATTTCTTTTTCGGACAATAAATGGCACGCAGAATAATTAAAGCACTAGAACTAAACAGCGTTCAACAGCAGATATCAAAAAAGTGGCAATAATTGCAAAATCTACTACACGAAAAATTAAAACAGACAAGCGGAAACGTCAGCTTGGTGCCGACAATGTATGCGGAATTCGGCCATTTTCTTAGCTGCAGTACGAGTTCGTCTATGCGCAAAAGCGTAACACTAACCCAGACCTTGATCCTAAGGTCTCTAACATTTCAATGTTTTGGGGGTGAAGATTGGCACACTGATTAGAAAACGTTGGCACATCGCATGCTTTATAAAACGTTCACACCAATGTTGCTTTTCTGTGCTTTTTACGCGTGACGAGCACCACGTACATGTAGGCCCTACGTGCTGAGAGCGCGTACTAGCTATCGTATTATTCTGTCCAAGTCACGCGGTTATTGAACGTGCTTTCGGCGAGTGGCATCAACGTCTACCGCTTGCGTTCGTGCTGGAGGAGGACATTTTCGGCACATGCTGTAATAAAAAATTTTTGTTGAAAAACATTGATTGCCAGTCGTGGAGTTTGTAGCTATTCAGCTAATAATTTCTAAGCAGACACACTAAATAATATAAATTGATTGTTGTAAACGGCCATATTACGACTTCTGCATTTCACAAGGCGGTGTAGCAACATTATTAAAGTGAAGTGAGCAAAACTCTAGTCATTTGCGTGCCAAAAATTATTAAAATCGGCCAATGTTTCACGAAGCTATTTGAAAGTGGCTTGTTTTTTAGACACGGCGTACTTGTGGCAAATAATCACGAATCTCGTAGGAACTACAGAACACTGATAGGCAGCCAAACCATTAAAGAAAATCACGCATCGTTGTCCACATTTTGTATATGAAGCCTAGATATTCAGTTTAAACACAAAGTTGTTTTTGTTTCCTCTATTGTCTTGTCTGTCTTGATCTTTTGATTTGATAGAATCTTGGCGAATCTTGGCGATTAAAGATCTATAATAACCTATAAATAGTCAAATAAAAGGCCAAGGCTCCTGACTTCAGTCCAAGGCCATAAACACAATGCTCTTGGGGTCACGGCCTGACACATTTCGGTGACAAAATAAAACGCTTTTATCGCACATTTATAGGCGAGGCTAAGTTCCTAAGAATAGGCTACGAAGGACAAGACTATAATAATATCGTTTAACAGACTAAACAGAACCATTCATAACCACGAAGAAACGACAATACGTCGTGACAGAGGTCGTTCCGCCCCGTTCGTTTCAGTAGCCTACATCGTGAATCCTTTTGAGGCCATTCAGGTCTAATAAATAAAATATAATAACAATGACGTCTCTGACAATCCTATTATTATTGCCGAAACGATGCACACTGTAAATTTATCCATCCGCAGTAAGTCTACAGGGTGGGACCAAAAATGGCACAAAATTTTTATATGCCAATAACTCCATCAAATATTAACCGATTTTCAAAATTCTTCTATTGATGGAATCAGCAAAAAATTCGTAATAACAGTAATACTTAAGATCCCACCACACCTCATAGGTGTCGTTACACTACCTTGTGAAATGTCAGACATCGCACTCTCGCCGGTGACGACAATGGCCAATTGCATGATCAACGTTGATTGAGCCTGACATGGGACTTTCAAACAGCCCGAACTCAAATCCTGTCGATTATGCTGTTTGAGGGGGTCTTTCATAAATGGTTTATCAGTGTTGACAATTCACGACAATTCTGGAGCACTGAGTGGGGCAAACTGTCGCAGCGTTTGGTTGATTGCGCTATTGGTCAGTGGCGTCATCAGCTTGAGTGCATCGTCCAGCAGCAAGGCGGACAAACTGAACATTTGATGTGAAAACTGCGAGATATTACAGTTACTTTGAACAATAACTGATGCAATAAACAGGTTCTTTTGTTGTAATTTTTTTAAAAAATGTGTTGCTACAGATATCGCCTTGTTTTCAACTGTTGCTTTAAAGACATTAATATTTTACTAGGTAGTGTAGCGACACACTTGACGTGTGGTAGGATCTTTTGTAATAGTGTTACTGCAATTTTTTTTCTTTTTTTCCGACAGTATAAAAATTTTGAAAATCGGTTAATATTTGATAAAGTTATTGGCGTATAAAAATTTTGTGCCATTTTTTGGCCCACCCTGTATATAGCCTATACTTTGGCTTCAGCACACGTCCATTATTTTGTTGCTTAGCTAGTGAAAACGGAATTTAGAATTACATCGTTTTGACACAACACAGCAGACAAACAAACAGAATAGTGTTCTCTATAAATTGTGCCCGGAAAAAGGTAAACCCCTAGATACAATAAATTGTTGAATCGATCATCAAATTTTGTTGAAAAAATTATTTATTAGCCGAGTTATTAATTGTTGAATATCGATAAAAAATATTTTTGTTACCAATATAAAGTTACATAAGTAAAGCTCAGGTACATTTGCGTAATTCAAACAAACAACATTATATTCTGGCAAACATTTGCCTTAGCAAGGCATCGCCTATTCGCAACCAAACTATGTTGGGCCTACCGAATTTCAGTTAAATCTACCAACGCAAACAACAGTTACAGCGGCTTTTGTAAAATCACTCTAAAACGTAAAGTGTCCAGTATTAAGCAACAGTTTGTTTAATCCACGGCTTGCTGGAAAATTCCGCGATAAACGTTTTAGCACCACTAAGTCCCAACAGTTTAATTATGATTAGAACACGATCGTCTGCAGAAAATACCATTTTGTTATTGTCTACGTTATTGTTTACGTTCATTGCGTCACAGACTTCACTTTCGATCGAGCGACTGCAGTAGCCTATGTAGCCATATTGGTAATGAAGATATTTTGTTATCGATATTCAACAACTCCGTTAAGAATTAATATTTTCAACGACATTTAGGGATTCTTTTAGCACTTTTTTGTAGATTAAGTGTGCGAAATACTATTTAGATTCATTCAAATTTGACATTTCTGTTGTACATTGTCTATGGTTTACTTTTTTCCGGACACAGTGTAGAAATACCGGGCATCTGCATGCTGACGGTCTGTTAAAATTACACATCAAGCCGCTGGAAGCACCACACAACAACGCCTACGCATAGGCTATAAACATAAAGTTGTTATTGTTGTTTGTGTGCAATAGCGTAAGGCCAAGGCCACGGGACTTGCGCCCAAAGACCTCAACCAAAGGGTTTGGTGGTCACGATCCCGTGCAGCACTTTTCCGCGCAGCACAATAATTACGCGCAGCACGTTTCAGCGCAGGCCAGCGATCGTCAAAAAGTCGCCGCTCGTATACAACGGCTTGAGCGTATGCCGAATAAAACACGAATAAGACAAATAATTTTTAGTCTTTCTGTATTACTCAAGGGCGGCCATAAAAGTTAGATGGTCCACAGACAGTCGTTAAATCTCCTCTTTCCAAACGCTCACACCTTAGCCCTCTCTTTTTTTCGTTGACATGCAGCTAAAGATCTGGCGAATGCTGTAAATTCCATGGCAGATTTTGCGTTCTGGCGAAGCGCGGTCGACAGACGTCATTTGGTGCATTTCACTTTTTATTCTTTTGGGCTGAGGGCAGTAAAATACGTTTCATTGCAACAGTTTAATCCAATTCTCATTCATTCTGGAGTAGACTTGTTTAAAACAACTGATGAAGCTTATAATTAGAACAGTACTAAGTATAGGAACGTTGCATCTCAAATTGGACGGACGCCGTAAATAAATACAAAAACAATGCGGCAAAGACAGAGTTGTCTGACATTCCGACAATCGGACTATTTGTCGGTTGGAATGTGCGAAGGAACGGTATAGGGTGGGGTGGCGGTTAGCGGAGACGATTAAGAGAAAATAATAACAAAGTCGGCGGACAAAACGCTGCTAAGTTCCGACGGTAGAAAGTCACGCTTGCTTGGTCAATCGTTCGACAACCGCTGCTGACAATTGACGGGAATGCAGACTAACGCGTCAAACCGTTCCGTGACGTCTTGGGCAATGACCATCAGATAGATCCCCATACAACTTCATTGCATTTCATTTCATTACTGTAGCTCTGTAAGTTTGTAAACTCATTTTGCATACAGCTGCATTTTCCATTGGCGGATCCAAACGGTGAAAGGCAGCGCGTGGCGCGGTAGCGCGAGCCTACAGATAATGTATGTCTGGGGTTTAATACCAAGCGGGATGACCAAAACACATGAAACAGTCGTTTTGGCAATCATTGATGCACTTACGTTTAAATGTTTAGTCTTCAATATTTTTATCACGTTTGCATTACGACTGAAAGACAAATGTGGCCGTATTGGCCGCTGAATATGACCGGAAGGCCGGATTGCCCCAAATGCAGCAAATCTTCGCAGTAAGCTAGCCTACTCGACGATTCACATAGCACAACTTAACAACGGTAAATGCGAGTGTCTTATCACTCTTACACGACACCGTTACCGTTGTTACGCAATTACCCGAAAATCAGAAAATTCTCCAAGCCATCACTCGGCACTTTTCGTCGAAAGCATCCTAGAATCACCTGACTGCGGTGTTGGCATACCTTTGCGCGCCCAGCCGTCGCAGCGGCAGCAGCAGCTATTGCCTATTGCCCTATAGGTAGCTTACTCTCATCGTCATTGTCCGAGACGAGCAAGCGGTGAGAGATATGCGCTCAACTCAATCTCCATCATTTCGCTATTTCTGCTGCAACCAATCTCCTCCTAGCAGACGTCTCACGTCGACAGTTCTCCAATTGTTTTTTTCTACGTTCGATCGATGGCATTGTCCGTAAAATTTCCATCATTTTACGCAAACATTGATTGATAATGTCTATATGACGCACCATTTTTCACACCTGATCGGTATTTCGAATCACACCATGCCAACAGATTGCGAGTTTTGTACCGGTAGCATTAGTTTGTGTCGTTGGCTTTTTATTTTTTGAACAGATTTACAGTTGCTCGAAATGAGTTCTGTTAGCAAAACACACGACATGAGGCAAAATGAAGAGCGCCAACGCGTCTACGACAGATGCTTTCCGGAGAAGAAAAGCACCAGAAAAAGCTAGTGAAAATACTCGAAATCACTCGATTTAATTAAGCTATTCAAAACTTTATACTATCAACTTGGCTTTGCATCTCTCCGGAATAGGCAAATCGAGTACTGGACTGTCAGGCTGAGGTTAAGGCGGAGCACGTACATACGCTTACCTGTGTAATTGATTTCGGTGATCCCGTGTGACACATGACTCTGCGTAGCTTTGCGATGGTTTTCCAATAAAAAGCCGTACACAACTCTAACCTTTTTTATTTATACGCAGAGCTATTTCAGAACGTATAAGGGTACATGACCGGCCACTCGCGCTGATTACGTAACTCAAGGTGCCGACTCCGCATCCTGAGATCAACCTTCTGCTTCCGAGCTGCGGATGCTACTGCTGCATTACGATCCAGGACCAATATTGGCATCGATGCATGCATGCTCTATTAACCTACCGCCTATAGCTTGAGAGCAGACCACTGGGGCTATCCGCTCCAAACTCAGAACTGCCATGATAGCAAGTGTGTCTCCAGCGTGCTAATAGATAACACGCATTTGAAAAAGAAGCAGTTTAAGTAGTCGCGAACCAGTTCAGTGCATAAGAATAACTTGGAAATATCTGAGCTCGATATTCGTGCTTTTTCCCGCGAACCAGACAGACGCAGGGACGGACTAAGCTATACTTGCATACGCCGTTGGTACGGCAGACTTCCTAATTTAACAGCAAGACTGATAATGAACATTGCGACGCAAGCGTGCATTCCGCATGCGTTGGAATGCCAGGAATACGACAACGGAATGCCGTACGTCTGCACACAACACAACGGGTGCCTGTCTGTGACGTGAGACGGTCGGTCGAATAGTTGATTGTTTGCGCTGCAGGTGACTGACGGATGCTTGTCAAAACTGCAGCTAGCAGCTTCTCGTCAGGGACGCCGGCCAAACCGCACGTCCACGCCTGCAGTCGCCAGGCGTGGGTTCAGAAAGTGGTGGGGGCCGGAGGGGTACAGAAAGCTGCAAATTTTCGACAGAGAAGATACGGCTGCTCAACACGTCAATTTTGCTTGGGAATTCCGGCAAAAATGAGTATTCAGCTTCCAATTTTGTATGTGTTTGCAGTACAATTTTTCTATAGGCCAGCAAAATATAGAGGAGAAACAACTGTTTTTGTTGGGTGCTCGAAATTTTAATTTTGCCACTAAATCCCCCAATGAAGTATATTCAGCTCGAATCTTGTAGTTTTAAAAGCAAATTTCCGACAGGCTATAATTTAACGGGTGGGGGAGCAACTGCCTTTTGCCCCTTCACGACGCCACTGGTCATAAGTCAGTCCAACGTCGGCGGATGCTATATGGTCCATACGGAATGGGGCGAGGACTCGCTCGGTTGATCTAACGCTACACAGAGGTACGTGTTTTACAACGGGCACGACCTGTTTCTGTCCCAACTTTCCACCCCTGACTAATGGCTCAGACGCCATATAGTGCGCAAAACAAAATAAATTCCGGGCCCGAATTCCTGGAACGTGCATCATCACGCTTTTCAACCACGTACAGAGGCGCTGTTGTCACACACGTCCGTTCATTCCTTCGACACTCGACAGCGTTCTTCCGATTCATCATAACTATCAAGTTATCATTCATTAGATGTCAGAAATATATTGGTTGCATGCATCGGTACAATATAACATTCAAAGCAGATTTTCTGTCCGCTGCAATCATCTTTGAAAAAGTTTGAACAGTTAAGAACACAAACTGCAGGTTTCCCCGAAAAGGTTCAAAGAGACATACTCAAAAGTTAAGCACGCTGTCAAAATCGCTACCCATGCAGCACTGGGGTGTATTTTTGCAGGCATCCGCTCGTTACTTAGCGGTTTAGACGTTAAAGTTTTGAATAGCAGGCATGGTGATCGTTATTTTCACAGCACCACCAAGATCGAAACCAAACCGCATTTTTCGGTTTCTAGCTGGTCTCGAAAGCAATACCATTTAGTCTTGGGTTTTGTTCACAATATCACACATAAAACCAGACGTCTGTGAGATAAAAAAAAAACAATTGTGGTTTTTCTCGTATTCCAATCTGAATCCCGTCGTCAATGAACGACGCGCCAGGAACGACTGACGTCACTGACGCCCCAGCCACCTAGCGGCGGCCATGTGAACGACGACGACGCATTCCTGCGGGCGTCCAGACCACGTGACTGTACCACGTGACCTTGTGTAAACACGGCATGTGTTGTCGCCTCATTCATACCTGAGCGGGGCCGTACCTGCACGGAATGATGGAATTCCCCCCAAGTCTGCAGTGCGGTGCGCGGCCACGTGTGCTGTTCATCATCCTTGAGATCAGTCCGTTCCAGCTAGAGGTGTGCGGGACGCTTACTGTTTCCCCATAATTTCCTTCTATTCCAACGAGAACACCGTATTTTCATTCCCATTTTTTCCTGATACTACTAGTCTTGATTCTTATGCTCATTCCCATCGATATGTAAGCCTAGGGTAAACGGACATTATAGGCCTAGGTTTATTTTTTGAGATAGGCTAATACAAGCCGAAAATATAAATTTATCCTTTAAGACACAAATAAAACATACCATGTTACGCAACCAATGCGTCAATTTTTGTTAGTTTATTATAGGAACAATACAGTGAGATTTCTGTAAATCGAAATAACATTTTGACACTGTTGCCGACTTTAATTCGCGGTCATTCTGGAAAAATTTACGCACATGAAATGCAGGCCTACGTTGTTTCCATTTCCGCCGCTACCTTATTCCGGCCATTCCCCGTCGCAAACCAATAGTCATATTGCTATTCCCATTCATTCCCACTCCCATGCACATCACTAATCCCAGTCCAGCCTCCGAAGCCGCCCGAGCAAGCTAGCGCAGTTTTCGGCCTATTTCGCGGTGAAAGTGGGCAGGACGATTGGATGACCATATAAACGGGCGTTGATGGCCAGCCACTTCGCATAGCTATCTCAACTTCTCTTGACTGTCAGAGCAGGCGTTAACGACAAACAGTTTATCTGACTATTACTCACTCACGCGAACTGCTACAGAGTCGCGCCCGAGCGAGTTTTATAGTTTTATGTTAGTCACCATTGGCGTTAGTCGAAATACTGGGCCTACAGGGTGTCGAGAAAGACTGTTCCAATTGTTGACCGGGGACCTTGGAAGTCTATATCTCTTGATCAGCAGAACATTCGGTGACGCAGGCGAAACTTTGTGCACGCACATGCGCAGTAGAGGCGCCGGAAGTTGTTGACAACTGCGCGCTAGCTGCAAGCACCGGCGATATGAAGCTACTGCAAACCGTGAGTATCGGCTATTATCTGTGTGTGCGCATGCAAACTATCTAGTTGCGTTAGACAGAATTTTTACTGTAGCTAGTCTTATGTTTTTTTAGCTACAATAAAGGTAAAGGAAGAAAGACAGAGAGTTTAATACAGACTTTCGTCCTTATAGTTTGCAGGCGGAATCGCTCTAGCAAGCGATATCCGTTTATCCCTACACGTTTTCCCGTAGTGTGGTCTGTCTGTCATCTGTCTCTTTAATACCCCGTTTACACGATCAAGCTAGTTCGACGAGCTGGCTATAGGGCCTATGTTAGCTGGAGGAGCCAGCTAGATGTTTCCTCGACGTTTGCTCGATGTCTGCTCGATGCTTGCTCGGTCGTGTAAACGAGGTATAACATTCGTGGCCCCCTAATCAAACCGCTAGACGGATTTAGCTGCCATTTGTCAGGTACAGTTGTGGGGTTTATTGAAGCACAGCCTCAAATAGGGGCTCCTCCTGAATCTCCAGGGAAAAGAGACATTTCAACTTCCCCCCAGCTAAAAACATGCAATTGCAAATTGCAGCCTAACCGCCAGTCACACGATTCCTCCTGGGGAATACAAGAGACGGTGGACCGTGGATTTGCTACAGCGATTCCAGCTTTTGTCAAATTACGTTGGTCTTTGCACGTCGTGTGTTGAATGTGTTCGGTGTGACAGAAATAAAATGAACTAAAATGAAAGCCGCGAGTTGCGGCTTCTATTTCTGTTTATTTCGTTTAAGTTAATTTCGCTTAATTTCGGTTCTGTTCAATTTTGTCGTTTTGTACTTTCCTCTAGAATCGAGTGTATGAATTGCTACAGGAGTTGAATCTGTCGCTGGCGGTGATGTTCGTCAGCGAGGTATTGTGGTACTTGGGCTACAGCTGCTGCGACGCCGCCGCGGCATCGCCAGTGGCCGCCAAGCGACGCCCGAAACAGCTTCCCGGCACCATCACAGACTGTCAGCCAGTGCCGCACCACGTGCTCTGGCAGAAACTCGACCTCGATCCCAGCGCCCCTCACCGCGACCGAATACCACTTCCCATAGATGTAATAAACGTCTTTTACGTTTTTATTCCTGTCACTTTTTTCTACGTTTTTACGCGCGAAAGCAGCTATACTGCTTTAGCGCGTCTTATCCATCGCAATTCTGTCCGTCTGTCTGTCTGTCTGTCTGTCCATATGTCACACGGCAAAAACGGTGCAAACTAAAATCACCTAATCTTCACTTCCGCGCCATGGTAGACTCTAGTTTTAGGAACCACAAAGCTTTTCCATAAATTCGAAAGCGGTCACCCCAAACGAGGGCGCTAAATGAGAGGGGGTAGGAAAAAATTGCGATTTTTAGCCAATAAGTAGCTCTATCTCAGTAACAGTGCGAGATAGGGCCTAGGTTACTATTAATGACTAATTGGAAATCGTACGCTGGCTTTCGATTGCCACCGAATTCAATGATGCGAAACAATTTCAAGGGCGAATTGCGCCGAAATCAATCGAGATAGACATTGAGAAGCTGAATATGAAATATTCGGCATTGAACGTAAATCTCGACAGTCCAAGTCTCGATTTTCTAGGTTCAAGGAAATCTGCGCACGAGGGCATTAAAGAGCAGTACCCCCGTAAAAGTCATTATTTTGCCATTGTTAGCCAGTCTTTTGTAAAAACGGTTGCTGCCTATCACAACAAGCACTAGTGACGAGCTTTTAGTCGTATCAACATCGTTGACTTTAACCCGCAAATGCCATCGTGGGTCGATTCGACCCTTTGCGGAGTTAAAAGCGACTGCAATTTTGTTATTTGTAAAGATTTTTGCCTCAGGTTTTCTGACTTTGTCTAACTTTTCGTGC
>Ga0056128_1009628_pt1 | contig 12111 bp, 4 predicted proteins | sample WorMetLIZISLAND2_FD_71113 | JGI IMG/M metagenome (GOLD analysis project Ga0056128, IMG submission 71113) | Marine gutless worms symbiont microbial communities from Max Planck institute for Marine Microbiology, Germany - Olavius geniculatus... ...
ATATTATTCAGCAGCACATTGACACACAGTCAGTGTGATGCGGGCAATATCACCTTTTGTAATTTTTGCTGTTTTCGATGTGCAAGTCCTTAAATGTGGCCGTTAACAAGTGTATAAACTGATGTTTTGTACATTTATCTTTAGTAGAAACAAGGCAAGTTAGTTGCTGCATTGCCGAAGGTCCATAGACATAATATTATTTCCTGCCATTATATACTGTCAATACTGAGTTTTTGTATTGCGTTTTTACAACATTTTTGCCTGTTTGTCATATTCATTATCAAATCGTCATTACTAAGTTAGTCGCAACTTCGGTTATTTCATGTTTAGCCTACGCTGTCTTATTTTGCGCATAGCGGTATCAGTTTGATCATAAAATAATGCAGTCGTGGGCTTTGCTTACGCATGCTTGAGGAGGGCATTTCCGCCTAGCGACAAAGGCAAAAATAGTTAAGTCGGCCATATTTTATCTGATTTTTAACTGTCATGCATATAACTAAATTGCATAAAATTTTGCATGTGACATTTCATATGCAAAATTTATTATTATTGATCAAGTCAATTTAGACAGTCAAATAGATCAACGTGAACGGACCAATACGTCATTGACTAACTAAACTATGATCATGGAGAGATTGCTATCGGTCAGTTTTCATACAATTTAATTCTATACAATTTTGAATGTTATGTAATTTTGACGTCTTATAGAAGTCAACAAGTCAATCAACACAGTAAATGGATATTGTGTAAGTGCAAAACTGACTGCATTTTTTGAACAGATTTTTTCGGCTCAGGCTTAAATTGCGCTTCAGTTGCTTTAAAATCTGACATGTCACTCTGTCAGAAAAGTAAAAGTCAAAGTCAAATTGGCTAAAATTATTTGACTTTGACTTCAGTCAAATATCACTGGCAAGGGATACCCTCTCTAATCCTAACTCCACTCGAGGCCTGTGTCATCTCGTTCTCAGCGCGTTGGCGTTATCATTGATGATTGACAGGCCGGTGAGCTGCAGTGCCTTGCTACACATGCCGGTAACGAGAAACGCTCAAGTATATAAAAAACAGGCGTAAGTCTATTATAGGCGTGACTGTATGTGAACTACAGAGCGCCCGCCAGTAACAACCGCTCTGGTCTGTTTCAATGCAGCATGTGCTCCATCAAAACTCATCTGCGCCGATTTTATTAAATGTTTCTGCGGTTGTGAAACACTGTACTTTGCTTGCTCTTGGTTTCCAACCATAAGATATGACAAGATAAAACGCAACAAGTTTAACGTTCAGGTTTCACAAGGTAGTGCGGCATCGCGTTTGAGGCTAGGTGGTAGATTGTGTAGCTTATTTGCAGTTTATTTCGAAATTGCAGTAGTATAAGAATTATACTACAATCGGTCTACATTTGCCAAAGTTATCGCAAGAGATACTGCACGTATGAGTTTTTTAAGAGTCACATTATATGGCGATTGTGCTAATAATATCCGCGTGTTGTGTTACGTCGTGCTAACGCCTGCGTGCCGCAACTTTTGTATTTTGTGTTACATTGTATAGGCCCACACAGGCGGATGTATGGTATTGTAGCTTGTTACAAACTAAAGCACGCTGTCATAAGTTTATTATAGATACGTGCTACAGGAAACTCCAAACAGAGAACAAAAATTAATAAGCAGTTTGAAAGATGCCTAGAAAGTCAAAAAGTACCGGGTATATACGAAACCTATAGAGCACAGTTGTGCACGCAAGTTTGCATTGTACGGTTTTAGTGTCTGTGCTGCTTTCAGTGACTTTTTATTACCGTTTTCGAGTACTTTGCCTTTGTAACCTTCGGCTGGCGCTGCTTTTATTGCCACCGCCGTCGAAGTGAACGATTTCGTAAGCGGTCTGTCTGATTCTCTCATTTTCAGCATTTTGTGCGAAGCATGCAGGCTGCAGAATAGACCTATGTTACGAACGAGTTTTGGTGAATTTTCCGGAGAGGTGAGACTTTTCTTAACCTAGATTAGCTAGATTGTTATGTTGATCTTATTACGATCCGAATACAGATTTCTGAATTAGGATCCGTGAATTGATTTTGAAAGGATTCTTCATCTCGTTAATTGCTCGTTATTCCTATAAACAGCCAAGAATAATCGACAGTCATCGGTGACTTGAGGTATGTGCTCAACCGAATGATTTCATATAAAGGTTAAAGGTTAAAGGTCGCATATAGCTCCTAATGAGCGAACCCATCTCAGAGCTACGGAGCGTCACATGTCATATGGGATCACACAGTGTTACCTGCCACCCGGCAGGTGAACGCGCCCCGCCTTAACCCCAGCCAGATAGGCCGGTACTCGATTTACCTATCCCGGAGGGATGGAAAGCTGAGTTGACCTAGGCGGTTGGTTACATCCCGAGATGGTTTACCTGCCTACAGGCAGTCACCCATCGCAGTATTAACCGGGCTCGGCGTACAGTAACTTCGCTGATCGGATCAGACGCGTTACCACTACACCACACCTACCGCCTACGTACGGCATGAACGTGAAAACACAGAATATCAAATTATATACTTCAGTTTGTGAAAGAAGCACGGCGAACGTGAATTAACACTTCGAATTCGACATATACGTTGTACATTAGCTGTCATGGGCCTATTCTATCTTAACGAGAACACATAGGCCTACCGCTAGTTTTTAAGCACACGTTGTATGTCATACACGCGCGCTACTGTTCGCGGTATAGAGAGGTGTATTGTGTCAGACTATGCAGCTGCGGTCCTTTGCGCTCCTGTTGCTTACATCGGACTCGGTTATACGTGTATAGCCAGCCATACCTGGTAAACTTCGAGTCTGCTGGGCTTGCAATTATGGTCGATGACAAATGCGTCTATCAGCTCTTAACTGAGCTGTCGGCCAGACTGCAGTCAGTGACCGTCATAAAAAGGTGCCAGCCAGACATGGACTACATGGAGGCCGAGGAAAGTGCAAGGTTTAGCTGGGTCCAAGCCTCTATACCTCTCTGCAAAGCGCCGACGTCTCTTGACTGCATCACCGTCAGATGAGTTTAACGTCGAAACCTTTCCGCGTGGCGGCTGTCTCTCACTTTCACCTATAACTGCAGAAAATGTATCGCTCTGTTCTATGCGCGGCTCATCGGCTCATCGGCTCATCGTTGGAGTAATAAGTGTTGGTGTTTTCGCTGGAGAACCGGTCGTTAAATATAGACTGCGAATAACTATGACTGAGCCCGTATAATAGTGCCACTGCCTGTATGTTTTGCGAAGACGTTTGCGTTCGGTTGTATGGATTGTAAAACAGTGATGTAAATACGACCGAAGTCTCAAGAGCAAGACCGAGACCAAGAACTCGATACCATGTAATAAGTCCGTGATCAAGACTAAGACTGATGATTCCAGATCTTTTAATTTAATGCTGTCATTAAATCGACGCACTGCGCTATACATTACGCTTGTTATCTTCTCCGCGTTCTTTTGCTGCTTGGTCATTGGAAATTGGAACTCCTAATCGTTATGCCAATTTTCTTACAATGATGAACTTTTGTTAAATTAAAAACTGATGTACCAAACAATATCAGCCGTGCAGATTGCTAAGACGGAGAGCATAATGCCATGACTGATTGCAAGACGGCAGTTTTCCAAGTCGACACCTGGGGAGTGGGGTCACATTCTCGAAACTTCTTAGGTAGATCTTAGGCATTTGAGGAAAAACTCGGGAAAGAATGCACATTCGCGAAACATCTTTCAAAAGTTTTAGGAACATTTTGAGACAGGCTTGGAAAAATTCTGGAAAAAGTTGAGAGAATATTCTGCCTCTAGTCTAATCTAGCAGCTAACGGTCTAGAAATCGCGTCCTGTGAGCATGTAGTGGAAATAGGCCTTAAGGAAAAAGTAACTGTCCTGCTTATATACTTGGGAGTGAAGCTTGATTCATGCCATATATATATATATAATATTTTAACTTTGCCGTCGGAATGTCAGTTGTGCTGCTCCCTGATTGAATTAGACCTTGCGGTGTTAATCTGGTGGATTAACATCTCGTCGTCGACTGACGCTGATTGTATAATATCGTGCCGTGCGACTACAGAACTGCAGCCGCTGTAACACATAACACAGATGATAATAACTTAATACGTCTTAGCCCCCGAGGTCAAGCTATAACGTTTGACTTATTCTAGTGATTAATTGGCGCAGAGTTGCCGACAGTTTTCGCCACTAATATGTACCGAGAAATATAACGAAATTGACGAAAAAATCCAAAAAGCAACAGCCAAATACATTTTATTTTTATATGCAAAATTTAACAATTGCATGTTTCCGCATACTTTATATGATTTTTTTTTATTATCGTCTTTCAAACTAGGCAATTATTTAAATCTGCACCTGGTCAGCATTGTACGGAATGTTGTGAAGATTACTGCAAACCCTCTATAAGAACGAGATAAAAAATAAACGAATTAAGATTTGCAATATTTGACAATAATGAAGAGTCGCTAAATGTGATGTAAAATGGCTGTCATAATATTAGCTATTTTCACATTCGCATTTAAAACACGAAATAAATTTGACACTAAATGCAAAAGTACTAATTGGCAAATTGCGTTGAGCCTTTTCTTCAGTGCCTTTTGTTTTTTTACTATAATAATTATTTCAATGACACAGACACTGTCAGAGAGTGACTCCGATTGTGAAATATTTACTTATTACGTGTTGTCGCAGACTCGCAGGTGAACGCTTATGTTTTGTGCATTTTTCGTGTTTTTATTGATGTTTTTATTCGCAAGTTAATGTTTTCAACACGTGATTGCGTTTTAACGGCACATCAGCACAAATATAAGCCTTTCGTTGCCTATGATTGCACCATATGGCTACGTATTTGCGGACTGCCAGTGTATGGAGGATTGGCTTTTCTGTCGAGATTCATGCTGTGCAAACGGTGCGATGAAATAAGCTGACAGACAGCCAGTCATTTTTTGAGCGTTTTATCGTATCATGTAGCATGTATCGTGTGATGATAAAATGTAAAGGTAAAGTTCTTGTACTTGATACTGCGCTATTACTCCACGTTAGTCAATCTAATCAGTGATCACCAGTATAGCCCTTTACAGTGGGGGCGTTGAATTTGCAAGGAAAAGGGGGGAATTTCAAAGAAAGGAAAGTTTAAGGAAAGATTCCACAATGTCTTGCAGATTTCGTTTTTCCCTACATTCTGTTTTTTTATATATTTGGCATAATGCATTGCATATTTAACTTTATCTTTCCTTGCATTTTCTGTTCCTTACAAATTCCGCACTTTGCCAAAATCAACAATTTTTCTTCCACTTTTCTTTTCTTGCAAATTTAATTCATTGCAAACTGAGGCGACCCGCAAGACTGTAAAGGGTCGGAAATGTCACCTGATTAGCATGAGCTAAGATACCACGGCGCATTATGCGGCCATCCATTTTTGCTGATGCTGATGTTGCTGCTGATATTGCAGACATCTTCCGAGGTGAGCAACGTGTTGGGTTTTCTGCGCGCCGCCCGTGCCGGCAACGACCAACAGATCGTTGAGTGCTTAGACGCAGGCGTCGACATCAACGTCGTTAACCCCGTGAGTATAGCCAGCCTACTGCTGATATATTATATATAAACCTTTATTCGTCAACTTGTGACAGCAAGACAGACAAAGGACAGAAAAGACAACAACACAAACAGAGCAATTAGAGACAAAACAGAAAGAAAACACACAATATTATATTATATTGATTTGAGACTTTGTTACGTAAAACGTTTACCATCGCAAACCCATGGTTTGCTTTTCTGTGGGGTCTAATTCAGTAAAAAGTTCGAGATGAGCGCCGCAGTATATTTCTGGGATAAACTCGTAAGTAAACTGATGCTATCCGTTTGAACTTTTGCACTTTAAAATCTGGAGTCGTATTACATTTTACTGCCCGCGGATGCAACAGCAACACTATTTTAAGCGTCGTCAAAAATTTTAAACTTTGTCTACACGATTACTCATAAACCGCTGCACTTAGCTTGATGAAATTTTGCACGTGTACCTTGAGTCAGTGGCGTAACTTCAAATTTGAGGCCCCTCTGCAAGAAAATTATTCAGGGCACCCTCTCCTTTCTTTTCTTCCCTTCAAATTCCCTCCCCCTGCCATTCCCTTTTCTTCCCTCTCCTTTTTGCCCCCTTTTTCTTTGCGCTCTCTTCTCTTACAAATAGGCCCTCTCAATGCAACTAGGAAATTTGATAGAGCGCTGTGAGTTTTCCCGATGGGGTTTGGGGCGGAGCATCGGCCGATAACGTATTTTAAAGAATTTTGGCACCCCAGAAACGGCATCTGGTGACATCAAATTTTGCGTTTTTGCTCTGCCAAAGAATAAACACCATGATTTTGGGCCCTCTATACTCCTCTCCTGCGTTGCGGTGTCTGCAGGGTCAGTAGTTACGCCACTGGATGGCGCCACTTTATTACTGCCCGCGACAGCGACTGCGGCTACCAGTAGCCTAGTACTTAGTCTTGAGCAAGGATTATAATAATAATATAGAAATTTATAAGGCGCGCAAAGTCAGCGAACTGAATCTAAGGCGATTGACTATTTTGTTGAGCGTTTATGCTTTGCAGCCATCGCTTCTGGAGTCTAGACATTTGGTTTATCATCCGACACCTGTGCAATAAACCTGCACTATGTCTGATATGCGGCAGTTTCTTCGTGATTTTGTCGTCTGTGTAACTTTACCTTTGCCTTTTTTAAAGCTAAAAATAGGCACACCAGTTACTACTGCATGTGCTCAAGAACGTTCGCAACAATTTTTTTGCTGCGCTTTTTTTTTGTTTTTGACTGTGGAACCCGTGTGGAACAGTGGAGCAGACGGACAGACAGAGGGATAGACAGACGGACGGGCAAGACACGCAATGGGGCCGTAGAATAACATAGAGTGCACGGGATGCATTATGACTCTGAACTGATTGAGAAATTCGCCTTGATATCGCTGATGCAGTCAGTTCTTGGGCGTGGTACCACTGCTGGAAACTGCATGGTGGGCTCCTTCTGTATAAGTGATGCAAGCTGCAGAACTGACTGTCGGCACGGCTATTTCTGGCTGTTTTCTTGTTTTTTTTCTGCCCTAGTGCACCGTCAGCCGTCTGCGCCGCGACCTTGAAGTTGAAGAGCTAACATTTGTCGCTTTAGCGTCGGACGGTGTTTTAAATAAATAAGTAAGTAAGTAAATTATTGGAAGACTCATGTCACCCGAAGCCCGCTTATTTTAACTGTCATCATCATTATCATTACTATTTTTGACGCGTTACAGCCGTTCTTGGCACGATTGTCGTCTGTCTGTAACGGATGTATTGTAGCTAAACGGTGTGAGATAGAGCCTGGGTTGCTATTGATCTCTGATAGGAAGTCGTATGTTACATTTCATATGACACAAAAATCATTGACCTTGGGTTACCTTGAAGGTACAAGAACTGCTGCTATAGGCTGTAGCGTGACTTCCTTAGCGACAGCTGAGTTTCTTGTATTATCCTGAAATAGACAATAGCAATGTCAGTACACGAGCATGCGCCTGCGTCAGCAGAGCAGTCAAACAAATTGCTCTAAAACGGTAAACCCTTGTTTTCCGCCAAGGAAAAAGTTCAGTTTTGTGGGAGTTAATTCTGTTATGAGGTAGATTTGACGTGATGGTTTCGGACACATGTACCATCCGTAAATGAGGAACACGTCGTCCTGGCACGTGTGTGAGGCGTACGTGATGCGTAACTGCGTAACTTGAACGTGTGATCGATTATAGACGTGTTTCTTTTTGGCAGCAGCACATCCGGTTATAGCAAAAACGACTGTAGCTCAAGATAAATAGCATCTCCTGGACTCGGAAAAAATGACGTGCCTTTTTCTAGAGTAGTTAAAGTAAAATGCAGCGCCAATCATTGCGGCTCTGTAGTCAATGGTCCACGAGTCGAACCTGTGACTTTTCTAGTTTCTGTATAAACGGTAACAAATAAGAATATAATTATTTTCTACAGCTGTGCGATATGTATAGTTTTAAGCAAACTGCAGTGAACTGTGTATAAAAGGCAGCTGTTGTAATCAACCACGTCGCCTCAAGTCTATTGCCGCATTATGTTGCGGACTTCGAAAGGTTAGGGCCTAACAGCACCTTTTTGCGGTAGTAAAGTCATCCTGTTTAAAATGTGTAAAATCATGTTTTTTTGCTGTAAATTATTGTGTTGTTTTGTTTGATCGGCAGAACGGTCTGACGGCACTACATCTTGCTGCTAAGGAGGGTCACGTCTCTGCGGTTCATATCCTCCTCAGCAGAGGAGCAGACATCTTAGCTGCTACCAAGGTTTGTTCTCACGGTATACTTTCATACCATCAAACTACCTTTGTGGATTCGGAGGCTGTTTTGTGGATTTCCTATATATTTATGTAATGCTTGTCGCTGTTTGTTTTTGCTTTTTTTCTGGTTAATTTCATGTATTAAAACTCTTGCAGTATATAGCTGGAACGTTACATGCATGCCATATTGTAGGCCTATTTTTACGCGTTCTAATCACGTCGACACTGCGTCATTGTGGCAGTGTTAATTACAGTTTCTAAACTGAGCTGGTGTTTTATTGGCTCTTAGAAACAGCGTTTGGGTTAAAAATCATCTGCAGCAGTCAGCTAAATTTTCTGTATGAGGGGACTTTTCGGACACCTCTGTATTAGTGCTACATTTCATTACGATTGTTTGGCAGATTTGATTAAATATAAATCGACTAAAATGCAGACCCTTAAGGTTTATATCCGGCGGAAACCGGCCAGCTGTGGGCCTAATTATTACTATCCAGCAGTTTGCGTAATTATAAATGTTTGCTGTACTATGCAAAGTGCTGTCTCGTTTAGAACACAGCGGCGTTTACACTATAGGTCTATAAACCTTGGAGCAAATGCTCCTAGAAAAAAATAGGGGGAAGGTTTTTTTGAGGAAATTGGGGAAAGGGAGCTGATATTTATGGCAAACTGCACCTCAGCTTGTAGGCCTATGACGCTGTTTTAATCAGTGTTTGAATTGCCGGGGGTGGGGAGGGTTGGGGGGTTGAACCCCCCAACTGTTTTTTCACCCCCTAACACACTGTCAAATTATGTACAGGGGGGTCAGCTATATACTGTATACGTACAATTTACATCGCAATTTTGCTCAGTCTCCGACTTTCGAAAAGTTCAACCCCCGAGCTAATTTTTCACAATTCAAACACTGGTTTTAATGATTTACGATATCTTGCAACCAGTAGTGTTCTGTGACGCTTAGAATGCACCAAATTCGTTTTTCGCCCGGGCTCCACCCCTGACTCCGTTCGGGAGCTCACGGCGCTCCCCCAGACCCTTTAGTCGGCCGAGGAGGGGGATATACTTTCTTTCCAGTCCCAACCACTTCGACGTTTACGGCGCCTTATTCTCCGCGCCCGTGGCGCCTTACCTTGAGTTAGGGGGAAACTTGCTTTAAAGAATTAGGGGATAGACGCCTCTGCTAGAACATACGCATATATCACCCAAAGTGTATGCAGTTTGTTATGCGTTCGGCTGAATGACGTTTGGGTTGGGTGAGATACATGTACTTATGAGACTATGAGTCTACGATTTACGTCACTGGTCACACTTGACACCGATGTCATAAACAGCATAGCAGTGACTTGATTTGTGTTCATGCGTTTTCAGCCCACGCCTCCCCACAGATCTCTAACTGTAAACAGCATAATGAGCTAGGTCTACGTTTTGCACTCAGCGCTGAGATGTGTGGTCCATTCCATATTTATTACCTGTACCGTAGCCTAACACGACCCGGTCAACGATGTCTCAACAATATCTTCATTGCGTACGTGCTTGGCCGTCTATAATCTGCATGATGTCATGGACGTCTGTCGACCGTGTCGGCTTCTCCCGTCAGCTTGTTTACGCTACGTCTTCTGTAACCTTCTTCTGGAAATTGTTTGGTCTTTGGTCCATTAGAGTCTTTCAACGTTAGGAGTTTTAGTCTGAGATTGTATTGAGAATCTGTTCTATGCTGGAAGTCCGTGTTTTGTCTGCATTCGCCAGGGGACGGCGCTGTTTCCCGAATTACCACAGGCGATAACATGGCTTTTACCTATTACATTTTTAGCCGACAGTAAGCTACTTAACTTAAGTAACGGCCGAGCTATTGGCATGCGTGCCGTCCGTCCGTCCGCAAGTCTGTCTGTCCGTCTCTAACGCCCTTGACGACCAGTACGGTCGGCTATCTTAGCGACAGCTGGGCTTCTTGTTAGTCCGCCCGAAAGCGATAGCTTGCGGAGCGGACTTAAGTTTTGCTGGCATTTATTAGTCCGCCCGAAAACGATAGTTTTCGGAAGGACTTCTATTTTGCTGTGGTTTATTTTCTTTTTTTCCCCCTCGCGTAATCTCCGAGCTCAGTGGGCCGATCGCCGCGAAATTTTGCACGATGCTCCGAAGTATGTTCAGTTTTATAATCCCTGGCCGAAATTTTGGGGGAGCCCCCTAAACGTTTTTAGGGGCCAAGAACATGCAAAATTTGGCCCGATTTCGGTCGACTTCGAAGTTCGGCGGCCAATTTCTTCAGAACGGATGAAGATATTCAAAATCGGTGAGTTACCCGTTCGACACCGATTCCTCGCGCATTGGGCGAAACAAGTCCGGTGAAGTTTGGTCCAGTAACCTTGGAGATCTTGATGTGAAATTAAACCCACCGAAAGCGCATTTTTCTGAAAACCATATTTCGGCCCCTAGAGGGTGCTGCGCCCCCAAATTTTTACACGCGCTACAGAATAACCAAGTGTTACTAGCGCACCCCCCACCGGAAACGGGAGCCTTCCTTACAATTTTTTTCAAAGGGGTGTCAAAAATTGGCTTAAAATGCAATAAAGGAGCGCTTATAACTTAAGAGTTAGAAAGTGTAGCCTGACGAAACTTTGGCACTTGACGTGTCTCTAGGTTGGGGTGTTAACGCACGTACAACTTTTGGGGGCACCGCCCCCCTTAAAATTTTGGAGGGCAAAAATCATGCAAAAATCGGTGCGATTTACGACAACTTTCGAATTTGACCGCAAATATCTCTAGAATGGATAAAGATAACGACAAGGGGTAAAAGGCGTTATCAAACACGATTAATTCCGCGTTGAACAAAAAAATTGTGTGAAATTTCGTCCACTACGAACCAAGTTATACGCGCTCACGTTGACCTACCCTAAGTCGACAATGCGCGTTCAGCGTATGCCAATGCATTTGAGTTCGGGCCACGTGACTTTAATGCCGGGAAAATTTTACCCCCCCCTCTTCTAATTTCCCCCAATCGGACTTAGGGCGCCGGGCGGACTCACGTTGGGCTTTGCCCCAAATTTCTAGTTTCTTTTTTTTCTCGCCGCGTAATCTCCGAGCTCAGTGGGCCGATCGCCGCGAAATTTTGCACGATGCTCCTGAGTATGTTCAGTTTTATAATCCCTGGCCGAAATTTTAGGGGAGCCTCTTTAAAAAATTTTTAGGGGCCAAAAACATGCAAAATTTGGCCCGATTTTGGTTGACTTCAAAGTTTGGCGGCCAATTTCTTTGGAACAGTTGAAGGTATTCAAAATCGGTGAGTTACTCGTTCGACACCGATTCCTCCCGCATTAGGCGAAACAAGTCCGGTAGAGTTCGGTCCAGTGACCTTGGAGATCTAGATGTGGAATTAAACCCACCGAAAGCGCATTTTTCTGAAAACCATATTTCGGCCCCTAGAGGGTGCTGCGCCCCCAAATTTTTACACGCGCTACAGAATAACCAAGTCTTACTAGCGCACCCCCCACCGGGGACGGGAGCCTTCCTTACAATTTTTTTCAAAGGGGTGTCAAAAATTGGCTTAAAATGCAATAAATGAGCGCTTATAACTTAAGAGTTAGAAAGTGTAGCCTGACGAAACTTTGGCACTTGACGTGTCTCTAGATTGGGGTGTTAACGCACGTACAACTTTTGGGGGCACCGCCCCCCTTAAAATTTTGGAGGGCAAAAAACATGCAAAAATCGGTGCGATTTACGACAACTTTCGAATTTGACCGCAAATATCTCTGGAATGGATAAAGATATCGACAAGCGGTAAACGGCGTTAT
>Ga0056128_1009630_pt1 | contig 12110 bp, 2 predicted proteins | sample WorMetLIZISLAND2_FD_71113 | JGI IMG/M metagenome (GOLD analysis project Ga0056128, IMG submission 71113) | Marine gutless worms symbiont microbial communities from Max Planck institute for Marine Microbiology, Germany - Olavius geniculatus... ...
CCCTAGGAAATCAATCCCCACCGAAACACGTCATCCAGTGCAAAGAATGCGGCGATACTCCCAAAAATGTGTTCTCCAGAGCTTGGCAAGAAAAGTAAAAAAAAGGAAAAAAGAAAAAATAACCCAATTGAACATTATATTTCACCCATTTGCCCCGCCGACTCCGCTGGGCCGATTTGTTCCATTTTTGGCCTGTAGGGTCACACCGCCGACGTAATCATCCAAGTCAAATTTTAAGTCGATTGATTCAGGGGTTTGAGGCTACGGGTGCCCAAAATTTGGGGTTTTGTTGACTTTGATAGTCGCCCTTACAACAGTGTTACGCACTACCGTGCTACACTATGATAATAATACATTTGTTGATTTGTATAGCGGCGTAGTGCCGTAGCTTTCAGCTATTCGTGGGGAAGCCCCCCGTGAACGGATTTTCACGAAATTTTGCATATCAGGAGATATGCCAGACGTAATCATCTGTGCAAATTTTGGTTTGGAAAAATTAAGGGGTTTGGGATATACGGGGGGTCAAATTTTGGGTTCTCGCTGGTCACTCTTACAACAGTGCTGCGCTACCGCACAGCCTGTGATTTTGGGCAGAAAGAAGCAGCGTCAGTGGCTGTAGTTACTAACTTACGACTACTTTATTTTATTGCTGTCGCTGTAGAAACTAATAAGAAAGTAATAGTCCCACAGGCCTTTGTGGTTGTCACTTGTGAATTAAAGGTATCAGCATTAAGTGGAAATAGACAGAACACATGATTATGATAGAACACACTTACACGTGAAGATACTATACAGTAAGCCTATACAGTAATATACAAGAAATATTATAAGATTGTGACCAATCTAATGTACTTTCCTTTCGCGCATTATTTTTTCCTGTATTCTTCTTAAAGTGCTTTTTACTTTCGCTTGGGCTTATATTAGAAACATGGCGCCTATTTGAGACCAGTCTTAATATTATTATAATCATAGTGACTGACGTCGAGGTCGTTGCAGGAAATTATCTCCAAAGTTTGTAAAAAAATAGCCCGATTTTTTTTTTCGAACAGGGGGATTTTCAATAATGGTCGATGACGCAAGTTGACATTTATCTTGCTTTACCTCTACGCACCGTTACGGAGATATGGCGTCTCAAATATAATGGGGTCACGACCTTGACTTTTGGGGTCATGTGACGTCAGCGGTCACGTGACCATTATGACCATGCGGTGGTCTTGTCTGACTGTCTGTCAGTCCGTCCCGCACAGGCCGGGCTCCTAACTCGACGGTTTAGAAAGAGAGGAATAACAGAATTGGTCTGAAGTTGGGACAGGAGTAACTTGTGTGCCAGATCAGGTTAGGATTGGGATTGGGATTGCTCAGTGCAGTGCAGTGCGCGATTACATGTAGGCCTACATATTGCTGTAGGCCGATGGCCGCATATCATGTATTGTAGTAACCAGCATCTTTCAGTTAATGACTTTAAACCTTTAGACAGTTTAATTTACTTTTTAACACTTTATCAGATACGTTGACGCGTGTGCTAATTGTATGTTATAACGATAGTGATAGGGCACTAACAACATTGATTACTATGATTCTGATTATGATCATGTACAGCCGTGTTCACTACGCTGAAGTCGATCCTGGTTGTCGACCTGCTCGGCTTGGACAAACTGACGACCGCCTACGGTATTCTCAGTCTGCTAGAGGGAGTGGGCTCACTGGCCGGAACACCGCTCATTGGTAGGCCTAATGGATGCTTCTCCAGTCTGCAGTAGGAAAAGTAGAACATTTGTGCAACGTCTTTATCTTACCGTTAAGGTCGAGTCTTTGGCACGATGTGTCGTTTGTGGTCATCTGTAAAGCATGAATTGTGGCTAAACCGTACGTCGCAGGGGGTTGGATAGGGCGATGACGAGACTGACGAGTTCCTATAGGCTGTCAATAGGCTGTCCATGTCTGCAACGGTTTGTTTGCAATTTTAAATGCAAAGTAGCTGCCTACAGCGTAGTGCAGCCAATCACCCACGTGCGGCGTATTGTGTTTTAGGGTTAATTGTAGCGTTCGATATAGCAGCGTCACCGTAGCGTGTATGGGACTGTTGTCTCTCTGGGAAATCACTTTCTTTCCGTGACGGGAAGTGGGACGTTAGCCTTGGGATATAGGCGGTACGATCGGCCTGCCACAGCAATAGCTGGGCTTCTTGATCTTTTTTATAACCACGGTCTTATATTTATCAGTTTTCGAATTATCGCACTAAAGCTGTTGTAACTACTGTTTGCTTTGATTGATTTATTTGAAATTTTGATTGCCATTTTGATTGCCAATGGACGGTGCATTATTGACATTATTGACACGAAATTTTGAGGAAATCGGATGTTTTTGTTAGAGTTACGAAAATGTACAGTAACCGCGGGGTTCACTCGTGTAACGCCATATTGGTAACGGAGGTATTTTGTTATCGATCTGGCGGGGCTGGCTGGTGTTCTACGACTGCCGCGGCCTCCCACAGCCATAGGTGGGGGGGACCCATGGCCGTGGGACTGTGTGCAAACACGGAAATCAGTAGCTTACAGACGACGGCTGCGAAAGCGGACAGACTATTAAATTACTCTCAAACGTGATAAGGTGCCGCCGCTAAATACTACGTATAATCTATCGCCCACTAACCAGACGCGCTCTGCGGGAAAAGACATCGCCATAAACTGCAATTTGACACCGGCCAGTTCGTCGACCGTCGACCCATGGACTACTCCATAATAGGTAATCTAGACGTCCCTGGTCGACCGGTCCAAGTAGTCCAGGGCTTCATGACCGGTCTGTCGTCGCCCTTGCTTATGCGCCGGAAACCATACCCTAGAACCAAAAATTACGACTCTGTATCTTCTACACATCCAAAGTTATGACCGTTTTAAGAATTGTTTAATTTTCCGTATAGGCGGCATTATAATTTTTTGTAATTTTTTGAATAAATACGTTAAATATTAATTTCAATTTTTTAATTCCCAAAAGGCACATACCCACCGGTATGTGCATACGTGTGGTCATTGGTCTGTGCACCACGGCGGCCTATGCAAGCCGAGTTATAGCCCATTTTGTCCCAAATTTCGTTGCCATGGCAACGGAAGGTCGGTCGGGGAAAAATGCAATTGGCAGCGTTCGATGGCCCATCCCGATAACCCCCCTATAGGCGCAAAAATCTAGCAAAAATTTCCTATGTAAACCGAGTTATAGCCCATTTTGTCCCAAATTTCGTTGCCATGGCAACCAGGGAGGGTCCGGGGTAAAATTAAATGACACCATTAGATTCTCCGTCCCCGAAAACCATACCATAGAACCAAAAATTACGACTCTATCTTCTACACAGCCAAAGTTATGAGCTTAATACGTTAAATATTAATTTCAATTTTTTAATTTCCAAAAGGCACATCCTTGCGCGAGACCGCGTCGTTTGAGCCATCGCACGCAAAAATCCGCCAAAGGGTCTGACCTGTAGGTGGGTTTCTGAAAAAAGGTATATAGCTAGAAAAATTTTTGCGTATATTTCACCTATTTGCCGAGAAGCCCCCTTGTGCAGATTTACATGAAATTTTGCTTGAGGGGTCATCTCGCCGACGTAATCAACCGTGCCAAATTTTATCTCAGTCAGATCAGGGGTTTTGATTCTGTGTGGGGTCGAATTTTTGGCTTTTGCATAAGAAAGAGAAGTTGCCGTTAACACATGGCTTGAACTACCGTTCAGCCTGTGATATCAACTTTTACAATCGTATATGATGTTTTTACATTAGCTTAATAGCCTTGATCTTAACAAGTATTTCAACTTTGCTTTTAATACATATATTAACTGCTTTTAACTAATTTTAACCACGTATGGCACTGAATGGCCTATTTTGTGCTGATGTGCCGTTAAGATACTACTCACTCACTCACTCACTTCTCTTTCGCGTGATTCGGCTGATTCAGACGGCGCGCATCGTTTTTCGTTGTTTCGCAACTGAACCCTGAACCTGAGTTGCGGCGAAAAATTTGGGGGCTCATATCTCCCGATTGGGACAGATATCCGCGCGCTCTTTTCACCGCTGTGTAGGGGGCAGTCCCCCTTGAAATTCGGTAAGAGTCAATTTTTTTGTGGGGCACTCTAAAGGGGTCAAAAATGGGCAGGAAACGCGGATATGTTTGGGGGTCAATTTTGGTGGTATTTTGACCTTCACCCCCAATTTTTTTATCGCAAAAGTTGCCCCTCCCGATAAGGAATCGATGTGGGAAGTAACTTTAAAATCTGACGACAGGTGTTGAAGAATCCGCAATAAAGAATCTGCACTTTGGGGCCACCAGCTCCTCAACGGTATCCCCAGGGGGGTGCGGCGGGGATATGTTTTTTTTAGGGCTGGTAACGATTAATTTTTTTTAATAGTTAACTTTTTGAAATTGGACGATTAATTAATCGTTAATTTTAGTTAAAATTCAGTCATTGAAAATGCGTGATTTAAACCATAATATCAATAAAAAAAGTCACTGTAAAGTTACATGCACTGAAAGTGTTAATGAATTAAGAACCTTAATGTTAATGACACCAGTCCCGGAGACAAACAAGCATGTTCACGGTTGATGGATCCAGCGACGAACGTCTCTTGTTGACGATGTATTTGGCAGAACCGTTAATCGTTAAAAATAAAATTAATCGTTAATTTTCTTTGTTAGTTAACGATTAAATTAATCGTTAAAATCCGCAGCTCTAGTTTTTTTGGAACGGGCCCATCCTATCGCACAGTAGTATTGCGGGAGCCGAAAACCCTTTAATAATTTTTTTCGAAAATTTTCGAATTTTTCCCCTGAGGCGGACTTTGACCCTAGACCCCTCCCACATGTGCCGGTGTGCCCCCAGTGAGTCCCCATATGCCCTGCAAATATCAGCCGCCTAGCCCCAATAGCAACGGAGATATTTCGTTTTTGCGAATTTTCTCGGGACTCCATACAGTATAGGACCAGAAGTACTATCGACGGAGTCGGAGATAGATGAAACTCCTCACATAAAATAAATGTTATAGACTAAGCCTATAAGTAAGTGCCAGACGCACGCACTCTCCGGAAACAAAATCCATGCTTCCGTCGATATCAAGTAGGTCTATTGGTAGAGGCATAAAAATGTCATGTTGAGTGTACTCTATATAGTTGGTTTCTTAAGTGTATTCTGTATCACCATCCAATTGTATCCAGGTAGTAGCAGCTGTATTGTACATGTAATTGTATTCGCAAGGTGGCACCACCTTTTTCGACAGAGATTTGAGAACTCTGGTGGCTTTTAGTCTATCTATTCATCATGTTGCCGTGTGAATGCGTGTAGGTGGTCTGTATGATGTCACGCGCTCGTATTCGTGGTCGTTCATCGCGGCCGGCAGTCTGCTACTAGTGTCTGGTGTCATTGCTGTTCCACTGAGACGACTTCAACGTTACGAACACTGGCGACATAAGCATCGTCCACAGCAGCAGCCGCATCGACCCCTTGTGAACGTCATTAGAAACGCCATCTAAACATTGCCTTAGACCGCGTTCACATTGATACGAGTAGGCATACGTGTTACCTGTAAAGCATACGACACGTAACTAAATAGGCCTAAGCATTATTTCAATTTGTATTACTTATATTTGTACAAGCTCTGGCGCATTTTGACGTTAGAACATACGCTATTGTTGAGTTGCTCACTGCTGAGGATACTAAATTATTCTTGTTGTAGTGAAATATTGTTGCTTTATTGACTGTCGCACACTAGCGCTATGACAGTCCTTAAAATTACCAGCTGCCTTCGCGTTGTTTGTCCGGTCTGAGCAGCAGAGTGTTCAACGCATGCGACTAAGTTTACGCTGTCGCTGCTTAGTCTAATGCTGCTGCTGCGAATTGGATGGACGGAACTCATTCTTGCAGCTAAAGTGCTATCTGCAAAATACGAAAGCACGAAATCTGTTGACTGGCAGAAGTTTGGGCAGACGGTCACTTATATCCCGTTTACACGATCCAGCAAACGTCCAGCAAATTTCCAGCAAACGTCGAGCAATTAGCACGTGCATTTTGAATACATTTGCTGGACGTTTGCTGGACGTTTGCTGGATCGTGTACACGGGGTATTAGTCGCGCTGCAAGCCTCACATCATTATCATCATCATCACCAGCAGCAGCAGCAGGCGTTTTCGCATTTCGCAATTAGCACTTTAGCTGTGTAGCATGAGCCAATCTCGCCGCCGCTCGTCGATTCGATCAACGCGTGCCGGCCAAAGATCACATAATCACCATCTCTGCCCCCCCTTTTTCACCCCGTCTGCAGCGCTGTGAGTTTTTTCGCCACATGATGTCAAATGTCGCTCGGCCGATCGCCGTGATATTTCCACCGTGATAGGAAATATGCTACATTTTGAAAATAAGATCCAAAAATTTGGGGCCTCCTCCCCATAGGGTTTTTTCAAACGCTGTCTGTCTCTTTGTCTGTCGGAACGATTATGTGACGTTTTCTGTCCGTCATTACGCAGTATCTTAAATGCCAAGGTTCGGCCGCTTTTGTCTAAACTTTGTTAAGCAGTGTCTGTCTGTCCGCGTCATAGAAAGAACAAGAAAGCCCAGCTGTCGCTTGGGATGACGCACTACAGCTGATACAGTTCCTGTTGTAGTAAAGACATTCAAGGTCATCCAAAGTCAATGATTTTCATTTCATTTGAAAGGTGTGTGCGATTTCTTATTAGTGATTAATAGTGACCATGGCCCTTTTTGTCACCGTTTCCGAGATACGGCCAGTTATAGCTTGAAACTTTTCATTGAAAATTGCAGCCAATCCGTTGCAGATGAAGACATGGTTACTATTGACAGCTTTCTAAAGTCGCCAACGCCCTATATCGTGTTTGGTCTATTTATACGGCCGTCCTAACAGGCCGCATTACGGATCTTGCCCGTCCGTCTGCTTGTCTTGCTTGTAAATATCTGTCAAAACAGATATTGTTGACGCGCTATATCAATGCTGTATGCGTCTTACATGATTGTCGTCCGTCGTCGTCTGTCGTCCTCTGTAACGGGTGTATTGTGGCTAAACGGTGCAAAATAGAGCCTAGTAAGTTGCTATTGATCACTAATAGGATTGGAAGTCGAATACTGGCTTTCAAATGACATTAAAATCATAGACCTTGGATGATCTTGAACGCACTGTGGTGTGCCAGTCGTGCTGTATTGTGGCTACGCGGTAAGTCGCAATAGCCATTACGACATGCGTAGAGCGCGACAGTCTCCTAAGCTAAGAGCTTGTTCCCAAAACATTCGCTTGTAAATTGAAACCCAGACTCGTACTTGTACTCACACTCGTGTCCATGTAAACGCAACTTTTTCCAGGGCGTCGTGGCCGACTGAGAGCGGCGGGCAGCCTTTCTCCTCTGTAAATTTTGGGCTGTCAGAAAATGTTATTCTTCTCGGATGGAAAATATCGTCAAAATGCAAAACCTGGGGCTCATTTTGGGGACATTAAAAGGCAAAATTTGAGTTTTGAGCACCCGGAATCTCCTTTGTCGAAAATGTGCAGCTATCTGTCGCAATCATTCTGCCGGAAAATCGCAGTCTTATGCATGCCCCGCGGCCTATATACCCCCCCCTGCCAGCCGTCTAGCAATCTTACAACAGCGTGCATTCATATACAGTAACCGGCGTACCAGTACTCAGCCCAAAAGGTCAAAGGTCAAATGTCAAAAAACTTTTATAGAAGTGACGCATATCTTGCGCAAATGTTTATAATTTACGGCTGGCGGATCGGACGCTGACCGGTCAGCTTCAAGCAACTTTGCCAACTGCACACTAAAAGCAGTACACTGGAATCTATGGCCATCGGCGATTATACGGCCGGCCGCATACATATTGGCGCAGTGCGTGCTTGATGATAATGGCATTGCCGTATTTAGAAATAGGGTTTAGAAATACGCTAAGAAGTTGCATATAAGAGCATTTATTTCGTGAAATAAATAAGTAAGGAAAGGCTTTTGTTGTTTGCTAGGTTAAACGTGTTGACTAAAAACAAAGGTTCGCGGGTTCAGGAACAGTTAAAATTAATTTACATATGAAAATCTTTGTTCACCGTGCAGTAGTAACTGTAGTATATCAGACCAGTAATAAAAATGAGAGAACAATTTTCTTGGTAAGAGCCTGCACTATTTAAGGCCTCCAGGGTTCCGCATGTGAAATTCTGGCCCTGTATGCAGGGTTTTCAATAATGGACGTTTAGGCCTAGACGTCAATACGCCCAAAAATTTAAGCCCATACGCCCAAATTTTAAGATCTGGACGTCAGGACGTCTAAATCAAACTGCCTTTTTTTGTCTATTTTTCAATAATAAACTGCGAATTGACGTCAGAATCTGTATTCGAATGTTTCTTTAGTCCAATAACATCTGCTGACTGTCGTGTTTCTGAATACTTTATTTCACGAAGACGTACTGTTTTGCATTATGTTATTTTTTGCTTGAGTTTTCTTGACTTCCAAATTGTGCAAACCAACGTCCACATTTTTAGCTTGGAAGTCATGACATTCTGAAAATTGAGGCCTACTGAAAACCCTGCCTATATGATGGGCGAATCCACTGACGTAATTTTCGAAAGTGTACTGAAAATGTTAATTCTCAGTTGTTTTGTAGCTAGCCTATTGTGTTGGACTTTGTTGAAATCTTTTGCGAAGTCCAGAAAGACCACGTCCACACTATTTCCAGAATCAATACAACCAGTGACTTTGTCCATGAAGGTTAACAGGTTAGTTAAGCAGGATCGCCTTTTACGGAAACCGTGCCGAGACTCACGAATCAGGCTGTTCCCCTCTTAAGTGTTTAACCAATCTGTCCTTGACAAAGGTCTCAAAAATCTTAGACTTGACATGTTAGGCTCACAGGTCTGTAGTTTTTCTGCCAAGTTCCTGTTTCCTTTCTTGAATACAGGACAGACGTTTGCTCTTTTCCATTCTGTAGGTACTGAGGATTCGTCTAGAGACCGTCGAAAAAGCACATATAGTGGGAGAACAATTTCTTCCTTGACTTCTGAAAGTAGCCTGGGTAACAACTAATCTGGTCCCGGAGATTTATCCATTCGTAAGCTGTCCAAGATTTTTAAAACATCGCATTCAGTGAACCAGATGTCAGCACACTGAGATCTTTTTTCTTCATCAGTCACTTCCAGTAAATTTCTACCAGTACTAGACGACATCGTGTACTGTGTTGAAAGACAGTGCCCAATGTGCATGACCTTGCATTTTTCAACCATTCTTCAGACCACTCGACCACGTCTTTCTGCAAGCTCGAGCAGTCATCTATGCTAATGATGGCAGCCCAAATCTTTATGTCATCAGCAAACATTCTCACCCAGCGTGGGAGTTCGTTGACAAATATAAAAAAGGCTAAAACTGAGCCTTAAGGTACTCAACTTTTTACTGTGGCCCAGTCTGAGAAACTTATGCCAATCATGTAACGGATTTGGACCCGTGACGTAATACAGTATAAAGCCTAAAAACGACATTCCGAGATCGTTTTCCTCAAATTTTAGATACCTTCTATAATTACGTAAAATCGGTATTATATCTTTAAATACTACATTTTCTTACCTTTCGTTAGCACTTAGTTTTGTGGAGATCGGTGCGGTACATATGTAACAGATGTTTGTCACTTAGCAACGCCTCGTAACGTTCTCCGTCTATCAGATTGTATCAAAGACTTCACTGACAGTTAATGTCGTAGAACACTCTCCATCTATCGTCTAAAAATACTAGGAAACTCTGTATAGTGACTTTATAGACAATTTTGCTCAAGTTGTCCGACGAAAATAAACAAGTACGCTTTCGAATCGTAATTACATTCTTACAACTTGGTCTAATCTTTAGCTACCGTAGGAAATCTGAGAGTCAAAAGACCCGTAAGTTGCAAATAAGAAGCCTTAAAAAATAAACCTAAAAATAAACCTTGCGAAGCGAAATGTTACGATATCCCAGAAAGTGCGCACAAATGTACGCATTTTCTGGGATATCGTAACATTGTTACATCGTAACAAATGACGTTGTTCGCGATATTCTAGCTATATTATAACTTTGATGGCGAAACATTGACAAAAAATGAAAAGTGTGCGCCAATGGCGTCATTACCGAAGGATTTGATCGGCGTGTACATTCCGGAACACTTTTGAAATTAAATCCGCCATTCTTTTTGGTAACAAAGGTCATATTAATGTTCCTATTTTTCAATGAACTCTTATTTGTATTTTTGGGCACAATAATTTTGCGTCTATTAATTGTCTGTCCAATGCAATGCTATGCATAGCAATGGACAGAGTATAAAATCACCTGAGTGTCATATTGACATATTGTCATATTGACTTTAGATGTAATAAACGGTCTTTAGCGTTTCATGCAGCAGTCTACAACATTTTTGTTATATGTTTACTGTAAAAAAGTAATATTTTCCGTAAAAATCATGTACAATGCTTGCGTCAGTTAATCGATAAAGACATTTTTAAAAAATACTACATTAAAATATAAGTAAAAATACTGTACGACTACGCAATGAACATAGGCTACCTCGTCATTATGCTTATAAAAACTATTAAGTTAATGCACTTTTGCGTATTTCACATACATCTTCCATACACATACACATCAGCGCTGGTCGTTCCACGCACAGTGCGTTCTACCATTGGCGACCGCACCTTTCCAGCGACTGCTGCATCAATTTGGAACAGTCTGCCGGAGTCGGTCCGGTCGTCTCCGTCGTTGCACGTTTTCCGCAGCAGACTGAAAACCGAACTTTTTGCCCAGTCTTACAGTCATGACTAACAACGTCTCATTGCACTGACTACTATTACGTGACATCATATGGCAGGTGACCCTCCACATCATGCTGTATGAGAGTATCATGCACCACACCCTCTATTTTCTACACACATACATATGGCAGGTTTGAGTTTTCTTTCGGTAGCGGACTAATCGACCCAACCCCGGTTGCTCAGCTGGTATCGCGGACCTTGTTTGACCGGGCGACGGCCGAGCCGGCATGTTCTTTCATTAGGTTGTATTGGCATCAGATTTCATTCGTGTTGTTACTTTATGGTCAGCGCATCAACACTCATCTGACCGACCCCCTTTTGGGACTGACAGAGGCTTCCCGCTGGTGATTGACCATCGCACCAACGAGGCGCAGTTCATCCGCCCTCCTCGAAAAAGAAGCTGTTGACAGCTACCCTTATGCCTGAGTGAAAACTGGTGAAAAACTAGCGCCCCGCCGGTTTTCAAGCCAGAATTTCTATGTTCCCGGGGTTAAGCTCGGAGTAGAAGTCCTAGTCAATCGTGTTTTCCTAGTCAACCCGCTGGACCCGTGACCACGTGACTGTTCTGAGACCTGGCAATTTTGAGGGGTCTGACCAAAGACCGAACCTACGACCTCTAGCTCTGGTGAAGTTGACTTAGACTCTAACCACTCGGCCACCAACGCCATCGGGTGCACAATACTCACGATGTTAGAGCCTAGTGTCGTATGGACGCCATCGGGTTTCGCGAAGTGCACATTACGCACGACGAAAAAGCATGGAGACGTATGTCGTATGTACACAGTGTGTCTTATTGACGCCATCGGGCTTCCCGACGTGCACAATACTCACGACGCCATCTGAGTTCGCGACGTGCACAGTACGGACGACGCGAAGACGTATGTCTTACGAACGCGCACAGTGTGTCGTATAGACGCCATTGGGTTTTGCGACGTGCACACGACGCACGACGTCAAGACGAATGCGCACAGTGTGTCGTACGGACGGCATCGGGTTTCGCGACGTGTACAGTACGCACGACGCGAAGACGTCGAAGACGAAGTGCGTCGCATGTCCGCCAGTGGGTTGCGCGACAATACAATACAATACAATGAAAAATTTGCACTCAAAAACTGACAAACACACTGTCAGTTTAATCTAGCACATAAACTAAAAAGAACTGAATTGTTTAAAAGAAAAATGAAATGACAGATACTGAGAATAGAAATAGTCCTAAATGTAAAACTGACAAAAATTCGAAAAATGAATGAAGTAAAGACAACTAAAATAAGAAAAAAAACTGAAAAGGTGAGAAATGAAGAATAATA
>Ga0056128_1009631_pt1 | contig 12109 bp, 9 predicted proteins | sample WorMetLIZISLAND2_FD_71113 | JGI IMG/M metagenome (GOLD analysis project Ga0056128, IMG submission 71113) | Marine gutless worms symbiont microbial communities from Max Planck institute for Marine Microbiology, Germany - Olavius geniculatus... ...
CCCAAAAGCACTTCCTTGCGCGAAACCGCGTCATATGAGCCATCGTGCGTTAAAATCAGTTCCGTCGTTTTTTCTGTAGAGGACGGCAAGAAAAAAGGGAAGGGAAGAAGAAATATAAAAAGTCACGCAGACGTTATATTTCACCTATTTGTGGAGAAGCCTCCCGTAAACGGATTTTCATTAAATTTTGCACATCGGGAGATATGCCGGACATTATCATCTGTGCAGCTAGATTTCGGTGTGGAAAATTTAAGAGGTTAGGGGAATACGAGGGGTCAAATTTTGGGTTTTCCCATTGAAATTGCTGGTCACCCTTGCAATAGTGCTGCGCTACGGCACAGCCTGTGATAACACTGTTTTACAGCTAAACTGCTTTGAAGGTAAAATGACTCAATTAAGTACTGTACTGTAATACTGTCAGCACTGAATGCGAATTGGCTTTGGTTATAAAAATATGGGCTATTACGTTAATCAGTTGGATGCAATGGTTAAACTTCAGTGACTGGAGGGCAGAAACAGGACGCTGAAAACAACATGCCAAAGAGTTTTAGTGGAGTTGAGATACGGAGAGTGATAGGAATTCGCTTTGGGAAAACATCATAAGCTTCCTCAGCTAAATCTGAGACAAAGTGTCGTCAAAAAATATGATGCATCTTAGGCGAAAATAGAACACGGAAAACCACACATTACAAGCTCACCAGCTTTGTCGTGAATAACAGAAAGGTTAAGGTAAGATCATGGTCCCCAATCGCAGCAACTTTATCTTTGCCTTATTTTTCCAGAAAAAAACACAGTGCGTGAAAGAAACATGTTTCAACCTGTGGCGTTTTTAGTTTAAAAAAAGTAAGCCGGAGACAAAGTTGCAATTTTCCGAGAGTCACGAGATTATGGATGCTCAAAATGTTAATTTTGTTCTTAAATTTCCTCCAAAACTTGTTTTTAGACCTACGTTTTGCATTTCTGAATAAAAGTTTTCTCGACAAGAAATAGACTTTTCGGCAATTTTCCGACAGGCAAAAATTTAGGGTGGGTAAATGCTTTTTGCCCCTTTGCAACGATGAAAATGTTTACAACATAAACTCTCAAAATACGGTCACTGAACATTCATTTTGGCGTATACTGTATTTCTATTAACAGATAGCCCGTCGAACACAGCCGGTGATTTGTCGCTGACGTTGCCCGATGACGTCATTGTTGACTCCGCTCGCGCTCAACTCAACGTCATTGGTCGGTGCTGCTTTTTGCTTACTTTAACTTATTTTATGGTCGCGTTAGTACAGCTTCTTCTACCTCAGATCCCTTCTTTTTCCCAGAGGTCAGCGACCTTGTATAGCACAGTGCGTCAGTGAACCCCAAAAATGGCATCCAAGGCGGTCGAACGGTTTAAGCAGGATGTGTCAGATAAGACAGACGACGGGCAGATAACATACGGAGAACTGTGTGGAAATAGTCTGAGCAATTTCGCCGAAAATGATACTCGAAGACGATAGGTATAAAAGGTACTAGTGTGTACAGCGCATTAAAGGTTTCTAATGATAATGCGCTATATACGTGTAAATTTACATTTGACACGATCTGAAGGTTTTAAAACGTTTTAATTTGCAGCGTTAGTTTTAGTTTAGTTTTTGCCCGGTAGCAGTATCAGCAGCGCAGGTGTGTGTGTGTGTGTGTGTATGTGTACAGGTGACGTAATGGGCCCGGCTCTGAATGGCTTGGACCAGCTGCTGAAGTTACCCACCGGTTGCGGCGAACAGAACATGATTCTGTTTGCTCCCAACATCTACGTGCTCGAATATCTCAGCAATACGGACCAGCTGACCAGCTCAGTGCGCGACAAGGCCGTCGGATTCATGCGTACCGGTATGACGTCCTAACTCCACTCGCTTGGATTTGTTGCGTAAGTAAGTAAGTAAAGTGAAGTGTAAATATTTATATAGCGCATACTCAAAAAATCTCTAATCCGCTTAATACATTTTGTCGTCAATATTTCGCAAAAATGTATGTCTTTAGCTGACGTTTGAAAGTGTCGAAACTCAGTTCTTGGTCACGAAGACTGTCTGGCAGCGAATTCCAAGTCGACGGGCCCGCAACAGAAAAGCGCCGACGACCGAAACTGTTTAGTCGATAGCGGCCGACTTTTTGCACAACAAACTGTACAGATCATTAGAGATTAAAAACTGCCACAGCCCACAGAATGACGTAGGTTTAAATGTTTCTGAAATGTTTAATGTGCTGAAATAGGTGCAGTGTATTAGGCGGATGGCCGCATACATGTCGGCACATGACGTGGCGACATCCTTGCTATTGATCAGCGGCGTCGTGGGTTAAAAGTTAGGACGGGGACAAAAAGTTGCAATATTCTCCGACAGAATCAATAAATCCGAAATTTTCAAAGTGGCCTAAGTAACACGAACTAGTGCTAGTTCCACTAGCTACATAGGCTATGTCTGACAAGCATGGGTGCTCAAATGTTAATAATTGGTCCATTGCCTTTGAACTTGCCTAAACTCTGGATTTCCTGCCTCGGTTTTGCATTTTTGATAGAAAATTTTCGGAGACGAAAAGATTTTGACAGGCAATTTTTTACGGGGTAGAGGGTAGGGCAGTGGTCCCTGGCCCAACCTTATCGATCACGACGCCCCTGTTATTATATTGGTGGTGTTATTTATGGTCAGGTTATCAGCGTGAGCTGAGATATCGTCACAGTGACGGTTCGTACAGTGCGTGGGGTGGGTCGGATGAGGTCGGGTCTCTGTGGTTGACTGCGTTCGTCGTACGGTCCTTCGCACGAGCTCGCCCGTTTATTTACATCGACCCGTCTCAGCTCGGCCAAAGCATCGACTGGATCAGGGCTCAACAGCTCGATAACGGATGCTTCCGTCCGGTATACGCTTTTATATATTCAACTTTATTCTCCACATAATGGTACCACAGACATAGAAAAAACATAAACATAATAAATAACAACGTACGGCGGACGGCAGAACAATCAGAGTAACAGTCAGATGACCACAAATAGATGAACGCCCTAACTATCGAACAAAAAGCGAATCTTTGTTCGAACTTAACTAATCTGTCTCCCAAGACAACGCGTGGTGGAGAAATAGGCTACCAAAAACGATTGAACACTCCTTACAGTTTCAGTATTATTCCTGCCAGAGGCGGATTCAAGTACGTTCAGCATGTTCGGCGAACTCCGGCCGAACAGGAGCCCCTTACTACAAAACGGGGGCCCTGAAAAGCCAACCTGAAAAGTCGTACAGCACAGCGTGACATTTTTTGGCCTGTGAAGTTTTTTTGTGGCATGTTGCGACATTTAAAAGTTTACTTGATGGTCTACAAAATTCTGTGGCTTGGGGCTCTGTAAGCTGTATTGTGAAATATATCAAAACTTTATGACGTTACTTACTTCTTTATTTCTCTTTATACATTATTACTGAATAAGGTCTAATTGGGTTTGAATGCATCCCCGTTTGTTGAAATACACATGCTTACAAAAAGTTCACTTATCGAAAGCAGAAAATATCTTATTCGCTGTCAGTGATGTTTCAAAAAAATGGAAAAAAAACTTTTTACACGATGCATTTATCAGTGTTTAATGATGTCGTGCAGTTTCGTGATAAATAACGAACGCAAAATTGCTTGCTCATTGTGTAATGAAATGAAATAAATGTGACATTTTGACTTGACATCTTGCATTTCGAAAAACTTTGTAGTCATAACGTTTTGTTAGAAAAATATGGATATATTTGTTTGTCATTTTCCCGTCGTTTTGTTTTGACTGTTAATCGAAAAGCTTTCCATGAACATAATTTGCATGAACAAATTGTGTATTTTGCAAGAAAGTTTTTAACGGAAACATTTGCCGACAGACTAAACTTTACAAATGGGCAAGGCTGGAAAAAATCTGAGTTTTTGAAATAAAAGATCCAGGTTTTAGGTTTTTAGGTTTTAAAGTTTTCCCGGTTTTTAGGGTTTTTCTGGTTAAGTGTCTAATTAAATTAAACACCATACACAAAATTACGACCCAGGAAAACACAACTAATCGTGTCGTAGACTCGTCACTTAAACGTCACAATTAAAATATGAAATATGAAATAAAGTATTTAAATTTTTTTTTAAAAAACTAAAATTGGACACTTGAGGGTTTTAGGTTTTAAAAAAGTACAATCTAGGTTTATTCGGACCAATTTTCCAGTCTGGGGATGAGGCGTTTGCCACGATCGCACTGACGATAACGATGCTGTTTACATACAGGTGGGACGAGTGCTACACAAAGCAATGAAGGGCGGTCTGCGGGGCGACTCACAGGGCGGTCTTACCGCTTACGTTGTCATAGCGCTGCTCGAAGCCAACGTATCCAACACGGTAGGTAACAAACTGGGTGATCGATCTCACGTTTTGCTTTGGTTTAAGACTAAAGTTTACTTTTAGACTAAAGTCTCAGCGAAACTTTACTTTATTCAATGTCTTTCTGCAATCGCTTAGTTGCTCCGTTAGACGGCGCCAACGTGGGCTGGGCTTTCAGTTCAAAAAGTCCAAGATCAGCGCTAAGGTCAGGGTGATGCAGCTTGAGGCGGACGGCTGTATAATATGTCGGCACTGAAACGACGTCTAATTTATTGTGAAAAAGTTAAAGGTTAAAGTTGCTGTATAGCTCTTTGTGCATACCCATCGCAGAGCTACAGAGCGTCGCCTGCCATATGCGCTCATACAGCGTTAACTGCCACCCGACGAAAGTGAACGCGCCCCGCCCGCTAGCCAGTCGGGCCGGTACTCGATTTACCTACCGCGGAATGATGGAAGGTTGAGTGGACCTTTTTGGTGACTGGTTATATACAGTCGCCCATGTCCAAGCAATAAGCGTAACCATGTGATAGCGACCCCACCGGGATTCGAACCCGCGACCTCTTGATTACAAGTCCAACGAGCCGCCGGTGTTTATTCGTGTGGGCAGGACGAGACGGTCATGACGGCCATGAGTTGTATAGCGATGCATGAAGACACTAATGACGTCTATACTCTGTCACTCATCTACTACGCCTACAGTCTCCACGGCATGGACCAGACCCGTACAGGAAACGTTCGCAATCGACTGTGGGCCATGGCCATTGACGAAGGTCAGACGGCTACTGTGTATTTAAGGGGTTGCCTAGATGTCAAACTAAAGCTAATACCTTGTTTACACCACGAAGCTTGATCGACGAACTGGCATAGGCGTAGACAGAAATTGGAGTTGGGAGGATCAAAAATCGAAGCCGAAGACCGAGAGTAATGGTAAGATTTTTGAGGAGCGGGCAGCGAACCCTTTATCCATTAGCTAAGGGGTTTAGGGAGCGCTTTAAACGCTTTTATGGTCATGAAATAGCCCTGAAAACGTTATTTTTACTGCACAAATTTTGCATATTTCCTGAGGTCTGAGGGAAGGAGCGCACCCCGTGGCTACGCCTATGCAAGCTGGTTCGATAGCCACTTGTCAAGCTCTCGACATGCACTTATCAAGCTGCTTCATATACAAATTGCAATGGCACAGTTCGTCGAGCGGTCACCAAGCACTTATCATGCATTCATCTATCTGGCTTGATAAGTGCTTGATGAATCTGTCTAGTGTCGAAGCACGCAGCCTGAGCGTGTTTGAGTTATCAAACGTGTTTGATATTGCAAGCATTCATGCAGCTGCCATGACGAGCTGGCTCGAGTAAGCTTCATCGTTTAAACGGGGTATAAAACTAAACCAAAATGCGTGTGCAATTGTTTGACAGACAGCTGCTTATTTCTTACAGTGGGTGGTCAGAATTTCATTTTTGTTCTTGAATTTTTCTAAATTTGTACTTTAAAAGAAAAAATCACACGGAAAAAAAATTTCCGACAGGCTAAAATTAGAGGTGAGGGCAGTTGCACTTTTTCCTATCACTTCTGCCAAAACGTCATCCCTAGTCTTTATATGATCGTCAATGTACTTGTGTTTATGCTTAGCGACCGAGTCCAGATTCGGTCATATAGAATCGACTCGACTATGAAAAACGTTATAATTTTCGTTGTTTGCAGTCGACAACAAGCAAAAATTCGTCGACATAAAAATGAAAACTTTTGCGTCAGTGAAATGGTTCATAACAGCATTTGTTACCTTTTCATCATCATCGACGAGTGGGCGCAGTTTGAACATCTATCAGCCGGTGGCGTCGCGTTTAAGCCATCGTGTCCGTGTACGCGAGGGCACACTTTGAGCATACTTTCCTATAATTTGGAAGCGAAATGTTATACAAACTTATAATTGTGCTGAAGAAACGCGTTTTAGTTCATTGTGCGCTTAATCAAGTCGTCAGAACGTTTGCTTTAGACAACAACTCGGCGTTGTGCAACAATTTGGAACATCTGTGTCACACCGTAGTGCGCTGACACAAATTAGGTGAAGTGGACAGTAATTGTACCTTATCGTCATGGCCGTCTTTGTGCCAGCAATATTCAAATTTGGCGAAGATCTGACAAAACAATTTTGCTTGTTTTTGTTGAGACATTGTGCAATATATGTTTTTGCCTAAAATTACCGAAATCGGTTGACACCTGACAAAGATATTATAAAAGGAAAAATACGACTTTTTGTGAAACACAGTGTAGAGCCAGTTTACACACTGTTGTTACACTCGTTGCCAATGTTTAAACTGTAAAGATGTCGTATTAAATACGACCTATACTGTCTGTGTACAAGAGAATAAATGTATAATGTTTCCACATTAGCGTTTCAAGCAAATCGCATTATAGCACTGAAGTCTACACAATATAGTGTCGCTAGTTGTTAGTCAGTAAGTAAGCAAGTTGCGGGTGGCCAGTTGCAGTCACCATAAGCTCAGAAGTGACTGATCTAGCACGTCAGCCACATGCGCGATGTTTGCAGCCGAGTAGCACCAACACTGGTGTACCCCTGCCATCCGAAATCATTCCCACGGTCGCGAACACCGTTCACACCCGCCAGCGAGCAATCCTTGTACCAGAATCCACCGCCGTTGTACTCTGCGCAGTTACCGCTCCACCGGTCGTTGTCACGGTCGTACGTGCTGAACATCATCCCATCTACGTGCGAAAATCCGTGTTCTCCTGCGTTACCTGAGTACCTAGAAACATGCATCTGGTAGTTGGTTGCTTCGTTGTATACCATGAACGAACTGTACTCGGCATATTTCCACATGAGATTGCGTGCGCTCTGTAGGTCAAACCTGAGCTTGTAGTGGCCGCTCTTTGTCAGCTGATGAACCAGGTCGTTGCCGATCCAGTAGTTGCCTTTCGAATCGTTGAATCCGACTTTAAACTCCGCCCACGAACGGTTGAAGAAGTCGGATCCGTCGACTTTTTGCTGGACTAGCCTCGGAATACAGTGGGCTGCAAAACAAGCAACAGCCAGAAACGATCAATCAGATCTCTCAAACCTTCGCCGAGAATGGTGCAATCAGTATCACAACCAAGTCTGGGCTTACGTCCTGTCTCCAATGGTAAGCAATGTTAGGTGATCCACAATCTAGAGATGTTAAGACCTCGAGGCCGGTGTCGCCCCGAGGCCAAATTATTTGGTTTTGGCCTCGGTCTCGTAGTATCTGTCCTCAGCCTCGGCTAGACCTCATAGCGTCTGGCTTCGGCCTGATAGAAATTGGCCTCGTGGCCTCGAAAATTTACAGCTTACAATGTACATGATATTAATGTAACAACTTAATATTTACAATTTAGCCATTGACACTCATTTTCTGTTATGTATTGCTTGCTTACTCAAAACTGTGACGTATGTATTAGTAAGCTGACGACCGATAGATGTGTTTCTGAACTGCAATGACTGCTATGACTTTGAAGTTTGAACTTAAGAAGTTAAGACAAATCTACGTCTTGGTGTTCATGATTTATACTCGATGAATTATTGTTCTCTAACGCCTCTGGCTTCGGCCTCATACATTGTGGCTTCGGTCTCAGCCTCGAAAAAATTTTCGTGCCCAGCTGGCCTTGTTAAAATCCGTGCCACAATATACAAACCATCAGCATCTAATCGCATTTCTGTTGTGCTGCACCAAACCTTTCCCCAACATTATTTTTAAGGTTTTTTTCATGTTACCCGTAGCATTAGTTGAAGGGAGAAGTACTACTATTCAAAGGAAGACGAAGAAATTAATTCATTGTTTCTTGTAGCAGTTGATTTTTTAGTCTTGATTGGCATTTGACGCAATCAGAAATGCATGCGTGTTTGTGCTGCAATGTCTACAAATGCCAGAAGCGAACGAATTTAGTACTCACACAAACTTGAGGCGGCAGCGACAGGTTGCTGGCGCGATCCAAGCGAACCTAGGAGGTTCTTTACTTCTCTCAAGTCTTCTTTCATCTGTTGCACGTCTCTTGTGACTACAATTTCGTCCAACGTGGCACCGACAGGCTGTTGGTGTGATCCAGGAGCAAGAGAACCCGATAGAAGGTTCTTAACTTCTCTCAAGTCTCCCTTGATCTGCTGAACATCTGTTGTGGTCACAGCTTTTTTTTTGTCGTATTACATGTGGCTCGGCAAGATATCTTTATCTCTGCCGTGATCTGGTTCACGGCTTCTTCCCACGCAGTCGACTGACAATGTTCCTTGTCATCGACCGTTGGTTGAGCACACATCTCTGAAGACATCATCATTATCAACACACCGATCATGATCACCAGAAATGCTGGACTGTACAATGTCTTAGACATGCTGCCTGGGTGTTGTGAAGCGTATGGCTACCAAAGTAAAATGCACTTCCTTTATAAGCTTTCTGCGAGTTGGATGGCGTTAGTTCTCTGCTTAGGCTACTGTTGTCAAGGCGGACGCAGTCGGCGCAGCGGTTAAAGTGAGTGGACTGTGGGGGCTTCCCCTGCTCTGGCGTAGGCTGTTTAATTGTAACGATCTGGGGCTGCATTGTTTTTTCTCGGTTTATTGCTTTATTAAGTACGATCTTTATTAAGTAAGGTACTTGTGTGATGACCGATGGAGCATTTAATGTACGGTTAGAGCTCCATCTGTGCTGTCATTCAATTAATTACCACTTTTACCGTTGGCTCATCAAATGCATCCGGTAACCATAAAGCCACATTTTTTGATGAATGTGTTGAATAAATGACGCACTGTCAGGTATCATTACTACCCATAGATCCGGTTATGCAACACGGACTCGGGAGAAACGCGCCATGTGCATTAATTTTTGCGTTTGTTGTCTAGGCTGGCATCCGGGTGAATTCATGCTCTCAATGGCGCCAACTACCAATATTGATGTGAACGTTTTAGGGCAATTTTAGTTCAACTTAAAAAGACCAAAAGTCTGAGTTTGAGCAAAGGTAAATCTTTATACGGACGGCCGCACATATGTCTGCACTAGGCGGATATATTTTTTTCTGATTTGATGTCGATTTATTATTGAAGTTTGGAATACGTTTCAGGCGGAATGACCCATTGGTCGTCACGTGATGTCGATGACGTCACGACTGCAGCGGCAGCTGACGTGGAGATGACGTCGTACGTTCTCCTAGCAACGCTGCACGGTCTCGACCAATCACAGCTCACCAGTGCGCTGCCGATAGTTCGCTGGCTGAGCTCACAGAGAAATGGCGATGGCGGTTTTTCTTCCACACAGGTAATATATGCATTCACATAAGCCTAGATTGTGCGCCATAAGAGCAAATACATCCAGTTTATGCCCGTGACTTTGCCAGTTGTTTGGCCGATTTACTAGCCACTGTCAAGCAAAATAAAATATAACTCTTTATTCGCACGTATGCAGAGAACACTAATAAAACAACACAGATAGACCAGCAGACAGACAGACAGACAGACAGACAGAGGCACATCGTTCACAATAGTCAGTCACTTAGGCTACTGATATGCAGAGATCGAATTCTCAATGTGAAGCAACACAGCAATTTTCATGCAGGTCCCAGTATTGTTTTTTGGCTTGTACTTCAGCTGAAAGTACTGCACGAAATTATTGTCACAAATGCGATTTACGTTTTATTAATCAGGTGGGAATTTTTTTTTACAGCGAAAGCGATTTTTAGCCGACCGTACTTGAGTAGGCTTAAGGATTGAGCTATTGGCTTGGTTGTCGTCCGTCGTCGTCTGTCCGTCTGTCTGTAACGGATATACCTTGGCTAACGGATAGGTCTTAGAGAAAAACTTTACACGAATAATTAGCTATGTGTCTTAAACTTAGGCACACGAAATTTCAGCGACTTACTGCAAAAGGAACATTTTCAAATTGGGGCTGAATGAAGGGGAAGGTGGGAAATTCAACGAAAAACTGGCCATATCCGGGAAACGGTGAAAGATACGGCCAAGGTTACTATTAATCTCTAATAGGAAGTGCCATACGCTTTGTCAGATGAGATGGAATTTATTGACCTTGGATGGTTTCTCTATAAAAAACGATCTTTTTCTACTTTCCGTAGCGTGGTCTGTCTGTCTGTCGTCTGTCTGTCACATTCGTGCACCCTGCTTAAACCGTTCGAAGGATGAAGATGACATTGGGCATACAGATACACGGGTCGGGTCCAGTGACCACTGTGTTAGATGGGGATTTTTGATCACATCAGGGGAGGGAATATTTGGGGAGTAGAACGCCCAGCCAGACGCATGCACCGCAGCCAAACTGTTAAGTCCTATGTTCGCGACCTTCCGCAGTTAACAGCCGGTGACTTTGGACTACATTAATTGGAGGCTGTGATTCGGCATAGACTGATGTCATCTCAGCCGAAAATGACGTCATCTATTGCACTACAAAATGAGGATGGAGAGCTCGATTAGTGAGTACTTAGCGTTAAAATAAATAAATAAAATTTTGTTTTTATTTCTATGATGCGGACAGACAGGCGTACTGCCTAACAAGATCAGGCAGAACTGGCCCAACCGGGGCTTTAAAGACCGCGTAGTGAGAGGCAGAAAACGTCACACAATCGTTGGAACAAACAGAGAGACAGACAGCGTTTGAAAAAAAAACAACAAACCGGTAACCATAGAGCTGGCTGTCGTGGGTTAAATGTAGGCCTCCTTCTTTTCTCTTCTGTGAATGAAGTACAATATTTTCTGCATGTAAAGAGGGCGTTTTGTCGTAGGGGGTTGTCGTTGGGGGGTTTATCGTTTATTCACGCGTAAAAAGTAGGACGCACGCACGGACGAACGCACGCACGCACGCACGGACGGACACTCAGGTGATTTTATACTCTGTCCAATGGAATGTTGTGTCACGAACAAAGCCACGACCATACTTTGCAGTGAATTGCAGCTATAGAGATCTACCTAACTAGGTGTCCGGACATAACCCCCTAGGACAAAACACCCCGTCTGACAACGGGGTACGACGGAACCCCCCGGACACAACCCCCACTAGGACAGAATCTTCCCCCTTTTTTTTCTTCTGTGAATGCAGTACACTTTTTTGCGCTTAATAGTATGTAATTGTTAATTCATTTTTACGCGCGAAAGCAGAATGCTTCGCGCGTCTTAGCCATCGTCTGGGCGTCTGTCCGTCTGTCTGTCTGTCACACTCGTGATCTGTATCAAAACGGTGCAAGCTAGGATCACGAAATTTTTACTGTGGGCTGCCTCAAGGTCTCTAGTTTATCGTGACAAAATTTCGTGCCACTGGGTGCAAGGGTTCCTTTCGAACGAGGGCGTCAAAGAGGGGTACCCCCCTAAAAAGATGTCATTTTGCCGTTATTGGCTCGAATAATGTGAAAACGGTTACAGATAGGTACATACGTGCTGCTTATCATAACAAGCACTGGTCACGGGCTTTTTGGATTTATCAACATCGATGACCTTGAACGACCTTGAACCCTTCAAAAAAGGGTTTTTAGTGAATTTTTCGCAATTTTTTGAATGCAGCGCACATTTCAACACTGAATTGCGACGAAATGGCTAGAGATAGACCAAGATAACCTGCGTACGAAATTTTCAGCATTCAACGTTGATTTAGCAGTTTAAGTCCCGACCCCCTAGGTTCAAGGAAGCCGGCGCAGGCGGGCGTCAAAGACAGCTACCCCCCTAAAAAGTGGTTATTTTACCGCAATTATCTCGTGTAGCGTGAACACGGTTGCAGATAGGTACAGACATGCTGCTTAT
>Ga0056128_1009636_pt1 | contig 12104 bp, 7 predicted proteins | sample WorMetLIZISLAND2_FD_71113 | JGI IMG/M metagenome (GOLD analysis project Ga0056128, IMG submission 71113) | Marine gutless worms symbiont microbial communities from Max Planck institute for Marine Microbiology, Germany - Olavius geniculatus... ...
AAACCGATTGATGATCTTGTCATTGGAGATGAGGCAGTTAAATGGTTTGATAAGCTAAAATATCTTGGTTTACATTTCTGCTGTCATGAACAGCTAAGTATTGATATATCTGTTACTGTACGTAAAGCTTATGCCGCTGCTAATGCAATTTTGAGTCATAGCAGGTTTGTGTCAGACATTGTCAGATTTAGTCTTATGGAGTCTTATGTTCTAGGCCTACCTATTTTGACGTATGCTATAGAGGCAGTTAGCTTAACAAGTAGTATGGTTCGTGCACTTTCTGTTTGAATAATGTTTATCGGCGCATTTTTGGTATGAACAAGTGGGAATCGGTTAAACTGATTCAGTATTTCTGCGGTAAGCTTGACTTTGTCAGATCTTTTCATTTGCGAAAGTTATTATTCATAAAACGTATTTATTTACTAGTCAGTCACTCAGTTATGACGCAATGTGTTAATCTCTACGTTTTATCAAAGGAGTTCAGTGACTTAAAGTCTTTGTATGCTGTTGACTTTATGAAGATGTGTTCTAGTGGTATTCGAGACGTCGTTTATGATGCATTTGCTGATTTGTGCTTTGGTGAAACGAGAGTAGGTCCTAGTGTGTCATCTCTGTTGTTATTTAAGTGTTTGTATTGGACATTTAGTTTGTAGTTTTTTTCTTTCTCTTTTTTTCTGTCCCTGTCTACCTTTTCTGTTGTTCTTGTCTGCTCTTGTGGCGAATAAACGTATGTGTAAGTCTAACTTTAATTTCTAATCACACAATTGCGCAGATGAAAACAGTTCATCGAGGACGGTTCAATCTGAATTATGCAAGCTGTCAGCTGATTTTGCGCATGCTACAACTCTGGGCGGCATCAGCGCAACCGATTATTCACCAGTGGACTGTGACGATTACCTCCATCATCAGATTACGCCATCTAGCGAGCATCCCGCTCTCTACATCTTCGTATTCGCTCAGTTGTTGGTCGGCCTCGGCGGCTGCGCAGTTATCATTCTCACTCCCCCGTACATCGACGAAAACGCACCGCCCACGAAATCGGCGCTCTATCTCGGTACTATAGACTAATATCAGGGTTAAAAAGACATGTTTAAAAAGCCAAACCCAATGGGTTTTCGAGGGCTGCCCACCATTGCGAATTAAAGGCGCAATCGCAAACGGTTACTTAGGGTCAGGGTTGGCGTTAGGTTAACCCGATGGCGGCTCTCTCCGATGGCGGACCGGAATTAAAAAGCGAAACCCAACAAAAACTTGTACACGAACCCAGGACCTTGCACTTGAGTTTTATTGCGTTTCGTTTTTGAGGGTTTTAAAAGCCCTAAATTGATGGGTTTGGGGTTTACAGTTTTAGTTTTCAGTTAATAGAATGAACAGTTGCTAGATAGTTCTGTTCGCATCGAACAAGTGCCCAAAATTTGCAAATTCGTCGATTTAAAGGTTTAAAAAATTAACCGCAATAAAATATTTCATGATTGGTAAAAAAACTACAATAAGATTACGTTTGGAGCGGATTTTTTGCTCGGTGTATTTAGTAAAATCATTTGGGTTTTAGATAGGCCTATCACTGTGTGTCTTTAATCTTTCCAGTCATTATCAACGTCAACTAAGTCTGTTATCGATGACACTGGGGATTTTTCGTGGTGGCAGTTTTTCTGCTATTACCTTTGACTCGAGATACGACTCTGTCAATAATCAGAAGGATCATACGCGACAACAACTTAACTTTTAAATGTTGCAACACGCCGTAAGAAAAGAAGCGCCACAGGCCAGAAAATGTTGCGCCGTTGTCTGCCAATAAAACCGTTAAAACCCTTTCTGTGGCGAGGCCCGCAATTGTTTCGCCGAACATGCTATAAACGTGCCTAAATCCGCTTCTGGTATTTTGTTTCTATGCTCGTATTAATGTTTTAGTGATCGACTTTTGTCCATAATGTACGTAGCTCTACTGCACATAACAGTTTAGTTGCTTGCTGCGTCTCGGCGAATCAAATTATGATGATATAAATATGATTTGACAGGTGTCGTGATGACGATGTTCGCCCTCGGACCGTTCTGTGGAAATCTGCTGGCGGCCGCAACGCTCAAACTTCCCGAAAACATTAGCGCTGCCGGTACAATACGACACGATATTTCTAGCACATAAACTGAAACCAGTAGCCCAGCTGTCGCTAGGGTGGGCCGACCGTACCGCTTATATCCGAAGGCCAGCGTCCAACTACCGGTCCCGAAAAGAAAGCGATTTTCCAGAATGATTACATATGGTGACTGTAGTAATGGCTGTAGGCAACAACTGTGCATCTAAAATTGCGGCCAAACCGCTGCAGATCGATACATAGTTACTAATGACAACTTATAAAATCGTCATCGGCCTATTCGACAATACAATCGTTGACCCTTGCAGGGATGGATACGGATCGGGTCGACCCGCGGGTCGGGTCGGGTCGGGTCGCGGGTCAGATTCAAGGCAAATTTGTCGGGTCGGGTCAAAATTTCTTAAATGCGTTAGGCTTATTTGTCAGTCGAATTAAGTAAGTTTAGCTGTTGCTGTATATAAATTTAGGTATTACTTTACCTTTACAACCTCTAGAAGCGTATTGATATCTATGTCATAAGTCAACGGTAAAGGGAACGCTGATTTTCTTTGTGCCTGTTTTGTGTGCGTGATACTGCGGCTATTCGCGGGCAGTACTTAGCCTTGTGCTAAACTGTACTGTATTGTAACGGAAAATTTCTTTACAAAGCATACTGAATATTAAGTACTTAGCCTTGTGCAAGGCTTGACACTCTAGTTCGGTTTATTGTATGTCCTGTAATATGTACATTATAGCTGCAGAAAGTCAGCCTAGTGATTAATAATCGATTAAAATCCCACTACAATTTTTAGACTTCTTAGCTTAAAATGACTGGGCCGGGTCGGGTCGGGTCACGGGTCAGTCATCAGTTCCAGAACATGGGTCGGGTCGGGTAGGGTCAGAGTTTGTGTGGGTCGGGTCGGGTCCAGAAAAAGTGACCCGCGTCCAACGCTGCCTTACGATGTACGGTTTAGCCACAATACATGCGTTGCAGACAGACGACAGACAGACAGACACATCATGCCCAAGGCTCGCCTAACGGTCAGCCAATAACTAAAAATAATGATCTTGGATGGAACTGAAGTGTATAATGAGAAATGTGCTGATATGCAGTAAAACTGACATTTAAAAAACACGAAACAGAGAGTTATACCAAGGATATGGGAGCCTGATGTCAGAAAAGAAAAACAAATACTAAACTAAAACGTCATTGATCTTTCTATGGCCTGTTTTTGTTTTTTAATCATGGTGTAATGTATAGCGAAAATCTGACTTTGACTTTCGGCCTCAATGAAAAGCATCTAGCTGATATTTCACTCGACTTTGGTCATGTAACTTCTGCACTGTTTATCCATGTAAATCTTTCTACACATTGTACAGTGAGACTTAACAAGTGCCAACTTTGCCAAGTTAAAACATTAATACTAACCAGACAGTGAAACCACTTATAATGAGCTATATAGGGCCTACCTGCAGGGCCAAGTCGCGAGGCTGGAAATGCGAGATTTTGCATGCATCTTAAGGACGTCGTATTATTTCATCCAGCAGGCGTTAACAATGCCAAATTTAATGGCCGTCTCAGTACGAAAACCGTTTTTGAGATTTGGCGATTTATTGGTTAGGCGTACACAAAATTGATAACGAAACTCGACTAAACGTTACCGCTGACTGAAAATAATGCACGCATGCACAATTTAACCCCAACTACAGGTGTATACCAATGCAAAATCAAAAACCTGGTTCAGACGCCGCTCAGAAAACACAGTGGGTCTATTCTACACCCCTTCGGAATCCGGACCCTCACACGGGGGTTCATTTGTGTCGGGTGGCAGGTAACACTGTCTGATTCGGCCAGCGAAGTTTCTCCATCGCGGCTCCTGTCGTCTGGAACGCGCTTCCACCTCATCTACGTTCACCGCACAACAGTCGCAAACAGTTCCGATCTAAGCTGAAAACCTTTCTTTTCAGACAAGTCTACACTGCATGATTCCTCTGAGAACGTTGTTGAAGAGTGTAACCCTGTAACTGTAACTGTAACTGATTCCATACTGGAGGTGATGCCCCGTTTAACCTTTAGTGCGACATGTCGTGCGGTGTAGGGTCGACAGTGTCTGCGGGTCATGCTCGGTGGATCGGCTGCTGGTGGCTTGGCTACCTGCTCGTGGCCGCCGGCATTCTCCTCACGTCCGTGCCGCTCTGGTTTTTCCCGGCCAGCATCAAGTCTTACGACACTACGAGCCAGCCTCGTGATGATGAGGACCCGGTCCATACCATGACGACTGATGATCGGCCGTGCAGTACTACGCAGCAGTCGGCCACCAGTCAGCCCGAGCGGCAAACGCGGCGAGCGCTCAACGTTGACACAGACCGCCCGCAGATGAGCTGCGCCGGCGCGTGGACTGAGATCAAAGGTTTAAACAAATATACCATCTAGTATATTTGATTTAAAGTTTAAGGTTTAAACACAACGATGAGTAGGCCTAGCTGGTCTATCAATTTACTGGTATCCTGGGGGTCAGTTGCTTCTCCCCTATGTTTTAGGCTGTCGGAAAATTTTATTTTTGTCCGAAAGTTTTTTTTTCTAAAAGTGCAATATTTGAGATTGGAAAGCTTTTTTGTAAAATTTGAAAACAAAATTAAAATTTCGAGCACCCGCAATCCTTCCTGGCACAAATTTGGAGCCTTACCTCGGAAAAGTGCAATTTCGTGCCCCGACTGTTTTAAACCCACGATACACCGCTGTCCATCATGTAGACACTGCCGTCTACCGCTGGTTAGTACATGTCGGATTCAGACGGCTAAAGGAAACTTTCCTGACGTTTCCTGAGGTTCTTGACGTTTGATTCAAAGACTTTTTGAACTGAAAATTAGCTAGTCTGTCACGGATTTGTCCACATGTAGGCCTACATTATATACTGGCTTTCTAATAGAGTGGAGTTTCGTGTATAACCTACATGTTGACGCGCAGAATTTCCGCGCCGACTGCTGCATCTATTGCGCAATGTCGCGTTCGTTTTCGTGGTCTGTGGCAACATCTGCGTAACTTACGCCATCATGGGTGTCTACGCTAACCTGGTGCGCTATCTGGAACTTGTGTTCTTGCAGCAAGCTTCCGTCGCCAGCGTCATTTCAGGTATACTGTATCTTGCTGTTCTTGCATGTAAGTGAACAGTTCAAGTCCTTAAGCACAAGGCATGGCAATTGCCAATGCTCGCACTGCCACGCCGCCACTGATTATTATACAAGCCGATAGGCGAGGTGGCTCGCGACGGCTAGCGCAAAGATGAAAAGACTCGTTTAAGAGCTGGGACACTTGGCTGGAGACAAATGACGGAGAGGATGAACGACGACGACTCCGTGCTAGATGGGGACTCAATCGCGAGTGGCAGTCCTCTGAGGTGATGTGATGTGGGCTGTCCAGACCGTGGAGGACACGAAAGATCACGAAGAACTGTTACGAACGAGTTGGGGCATTTAGTTCCCTATTCATCATCAATGATGAAAATGCGTCTATCTTGCACGGTTATGGAGATACGCGGTCTCAGAGATATAGTGGTCACGACCTTGACCTTTAAGACTGACGTGACGTCATCGGTCACGCGACCATTGGATCCGTCTATCCCTAGAACCAAACCCGAAGTTGATTCGATGCTCGGCTGCTGAGATATATCCATCTGAAGATGCCGACCTCTGGACGCCGTACGTACCATACGTATTTACTTACTTACGGACCACCCGTGGTCTAATTCCACAGTGTGCGATTACAAGGGACATCTTTAGCTGACCCGTCGCGATCCAATAAATGATGTAATTATCGTTTTTGCCTTGCGACATGTCGTGTTCAGCGCTGTCGTCGGCGTTGGCGGGAGCACTGGGCGGCTTCGCCGGTGGTCTCATCATGTCTCGACTCAGACTGAGCCCAGTAGGAGCTGTCAGACTTATCATTCTCACAACCTTTACGTTCATCGTCGCCATCGTCGTCATCTTGTTCCTCGGATGTCCACCGATCAACATGGCCGGACAGCTAGACCAAGACGACGGCAGGTGTATAGGCGTGTATTCATTGTCATGTAGCTGTTCTAGCATAGGCCACATTATGGGTTTTGTCCGTTCGCTTGTCCGTTCGTCCGTCCCGTCCCCGTACGTACTCGAAAAACAAAAGGCGTAGAACAAAGGAAAACCAAAATTTGCGTGGACGTTTCTCGGGGCTTAAGTAAACGATTTGCCAATTATTTTCAGTTTAAAAAATCAGAGTGGGGTTAGGGTTGAGCAGCTGTGGTCGGACGGCTGCATAATAATGTCGGCACTTGCTGCTTCCAAGTAACATGAAGCTCAGCTGCCGCCTAGTGAACAGGGCGTCATCTTCACACTGTCCTCTCACCATGCTCCCCTTAAGAAATTGGCTTTTTGTGTTGTCAGCAAAATTTTGCAATGTGAATACTATGCAGAGACAATTTTTATGAACATTGAAATTTTTTTTATTCGTTTGTCTCATTGATTAATTGCCTTCTGTTCCCTTCCCCCCCCGGCCAAGCCGCTACTGTGTATATTTGTGCGTTGTGGGTGCAGATTCAGCGTGCACACGGAGTGTAGTCGCCAGTGCACATGCGCCGCTGACCGCAAGTCCTATGACCCGGTCTGCGCCAGCGACAGTCTTACTTACTTCTCACCGTGTTTTGCCGGATGCACGCAACTCGTCAATGGGGTCAGTTAGGCTATATGTATAGGTGTGTGGTTATGTATGTGCTTATGACGTCACTCACCCCTGGGTCTTGTCTTGCCGTCCCTCTGTCCGTCAGTCTGTTGGTCTGTCTGTCTCGTATGCATGCTACTAACTCGAAAGCGAAAAGGCGTAGAAAAACCAAAAATTGGTGTGAACGTTTCCCTTGGACAGAAGTAACCGGCGTACCGATTTTCAGCTTAAACGTCAAAACCTATGAGACATGGTCACCGGACGTAGGAGATTAAGTCTCAAGAAAATGGACACGCGTACCTCGCGTAAACACGGCTCGCGTAACCCGTACGCTGTTCATGCATCCCTAATGCATCAACGCGTACGGTACAACGCCAGCTAACGTAAAAGTGGACTTTCAGTTAACATTGAAAATTAATCATTAGCTAGGCGGACGACCGCATGTCATGTCGGCACTGGGCCGACGGCTTTGCTTGCTTTATCTTTCACATCAAACGTGTCTACTGAGTGTGAGATTCTTGAATTTAAGATACACTCTTTCACTTCGCCAGACATAATCTTCACCCTCTAGGAAAAAACCCTTTCCGCGGCATGGAACTTCTCTAGCTGGTAACCGAAAGTTACTATTCATCTTCAGTCCCGCCGAGGGTAGGAGGCTGAGTTGACTCGTGTCGTGTATGGATTGCTCTGTTATTACTCGTGACATCAACTACTGCTGTAACGCGTCTTAACCATAGCAATTCGTCTCTCTGTCTGTCACACGGGTGGATCAGTCAAAAACGATGCAAACTAGGATTACCGAATCATCACCATCGGCTGCACGGAAGACTCTAGTTTCGGGATCCGTAAAACTTTCCCATAAATTCGAAAGCGATCACCCCAAACAGAGGCGCTAAATGACAGGGAGTAGGGAAAATTGGTAATTTGAAGCCAATATGGCTGAGCGAGACCGGTCCCGCCCTCTGGTGAGTGTAAATAAAACACTATAGATACTTAGCCAGTACGGCTGCGCGAGACCGGTCGTGCCGTTTGGCGCCCTCTAGTGAGAGTAAATGAAACATCGTTGCTGAGATCGGTGAGCTTAGATTTTGGTCGCACCGGGCCTTCAAACGTGCACCGCTGTCGCGCGTTCCCCTTTGCGTTAGCTGGGCTTTTTTGTCAATACATTGCAGACGTACGTCGACTGTCGGTGCGTGCGTGAGAGCTGGAGGTCGTCGTTCCTGACGGCGGAAATGACGTCATCGTCGGTGACGTCATCATCGTATGACGCCACGGCTCGTGCGGGTCTGTGCCTGCCGGCGTGTTCGCTGGTTCTGGTGTTCAGTGTGGTGCTATTTGTGGCCAGTCTGGTCAGATCGCTGGCGCATGTACCCGGCACCGTCGTCAGCTTCCGGTATGATGGCACTAACAGATGGTGTAAACAAAAGTGCCCATGGGGCCCAGATTCCAAATCTAAAATTTTTGTTAAAATAGATACGAGAGACTCAGGAAAATAATTACCGGTAAAATTATGGTTGCCACCGGATCCCATATTTTAAGGCTGGGTCTATAATTGCACCAAATACACAGCGCTCCACCAGACTTTTTTAGCTAGAATTTAGGGATCCTACTTCTGAAGGAAGGGAAAGGGGGAAGAGAAAGAGAGACAAAAGGAGAAATGAAAAAATGGGGTAGGAAAAAAGGTAAGGGAAAGGAAAGGACGAAAGGAAGGCGAGGCAAGGCCCCCAATTCACATTTTTGGCTACATCGAGCAGGCTACGGCAAAAAGTGTATCTAAAGCTGTTGGGCCTTTTCTGAGCAACTGCTTAAGGAGGGGTCACACTGGCGGTCCGAACGGCTGTCTGGACGGCTGTCTGGACCGCCAATGTGACCCCTCCTTTAGAATTTTAACGCGAAATTTCACGCACTTATTATCCGTTCAAAAGTGTTTATTTCTGCGGAAATAGGCCAAGTGGGGTTTGATCATCTCTTACCGTTGCAAAGTGACAGTACTACATGTATTTTTACGAGAGAACGTCGTGATTTTGCGCATTCAAAAACTTAGTGCTGTGAACGTGCGTATTTTGTGTTACTGGTGTCAAAATGTTGTAAACTTTTTGAAACTAAGTCTATAAATAGGTATTTTGTTTTAATCTTCTATTGTCTTTATTGACAATTTTTCACCAACTGAAATCTGTCGCTAGCGTCAAACAGGCAATGCAGGTGTTGTAGTGTTTTCATTTGATACGCATTTGTTTTAGGCCTACAACCTGTTGTCTATTTGCTGTTGTCTTCTGACGTATTATGTTGTACAACATGTTGTAATATATGTGTTTGATGTTCTGTTGTGTTGTCTGTAGCGTTGTTGACGACGATGAACGGTCTTTCGCTCTCGCCGTTAACTCCTTTCTCATCTACCTGTTCGGTTAGTCGTCGTACATTTTTAGTACATACTGTTTATTAGTGTTTATGTCAAAGTTTGCTGAGCTATTTGGTATAAGACGTATGTTTGGAATTTTAATATACAGCATGTCTAAAAAACAAACCAACTTTTTATTTTTTGAATAAGTCCGTAAAATATTGGCTTCGACTTTTTTTATTTCACAAGGTAGTGTAACGACAGTATTGAGGTGAGATGGGCAAAACTATAGTCGTTTACGTTAAGTTTTTTTTGCGATGTTGCATACCAAAAATGTTAAAATCGGCCAATGCTTCACAAAGCTATTTAAAAAATAAAAGTGGCTTGATTTTTGAGATGCGATATGTAGTTTACCATTTACCATTACCAGGCACTGCAAATATTTTACTGTTTGTCTGTTATTGGCTGCCGACCAACGGTTATACTAGGCTTTATTCGTTCATTGCGAACTTCTTTAAATAGCGTCGTAATTACGTCACGAGCGAGCCATCGAGGCGCGAGAATGATCTTGTCAGTGAGTTTTTTCTCATGTGCAATTTTACCAGATGTCAGATTTTAAAGCTAAAATGCACCAGATACAATTTCGGCTGGGACTCCACCTAAGACTTCCACTACCGCTAGCTGGATTTAAAAAAAATACTAATTGTAAGGGGAGAAAGGAAAGAAAGTGGGAAAAGGGGGAAGGGAACGGATGGGAGTGGCCAGAAAGGTAGAAAACAAGAAAAAAAAGAAAGAAGAGGAAACAATTTTGGAACAGTTTCTGTTTTCTAGAAATACGCCTGTGCATTGTTGTGTCTTCGTGCAGGATTCGTCCCGGCGCCGATGATATTCGGGGCGCTGATCGACTCAACATGTCGTCTATGGCAGACCGACACAAGATCATCATCAGTACAGCATCAGTGTGACGGCTCGAAGACCAGTGAGAGCCGCACACGTCCAGCGGGCAGCTGTCTATTGTTTGACACAGATCAGCTACGATGGCGAACCTACGGGCTCGTGCTCGCTGTTCAGGTGGGTCCGTGGATGTAAAAAATTTTTTGTACGTTTTTTGTCACGTTTTTACGTTTTTAATGTTTTTTTTAATTTTGTCAGCGTTTTTTATTTTACGTTTTTTAACGTTTTTTTTGTTTATTCTTGCCACGTTTTAACGTTTTTTAACGTTTTTAAAAAACATTTTTGGAACGTTTTTTTACGTTTATGGGTGGGTCAGTGACAGTGGCGGTTTTAGCTGTAGCACTGCCGGATTTCGACTAATCGCCCCCAGATTAGCATGGAACATATATTGACAAGCTGATGCCGCTAAAGAAAATACGTGACCTGGGAGTCATATTCGACGGTGAACTTAGAATGGATGCACACGCTGGGAATGTGGTGCGAACCTGCTTCTATCAGCTTCTGCAACTCCGCAATGTTCGACGATCACTGACACTTGATGCCCGGCGGCGCACCCTTGCAGCCGCATTTATATCAAGCAGTGTTGACTACAAGTAACGCCATCGTCTTCTGCAGCGTTTCCTCACAGGTCACTCGTCAACTGCAGATGGTGCTGAATGCCGCTGCCCGCTTGGTTGTTGGAAAGTACAACCACATCACACCGGCCATGCGCGACGTCCTCCACTGGCTACCAGTGCCACAGCGAATACTGTTCAAAATAGCACTTACTGCCTTTGATTCTATCCGTGGCACAGGTCCCGCATACTTCAAGGACGTCTGTATTCCGGTGTCTGACGTCTCACTCTCAGGTCGCTCCAATCTTCGTTCGGTTGGGCGTGGTAATATGTTCATTCCTCGAGCAGAGTTCTTGTTCGGTGAATGAACATATTGGTACGCAACATCGCGAAAAAACTTGACGTAAACGACTATAGTTTTGAAAACTCATCTTTTTAGCCAGGCTGACGCAACGGACCTCTGAGAAATTTCATTTTGAAGGGAGTATAAACTGAACTAAACCGAACTTTCATGACAGGATTTACATTAAGCCGGACATTATACACTACACAGTGCGCGGAGCGGCGGGAGCCTGGCAGTTGGCACGTTTGTCATTAGGCAACAATTAACCTTCACCATGTCAGACTGCCGGTTACTGTGCACATCCGAGAAAACCCTTAACAACACCTGTCTGCATTACACTGACTCCCTTTCACATGTCTAAATATGTCCCTGATTTTACCAGTGGCTTGACGGCGCAGTACCTCAGATTTTTGAGGCTAGAACCGCCACTGATCACTGATCAGTGATACGTAAAAACAGCAAAACAATCAAATCAATAGGTCAGTCAATCACAGGTTTCTAAAGTAATATAAGCAGTGCAAACTATTACTAGGTCTACTACAGAAAGACAGTTAGTCCAGGAGATAAGTTTTAAACTTTTCAGACGCTGGCGGAAGATGGATGTCAGTGATCAAAGTAAGGGTGAACGCGGGAGCATTGCGTTTTTTACCTTCTATTTTCACTTCGTATAGTTCCTCCATTTGTGATCAAGCAATTGTCAGGAAAATTAGTAATATTGATGCTACCAGATGTTAGGTTTTAAGGCTAAAATCACAGCGTACGTAACAAAGTGCACCAAATTTGATTCTGGGGCTTACAACGCTCCCAAGACCTACTTCTAAGAAAAGAAAAAAGAATGAAAGGGAGAAGTGTAAAAAAGAGTAAGGAACAGGGCGGGGGGAAAGGTCAGTGAAAATGGAAGTAGAGTTGTCTCAATTTTACCAATACAATACAATACAATATTCATTTAATTCAAGCGTAGACAGACCGCTACGTAGGTTACAATAAATTAGGCTACGCTAGTATTAACAGTATGTAGGTTACAGGATAGAAGTAAAGCGTAGTAGAACATAATATGCAATTTAAAAAGGTGAAAATAGTAAAATAAAACAAACAAAGAATAATAAAAATAAGTGTCGTAGGTGATAATTCTAATAAACGTCTTTAAAAA
>Ga0056128_1009637_pt1 | contig 12103 bp, 10 predicted proteins | sample WorMetLIZISLAND2_FD_71113 | JGI IMG/M metagenome (GOLD analysis project Ga0056128, IMG submission 71113) | Marine gutless worms symbiont microbial communities from Max Planck institute for Marine Microbiology, Germany - Olavius geniculatus... ...
ATACTGCTGCAGTTGTGATGCGACACAGTATTTTTTGTCATTAAAAATATTAAAATTAATTGGTAAACACTGACTGTGTTCAACTGCTGACATCATTTCCGGCCACTTGCCAAGATCAGATTTTTAGCGTAACGTAACACAACGCCATTTTTGTTATATTCAGACATAAATTTCATACATTTACAAAGCATAAATCAGCATGTTATATATTCAAGGTGAAATGTCTAATTTATGTCTACATAAATTTCACAAGTGAGTTTGACCGTGGCCATGGACTTCTTAATCGAACATTATATTTTGCTGATAGTTATTATTTGTGAATATATTTTTTGTAATAATGAAGTAGGAATGTTATACCAGTATTATTTGCATAGTACTTACAGTGTACAAGTCAGTTGTTTTGTGGTTTATGTCAGGCATCCGTGAAGCAGAAATCAACGTTGCGGAGGGTAAAAAGCAGGCACGCATCTTGTCATCGGAAGCCTATAAACTGGAACAGATCAACCAAGCTCAAGGTTCTTGTCTCATGTTATCATGACTTGGTTATTAGTATTACAGCTTTTTTACAGTTCTCAATGCAGATTTTTAGGCTTCGTGTGCAAGTTTTAAGATGAAATGGTTTTTTGCAGTTTTCATAGCATAACATAAAGGATGAACATAAAAACAGCTTTGTTCAGTACCACAGATGTCACATGTAATTAGTGATCTGGAGACTGGAAATAAAGGCAGACACCATCGTGCTAATGATGGGCGATAGTGTACTTGAAATAAAAAATGAAAACGTGACTGACTGTGGTAAATGCAACACCAACCTCACAAGTGACAAAGCAAGCTTGTTGCTTCGGCTTTTATCGGATTATCTTTCACCGTTCTTAGTGGCTTGTGTTTTTCAGGTGAGGCTGAAGGGTTGCTTGCAAAGGCTGATGCTAAAGCCAGTGCGGTTCGGCTTGTTGCCAGTGCCATTGCAAAGCAGGTTTCCTGTCATCTGTTGTTGGTTACTCTGATCTAGTTGGTAGGATGTAGCGTATCTGACTAGGACACATGCAGTCAGTTTGCAAGCAGTGGCAAAGAAGCTGCTAGTTAGTCCACCCAGAAGTGATAGCTTTCGGAGTGGACTTATGTTTTACTACAGATGTTATTTTTATTCCAACACGAGATCTCCGAAATGCGTCGGCTGATCGGCGTGAAATTTTGCATGATGATAATAATAATAATAATACATTTGTATAGTGCCATAGTGCCGTAGCTTTACCAGTAGGCTGAAGTTTATAATGCTGGTCCAAAATTTCGGGTGCCGTCCCCCCAAAAAATTTTAGGGGCCAAAAGCGTGCAAAATTTTTGCCAATTTTGGATGACTTCAAAGTTCGACGGCAAATATCTACGGAACGGTAAAAGATATTCAAAATCGGTCAAATATTTGATCTACCACAATTTTTCTCACGTTCAGCGAAAAAAGACTGGTGAACTTTGGTCCACTAATTACGGAGATCTCGATGTGGAATCATACCCACCCAAATGGACTTTTTCGGAAGACCATATTTTGGCCCCTAAAGGGTGCTGTGCCCCCAGATTTTTATACGTGCTAGAGAATGACCAAGTCTTGCTAGTGCACCACCCACTGGGGATGGGGACCCACTTACAATTTTTTTCAAAGGGGTCAAAAATTGTCTTAAAATTTAGTAAATGTGTGCCTATAGCTTTGGCAGTAGTGGGAGTAGCCCCACGAAACTTTGCCACTTGACATGTCGCTAGGTGGGGATGATAAAGCGGGTATAACAAAATTTGGGAGGGCAAAAAACATCCAAAATTCTGTGCGATTTAGGACAACTTTTAAGTTTGACTGCGAATATCTCTGGAACGGAGAGAGATATCGACAAGATGTCAAGATGTTAATGGCGTTATCAAGCAGAGTCTCTGAGTTGAACAAAAAATTAATGAACTTTGGTCCACTAACAAAAAAGTTATAAGCGCACACGTTGACCCACCCTAAGTCGACCATGCACGTTCTGCGTATGCTAATGCATTTAAGTTCGGGCCACGTGACTTTGCTACCGGGAGAACTTCACCCGCCTGAATTTTCCCCCCAGTCGGACTTAGGGCGCCAGGTGGACTCACATTGAGCTTTGCCGCAAATTTCTAGTTCACTGTGTGCTGATACAAACATTTAGTCTGTGAGTTTTTTGATATCGTTGCTGTCGCACACAGAAAAACGTGACACTCTTTGTTGGTAGCTACGTGTACGTGTGAATAACTTTTGTCATGCCTGCATTGTTCGTTTTTATGCTTCAGTCTGCACTGCACACTGTCATTTTGACAAGATTCTGCCAACATTTTGCTACCGGCAGTGTGATCACATACCGTACATTGACAATTTTTTGACATGAATAATACTACCGCTGACAATTTTGTTGATAATGACAGCAGTCAGTTACCCAGTGTGGGCTATGGGATGGAGAAGGCCAAATGTCTTTGTGGAGGCTATTGGTTTTGGATGAAAATGATGTGGCTGAGTGAATGTGATATGTTGACAGCATGGGTTGAACGCCGTATCAATGAGCGTCGCTGAACAGTACATTGCTGCCTTCTCCAATCTTGCCAAGGAAACCAACACCGTGCTGCTGCCGACAAATTCTGCTGATGTTTCTGGCATGGTTTCACAGGTAGGCCGCATGTTATTACTGTGCGTTATGTTCATCGCTTCCATCTTTTAGTCATGCTAATGGGTCTGTCTACAATATAGTGTTGGACTTGTGATTAGAAGTAAATAATGGTTAAAGTTTCATTATGTAATCTGTAGTTGCCCTATGTAGTGTCATCATTGTCCATATATTTATAGGTGTATTTGTATTTACAATTACAATTGTGGTTTGTTATTGTGAAGTGTTACAGTACATAAACTATGTCATGTAGACTAGTTCTTGCTGCAATTTCCTCTTCAGCAACAATTGATTGACAGTCCATTAAGCTGTGGCAATAATAACAGTCCAGTTTCAAATTCATTGTTCAACTAGAAATACGTTTTGTGGAACAAGGTATCTGTCCCATTGCCTGTCCCATTGCCACAGCCTAGCAGCTGTGTATAAGGGGGGTAGGTGCAAACAGGGTGTAATTATCTTTCATTGGGGCCGAGTTGTAGTCAGTTTCATCCCAAAATTTGTTGCCATTGCCATGGCAACAGGGGTTGGCAGGGGAGAAATTTAAATGACACCATTGGATAGCCTGGGCCCAAAAATAGGGGGGAGCTAGGTACAAACAGCGCGCAATTATCTTTTATGGGGACCGAGTTATACCGTTTTGAAGTCCCCATAGGTCTTAATGCAAAATTTTAAAAATTGGGGTAAAATAGGGGAAGGAGTTATCAGATTTTTATCCCAAACTCGATCTTACTTTTCGGGCCCCGAATCACTGTGCAAAATTTCATCAAGATCGAATCAAAATTGCGGTTGTAGGAGTGTTTACAGACGGACAGACAGAATGACTGAATGACATAAGTGATTTTATAATCTGTCCCATGCTATGCTGTAGCAATGGGACAGATAATTACTTTTAACTCATTTGGCAGTATTCAGGCTCAGTAACATTGCAGAGATCTCTTTGCTATTTGCATGCATGATTGCGTAGATTGTCGTTTATACGCTGTCAGTTCATAATGCAAATATTCGCCTACAAACTGCTGTCTGTTGTATTGCAGGCCTTGGCCATATACAAAACGCTGAGCACGGAACCTCAGGTACCATCGACAGAGTCAGACGCTGAAACTCCACACACGCAGCTTGATAGTGGCCGAGAGTCAATGGACAGTGCATTATCTGCTAGTGATAAAACTGCAGCCACGGGCGAGCAGACTGTTTCAAAATCAGCTGATGGTGTTTGACCACATCTGCAATTTTTCTTAGAGCAATTAAATATTTGTCTACGTGACAGACAGTCAGCATTCTCGAAAAATGTTTGTTTCTCATTGTTGCTGCAGCTCAGCAATTGATGCACATAAACAGTCATCGTGTTATGCAAAATTAATTTCAGCATGCATGAACATACCATTTACAGGTGAAACTAAGTTTACCTATTGATCATTTTTACACGCGAAAGCAGCTACTGTTTTCAGGGCGTCCTAGCCATCGTAATTCTGTCCATCTGTCCGTCCGTCTGTCACACGGGTGGGTCAGTCAAAAACGGTGCAAGCTAGGATCATCAAATCTTCACCATCAGCTGCCTGAAAAACTCTAGTTTCAGGAACCATAAAGCTTTTCCATCAGTTCGAAGGGGGTCACCTCAAACAAGGGTGCTAAATGAGAGGGGGGTAGGAAAAATTTGCAATATTTAGCCAATAAGTCGCTGTATCAGTGCGAGATAGGGCCTAGGTTACTATTAATCACTAATAGGAAGTCGTACACCGGCTCTCGATTGCCACCGAATTCGATGACCTTGGATGACCTTGAGCACTAAAATAGTGGTTTTGTGGATTTTTTGGCGATTTTGGGCTGCGAGACACATTTTTCAAGAGCGAATTGCGCTGAAATCAATTGATAGACATGGACAAGCTGCGTACGAAATTTTCAGCATCGAACGCAGATTTCGACGGTCTAAGTCTTTATTTTCTAGGTTCAAGAAAACCTGCGCATGAGGGCATCAGAGTGGTACCCCTGCAAAAGTCATGACGAAATGGTTGGAGATAGACTGACAGTTTGCGAACAGGAACTGCTATAGGCTTCTGCGTGTCTCGTGAGCATTAGCTCAAATTTCTTGTATACTTAAAGTTAAACATCCGTATTCTAATGTATGATACATTACTGCAGTTTTTTCATTACGTCTCTCAGTGTGTCAATAATTAACACATGCTGTGCATCTCTGCAGAACATTACCACTTTTCTATGTGCTGCTAGCCTAAAGCTTAAATAGTGTTTACCACGAACATTCAGAATATGTTTACTTAAATATTGAAAACAATAAGCGAGGTCGATACTTTAGTCTAAGACCAAAAAAACTAAACAGAGCTTGTAAAGTATGAACTAAGATTAAGACTTAAGTCTAAAGCATTATATATTAGAATCACATCTCAACATTTCACAAGTTTGTTGTTCTGTCTAACAACATCTTGCTGTTGCTGTAAAATTAATCTAAAACAGCAGTTATTTTGGTACAGAACACAATCCTTCAACATCAACGATGTACAATTCTGGGATTACTGAAAACAAGCATAAACTGCTACAAAAAATCGAACAAAAATCACTGAAACCTGTCACCAAAAATAACATGCTCATCAATGTACAACATAAATATAGCTTCAATGCAACCCTTCAGTGCTTTGTTGCTATTGGCTAGAGTAGCATCTAAAACGGAATAAGAAGCCTAGCTGTCACTAGGATAGCTGACTGCTGGTTTTAAGTGACCTTCAGGGTCATCCACGGTTGAAGATTTTCATTTCATCTGAAAGGGTGTATGCCATTTCCTATTAGTGATTTGGCAGTATAGTGGAACCCCCTTAATTGCATAGGGTCCGTTCAGGCTGGCGTTATGCTATTATCCAGGCTATGCGATTAGGCAGGAGCCTAATGTATACATGTCTTCCACTGAAATGAACATCAGCAATACTATCTGACCATTTATACATATGAAATCGTTCAAATACCTTCGTTGTCTTATCTTTATGCATATGTATAGGTTTTAGTACTTTAATAGGCATAATTGTTTGTATTAGACCTAAGGTAAAGAGTTTAATACACTAGGCTTACAATATAGTCAAACGAAATTTAATGATTAGGAACAATGAATAAATCATGCATTTTCGTCTGGCGATGAACACTAGCCACATGTGAATACGCCACATTTTCAAGTTTATAACAGACAGAAAAATCAAGATGCCGAATTGACACTTGGCCCACTAAAGCCAAGGACACATGACCTCTGGTGTCTAGTTGGGTGCCTGGGCTGGCTGGATGCTTGGGCCAGCTGTCCACCTGTACCACTCTACTCCCTCCCCCACACTGCTCCAGCTTGGTTGTCTGCCTCCTTGCAGCCTTCTCCCTGCATTGCTGGCGTCTTTTATCAGCTCATTAAGTCCAGCGTCATGAGAAAATGAGTCGTCTGTTTCTGGCTGCCCAACTCTGTAGGAGGCAATGCCTGTTATACTCTGATTATAAACAGGCTAGTGTTGACCTGCACAGCTGACTTATTCCATTAAGTGGAAATGTTTTTTGCTGATGGGTATTCAAATACACCGGCATTATGCAGTTAAGCGGTATGCAATTAAGCGGGCGTATTTAGCCCAGAAAGGAAGCTTTTTGGTTTTGTCATTTGGCATTTCATGCAAATAAATGGGATATACAATTAAGTGATATGCGATTAAGTGGGTTGACCTGTATCTATTACCGTTTCTGAGATATGGCCAGTTTTCTGTTGAAAAAGCACATTTCCTACCCCCCTCCATTCAACCCAAATTTCAGAATGTTCCCTTGGCACTAGATTGCTGAAATTTTGCACGCCTAGGTGACAACTTGTACCATAAGCTCGACCGTTACGTAAGTACAGTTGGCTAAAAAGCCAGCATCATCAATTATGAAAGATCGTGCGGGGACTGATCCTAACTTGGAATAATTCACTGTGTACAATATAGGCATAAAACATAAAACGTATTAACTGTAGAAATATACAACATTAACATGCCATCATCAGCAATTACCTTGTACTGTAAAACTTCTGTTAGAAGCTGGCTCTCCAATACAAGCGGGTGCAGTGGCGTCATAATTGGGGAGGGGCTCTGTAAATTTTAGGCAGTCAGAATATCTTGTTGTCAAAAACTTTTCGTCTAAAAATGAACAATTAGGGGCTGAAACCTTTCAGTATAGGATATTTTAGGCACAAAATTCAAATTTTGATCACCCACGATCTCTTCTGTCAGAAATTTGCTGTTGTCAGAATTGTGTCGAAAATTTGTAGTGTCCATCGGAAACTTGCAAATTCTAGCCCCGCTTACTTTTTAAATCCACGATGCCACTGACCCGGTGTCAAATAAAAGCTAAACGTTCTGTAGTATATGCACACTGCATACAGTAAAAGTTTAATAAATTCACAATGTTTGAATATTAGCCAGGTTTATGATGGAAAACAAGTCTCAGTTACAAGTCAGAGGTTGTAGAGCACTTGTTTTAATAAAAGCCAGGGGCTTGCATCAGACGTATTACAGTTAAAACAAAATGTTTAACGAGTCACTCGGATCACTCTCAGAGAGGGAGGGAGCTTGCGACCTTCTAGTTTTCTGGGAGAAAGTTCCCATCAAAATGCCTCGACATGAACTCAACAGTCTGAATGATGGCATTATAGACACTAATCAACGATCAAAGTATTGAAAGGAGATGGTTGATACTCTGTTAGTATCAGTGAATTTATATATGCATGTGTCGTTGTCAGTTCTGAGATTCTGTAGCAATTCAACAGCACTGCATGTTTGCGCTAAAAATCCATGTATATATTGACAGAAAGCGAGCAGAAAAAAATTTTCAACTGTCGTACGCAGTCTGCATAAAACAACTTACACATTTTTTCTGTATCTTTGTTAACTTTTGCACCCAGGTACTTTGACTTTTCCCTGACTTTGAAATGCAAAATTCACTGACATTTCCTGATCTTCTGATTTTTCCCTGACTGTAAGAACCATGCAAACACTTTACCAAACCATTTCAGGAACAAAATGGGACTAAAGTATAAACATATTGATCGAATATTAAACATTGACACTAAATGAAATAGATACAATTCTGTTTAAAAGGCTCTTAAGACTAAGACTGGATAAATTACTATATGTACACGAACAATACAATTTACCTTCTTTAAACTGATTGTAGAGAATATGAGTACATCTACATGTCATGCTCTACAGAATGTAAAAGCTATAACAACAAAACAAACTAGCTTTCATCTTTTGAAGAAATTACAAACAAAAAAAACCAGAACAAAGATCACCTCCCAATCTACTGATTGTTTCTTCTGCCTGCCACTGCATAAAATTTTGCAAAAATTAATCCCAACAACATTTACGGATTTGCTTACGAAGACCGAAATGAAGCACAGAACAATCTCAACGGCAAAGATGAACACATACAGGTGATGTAATCAAGGTCGGTGACAAAAACTTGATGGCGTAAATTATTTAAAGCGATGACTGAAAATTTCACCTGCACACAACTAAGAACAAACGCTGCTAACTGTCCGATACTCCACGTATCATAGCGAATAAAATCTCTTTGTCATTTACAAGAGATGGAAGCTTTGCATAAACTGCGACGGATTTATAAGACTTGTCACCAGTAAGGCAATCAACGTCGAGACATTAGCCAGACCAGCCGATCAACCTCAGTACACCTCTGTCATGTTTCTGAAACAATGCACAACACAGGCAGTTTAACTCATTTTGGAAAAAAAGTTTTACGTACTGACATGCCAGTAAGAAAAAGTCTACTTACTCGTTCAAAACTTCTACTTATAACCAGTACGTCTGACATGTACTTAACCGGCCAATCCAATTTTGCCAGTTAGGCTAGATTCATGATGAATTTTAGATAGTGGCAGAGCACTAATTAGAACTGGATGGATCATGATTTCCCGTTGCTGAACCACAGAAAAGTAAACAATACAAACCCATTTACAAAAATAACTTCAACATGCTATATGAATAGTTAACTGTGAATTGCTAAGTTTTGCTTATTTGTAAACTCATTACCTTGCTACCATATTTTTTGTGAATAAAGACGTTATAAAATTATTTGGCACAGAAAACTCCAGGCATAAAAAAGACAGCTCAAACATTTTCTCTTTTCTTCTTTTGCTCGCACAATCCCTTCATTTTTACTTTATTTCTTCTGCCAACTGCCGATTCTTTGACACCCAAAATGTAATCCATGTGCTTTTGTTCCAGTATGGACTATGGACAGTAAATTATAATCGGATTACGTCGGTGAATGCATACTATTACCACCATACATGTAGATATCATGGAAACACAAATGCAGACATATAGATGGACATATGCACAGTCATACGACAGATAAATAATATAAAAAAAAACAAAATGGTGGCGGAGGTATAAACTATTCCATGAAGATACAATTTGCCTATAGAAATTGTGATAAATAAATGAGACAACATATAGCTTGTCAGATACCCACCACTAAAGACTTTATCTTCAAGCACCAAATATTATGTACAGGGTGGGCCAAAAAGTAGCACTTTTTTATTGTACATATTTTCGCCAAATGTTAACGGATTTTCAAAATTCTTTCACTGCACAATTCAGCGTAGCAATAAGATGGTTACTGAATACCTCACCACATCTTAACTGTGTCACTACACTACCTTGCAAAATATAAATGTACGGAAAAACAGCAATATTAGGCAGCATGCGTGTTGGTAAACGAAAAACACTTCAGACAAACAAACACACAATAAATGACCTGTACAGTGCTACACTGTGTTAGATACATTCCTTTGGATATCTGGCCTGTTGAACGATCATCGATGTGTTTGTTTCTGGCCTTCCTGCCTTAGCGGGGCTACCAGTTTTTTCACAGTGGTCACATTCTTTTCATTGTGTGCATACGTCAGTCTGTCAGACTAATGCTTTTGGTCGGTGCTTTGTGTTTGCCAAATCTTTTTTAATAACATGCCCAGTCTTCCTTTTTTTGTAGTTTGTCTTCGAAAATTTTGTCAGCATCCTCTGAAACTTGCATTTTTGTCTGGTACACGTTCTTAACAAAAGCTTTGTCTCCATTGTTAAATGGCATGTTACATTACCAGTATGCTGTCACTGCATTGGAAATTAATACTGAACACAAAAGTCTGTTTTTGTTTACAAAAATCGGAAATGTATCTGGTAGTAAATATAATTTAATTTTTGCATGAAAAATGGTACAATTTTTTTCAAAAATATAATTTCTGTATATGCATTATAATAATTTTGGTCATTTTTGAAAATTTATGTTTTACACAGTAGTGTAGCAACGCAGTTGGAGCGTGGTGGGATATCACATTATTGCAAATTGTCTGTAGAGTGCGCCAGTGAAAGAATTTTGAAAATTGGTTAATTATCGGCGAAGACATTGACAAAAGTAAAGTGCCACGTTTTCTAAGGCCCACAGTGTAGTGTCAACTAGAGACATGGTCTGCCACACTTACAGAACTGTTTTGCAGTTTTCTTGAGAGGCTGAGTCTGTGAGTTTGTGGTTCGAGGCTTCGTCCGGTCGAACACAGTCATATCTTCATCATCATCATCATCGTCATCATCCAACGGCTTCAGTTCCAGCTTATCATCCGGCATTGTTATCAGCCCGTACTTGCGACTTTTACTCTTCTTCCAGTGAATGCTGTACATAATGGTACCACACATCAGTCACACAACAACACAAAACTGACAGTAATACTATGTAGCCTTGGCAATAACTTTAAACACTTCTAAGAAACAGCCATGAGAAATTCTGATATTCTGAAAGACGCACTTAGCACAAAATTTGCACCACTTTGTATGGAATTTTATACAACTGACAGTCTGACATGCATAAAAAATATAACAGACATTTATACAACTGACACCGCTCTAAAAGTGCGATCATTCCAAATTAATTGCACGCTCAATATGGTATACAGTATGGAATATAAGGATGCATAAACTGGCACTGATCAGAAAAAAACAATATCTTACGTGGCATATTTTAAAAAATACATGAAATATATAATTTGTGCATTACTGCATTGTCTTTTTTCTTGAACATATTCTCAGAGTTAAATAATGTTCTGGTCTATTGTGACCCTTAATACAAAATACAGTGACACTGTTATAAGTCTACTGCAATGAAAAATTCTTGCCTAATCTCAGATTAGCTGTTAACAATCAGGACTGCGTAACAAAATTACAGAAAACAAATAGTTACCGAAGGTATCGGAATGAAATATAGACGACGACTATTGCCGATATTGAGCCCAAGACAAGCAAAGCTCGATATATGACACCGGTATTGGAATTAATAAAGTTCTTCACTCGGTCAGCAATTCCAGCATTGACGCTGCACGCCGTAGAGTTACTGTCATCAGTTTTGTTGCAGACTGCCGTGTCGTTCTTGGCAGTTGGTAGGTGTACGGGCGCCCGGCGACGAACACGACGAGCAGTTTCCGAGTTTTCTAGCCGCGCCGGCGCAGTGTGGGCGCACACCAACACTAGCAGGGCGACGACGACAGACGCATACAAGTGCCAAGCGATTGAATTCATAATCGAAAACGTGCAAGACACAAAATGAAAAAGCGAAATAAGTTTTGCAAGCTAGAAAGACTTCCGTTTATCCACTAATTCATTTTTAGGACGTCAATCATTGCACAAAACATACGTAAACAGTAAACAGTCACTTCCGTGATCATGCGGTAGCACTAAAAACCGAAAACATCCGAAAAGTACTGCAGCGACACAAAATTATCTACCAGCATCCCTCTGCAACGATTACCGGTATATTTGATTTTGGGCAGTACAGGCAACAAATTAAACGACGTAAAAACTGCAACTTGTAATAAGCACACGAACAGCTTAAATTACCGCTGTATAAAATCTTACAGTATTTCAATTATCAGAATCGCCCATCTCTAGTGTTGAGGTCATGTGACTTTTGTTTACAAAATGCTAGCAAAGGCCGAAGATGTGTGAAGAGCTGGAGAACTGAAAGTCAAATAGCGTAATTTAGCCAGCATTGTTATAGCAGAAAATTAACAAAAAAGATCTAACACAAAAAGCAATTAGTGCAAGAAATCTCAAAACAGATCCCAGAATCTGTAAGGGCAGTCCGGTAACTGGTGCTTACCAGTTCTGACAAATTTTCGGCCTGTCCTAATCCTCGGGGCGGGGCGGATCAAAATACAGTGTGAATCCTCGGGGCGAATCATACGGTTCACGAATTCTCGAAGCTATCGCATGGCCTCGGATCAACTCGGGGCAAACTTTATAAAACTTGGATCAAGATGTGTCGGCATTTATATAGGCCTATACAGCGCGGATCTCACTTCTAGAAGTTGTCTATTAGTCTTTTGAATGAAATATGAGTAACAACAGAAAATATGCAAGATAGACGGA
>Ga0056128_1009638_pt1 | contig 12102 bp, 8 predicted proteins | sample WorMetLIZISLAND2_FD_71113 | JGI IMG/M metagenome (GOLD analysis project Ga0056128, IMG submission 71113) | Marine gutless worms symbiont microbial communities from Max Planck institute for Marine Microbiology, Germany - Olavius geniculatus... ...
AGATGAGATGGGGAAGGGGAGCTGGGAGGGAGGGGCTTGCAAGTTGCAACCAGATAAAACTCGAAAAGTCTAAGCCTGTGATATTGTGAAATTTTGTTGAAATGACTGAATGACGTTATGACATTGTTGTGCTGCAGGGCATGGCATACGCTGGTCAGTCTTCGGGAGTACCAAGCAACGGCCTATCCGTTCTCAACTCGGACGACGAGGAATCATTTGGCCGTGACCTCAAGGACATGCTGAAGGATGGAGCCAATCTGCAGGACGTCGACGGAGATCTCTCGGTCCAAGGTGACATTGGTATTGGCGGCAGCGGTGGGAGCTCGGCTGCAATGGTGACTGGATCGCAGGCTTACAGACCCAACAGCTTGCCGTCGGGCATTGCCGGGGGTTATGTGAGGTCACAGACCATGCCACCTGGTATGGCACATGTAGATTTTTAGTTTAGTTTTAATTTATTATGGTTGCATTGTATATTGTCATGTCAGTTTTTTCAATCACACCTGGAAGTGCAAATAAGTAAGAAAACCCTAATGGTGCACATTTATTAGTTTGTCACAATGTGCAGAGATCTCAGCAGTGGAACAGATATTGCTTTAGCTGCTGTTGAAACTCCTTTCAAGAGGTTAATAATATTTTAATAATTTTGACAATTTTAAATTTACCATAATATGGCTAATGAATTACAAAGGCATGGCAGTAGTTGGCCTCAAAGCTGTTCTACATTTTTGGGTGTGCCGGTCAACACATAGAGTGAGTATGTAGTTTGTAATGGCACATCGGCACAAAATTGGTAATTTATATCCATGAAGAACACATAATGCTTGCAAGTTAGCTGGGTATGTGGGCTTTATCCGTGTGATTTTGCCTTGGGTTTTGAGCATGAAAAATTCACCAGTTATCAGTAATTATACATTGACAGTAGTTGATTGTTTGGCGTGACTGCCTTACTTACTTACTTACTGCTTTTATGTTTATCTGTGCAGCAACCAGCAATATCCCGCTGTCGACCCCGGACCACGTGAGCAGCAATGCCGCAATGACGCCAGGGGCTGGTTCCATGGCACGTGCCATCCCTACACCACCCTCGTCATGCTCGGCACCTCAGTCCCCGACCCAGTCCAAGCTGGACACGCTGCGTGCGTGGTCATTCAACACATACAAGTTCACACGTCAGCTGCTGTCAGAACGTCTCGGTCGTGGGACGAGGACTGTGGATGCGGAGTTAGAAGCACAGATTGAGCTGCTGAGAGATACACAGCTTAAGTACTGCAACATACTACGCCTGGCACGTGCCCTCACTGCACACTTCTACCAGGTGCGAATGTGTACACTACACTTTTATGGCTACAATATTAGACATGCATTGTAGCATCTGATTGTAAAGTGTGTATAAATTCTGGCACATGATTGCCTGGAAAAACTCGTCTCTGAAATAGCCTGTATTTTAATGTGTTCGGCTGGATGTAAAAGTCTGTTTTTGCTTACTTGCTCAATCTCTGATTACCCATTTGTCGTGACAAGGTAGTGTAGAGTGTGGTGGGATATGTAATAATCACATGATTGCAAATTGTCTGCAGAGTGTGCCTGTGCCAGTGCAAGAATTTTGAAAATTGACCAATAATTGGTGAAATTGGACAAAAGTAAAGTGCCACATTTTTTGGCTCACCCTGTATCTCAGTTTATAACCAACCACCAAGGTCAGCTTAGCCTTTTTACATGCAACAGCAGTTACTGCTGTAGCGCGTCTTAGCCATTGCAATTCTGTCAGTCTGTTCATCTGTGTGTTCATCTGTCTGTCACACGGGTGGATCAGTCAAAAGCGGTGCAAGCTAGAATCGTCAAATCTTCCCCGTCGGCTGCCTGGAAGACTCTAGTTTCAGGAACCGTAAAACTTTTCTATAAATTCGAAGGGGGTCACCTCGAACGAGGGCGCTAAATGAGAGGGGGGTAGGGAAAATCTGCGACATCCAGCCGATATGGCGTTGCCAGAGCGAGATAGTGGCGCCATCTGGTGAGTACAAGTAAGACACTATAAGCTTAGGGCCTACATATTTAGTCGTAGGGCATCTGAGCCATCTGATGAATGATTATGTTTTATTGGGCCTTCTGTGAAACTAGCCAAAAGTTGTACCGATGAGATCTACGGATGAAGTCTACGCATCACTAGCGTACGACGGTGCACCACTGTTGCGCGTTCCTGTTTGCGTTAGCAGAGCTTTACTTGTATTTCTTCTCTAGTAGGAAAATCAGTCTGGCTGTGGTTAAGGCGAGACATGCTTACGTGTGTCGGGTGGCAGTTAGCACAGTGTGGTCCCATACAGCAAGTGACATTTTGTATGAATTTCTGAGATGGGCTTCCCACAAACAGCTAGAGACAACCTTTAAATGTTTAACAATGTGTTCAGATGATGCAGACGCAGAGAGTTCTGGGCGATGTTTTTAGCGAACTGTCTCAGAAAAACCCGGAGCTCCGCGAGGAATTTACGTACAACTCCGAGACACAGCGTGTACTCTGCAAGAATGGAGAAACTCTGCTTGGTGAGTCTGCTGCTTGTAAACTCTCATCACCAATTTTTAAGGCTCTTTATTTTCTTGTGCAAGTTATCATACAAATTAAATTTAATTTCTTTTTTTCATGCTTTCTTAAGTTCTGACGTCACGTTGTTCGTTCGGCAAAAAACGATGTAGCATGGAGAATGCTGTATAGGATGCTTTTTCTTGGTCTTGAAATTCATCTTTTTGTGCACTAAAACCTAGATATTTGTTAGGCTTATATTCACTGATTCTAATTGATTGCAAAGTAAACTATCTGTATTTTTATGGTGGTTTCTTAGTCAGCTTTCAGTGTGCAATGTTCACAACTCGTTAGTAGGGCCCACAGTTTTACACGGGCCGCGGAATTTTGAGCCGAGCCGTGGAATTTGCCCTTTTTTTGGAATTTTGATATTTCTCCAGAATTTTGCCAAAATTAACAAAATGACTGATGATTAGTACGATTGTTGGCTTCACAACGTAACTAAATAGACTAATTATATCACCTAAAAAAATCAGACTGAACTGCCTAAAACTGTGAGTCCTACTAATACCCATCGTAGTATGGTACACAATCATAAATGAACACAATTTGACTTGACAGATGGCACTTTTTAAAAGAAAAAAAACAATTGATAATTTTCTTTGAATGTTGCTAGCATAACTGAGCAAAACGCCAGCCTTCAATAACTGAAGTTTTTTGATATGCTAGAGCTCAGTTTGCTCACAAACGGATGGCCGCAGTGAGCCGCAGAATTCTGCAAACTGGCTCGCAGAATTTAGCAAAATTTGCCATGGAAAACTGTGGGCCCTACTCATTAATGGCTTTTGTGGCACATATGCACTGTGCACAGTCACATAAGGAACTAGAAGGCATTGGACTGCATATCTCCGCCAAGTCAAGTTTTGCAAAATAAAAATTTTAATGCATTTTGCAAATTAGTTAATAGTGAAAGTAATAAATTTTTTTTTTCTGTTTGTCATTGCTCTGTCTTTGACTGTTTATTGGTTTCTGCCTGCATGAAAACGATCAGCCGATAAGTTGATGTTTTACTTACTTACTTGCACTGTCTTGACAGCCACAGGTACACAGTTGGTTCATTTAAATGGTGGTGTTGAGGAGTGTTTTGGTGCATGATATGTGTAGGAGCGCTGAATTTCTTCACATCGAGTTTAAGTACTCTTTGCAACAAGACGATGGACGACACGCTGATCACGGTGAAACAGTACGAGGCAGCTAGGTGAGCTCTATACAGCCAGGGGCAAGTAGTACTAGTAGTAGTAGTAGTAGTAGTAGTAGTAGTAGTAGTAGTATACCATGTCCCCCAAAAACAAGCCATTTGATTTTTTGAATAGCTCCGTCAAACACTGGTCGATTTCAATAGTTTTTGGCATGCAACATCAAGAAGAGACTTGATGTAAATGACTGTTGTTTTGCCCACATAAATTTATAGCCAATCGTCGGTCGAGCTATTGGCATGGTTGTCCTTGTCTGTCTGTCTGTTCATCTGTCACTGATGTATTGTGGCTAAGCTTTAGGTTGTAGAAGAAAACTTTTTACACCAATAATTAGCCATGGAAACGATGAAAGATACGGCCAAGGTTACTGTTGAGATTTCACTAATAGGAAGTGGCATATGCCGTTTCAGATGAAATGAAAGTTATCGACCTTGGACGACTTTGAAGGTCACTGATAACTGGTACGATTGGCCGTCCTAGCGACAGCTGGGCTTTTTGTAATAATGTAGCTACACTACCTTTTAAAATGCAGAAGTCGTAGTTTGGCCGTATACAACAATATAAATTCATACTAGGTAGTGCATACATCGGCTCAGAAAATAGTATTTGTGCAAGCAGTTGTATTGCAATGGATGGCACACAGATTGCAGTGAAACAGTACGAGGCAGCAGCTGGGCGAGCCCTTTACAGCTATGAGCAAGTAATAGTCAGCATTTTTACGTGCAATAGCAGAATGCATCACACGTCTTAGCCATCGTCTAGGCATCTGTCTGTCCATCTGGCTGTCACACTCGTTATCTGTGTCAAAACTGTGCAAGCTAGGATAACGAAATCTTTACTGTTGGCTGCCCCAAGGACTTTAGTATATTGTGACAAAATTTTGTGCCCCTGGGTGAAGGGATTCCCCGCGAACAAAGGTGTAAAAGAGGGGTCCCCTTTAAAAGATGTTATTTTGTTTCTATTGGCTCTTCTAGTGTGAAAACGGTTGCAGATATGTATAGACATGTTGCTTATCATAACAAGTACTGTACCTGTCATGGGCTTCTTAATTTTATCAACATCGATGAACTTGAACCCCCAAAAGGGGGATTTTAGTGAGTCTTTTGCAATTTTTGGCTGCAGCGCACTTTTCAAGAGTGAATTGCGACAAAATGCTTGAAGATAGACTAAGACAACCTGCATGTGCAATTTTCAGGATTAAATGCAGATTTTAGCAGTCCAAGTACCAACCCCTTAGGTTCGAGGAGGACTGCGCATTTGCACAAGCGAGTGTAAAAGAGGGGTACCCCTCTAAAAAGTGGGTATTTTACTGATATTGCCTCGTCTAGCATGAAAACAGTTGCAGATAGGCACAGACGTCTTGCTTATGATAACAAGCACTAGTGACAAGCTTCTTAGTGGTGTCAATATCGATGACCTTGAACGACCTTGAACCCCTAAAATAGAGGTTTTTAGTAATTTTTTTTGCAATTTCGGGTTGCAGCACACATTTTAAGAGTGAATTGCATATAAAATTATTATTATTTTATTGCATGCTGTACACCGATTGCCAAAGTAGCAGGACTGCTGCTATCATGCATCATGTGAGCTTTGCTCAAATTACTTGTTGTCACTAATATATGGCAGTATTTCTGAGCCTCATATATCGTGTTACTTACTGCACATTGCAGAGTGGAGTTTGATGCATATCGGTCGGATCTGGAAGCACTACAGTCTGCACCACGCGTCGGTGACCCAGCGGCTGCACAGAAACTCGAGGATGCGCAGCAGAGATACACTGAACACAGGGACAAGTTTGAACGACTTCGCAGTGACGTCAGCATCAAGATGAAGTTCCTCGACGAAAACAGGGTTGGTAGAACATTTTTTTACAGTTTTTTTCTGCTGTTTGTTCCAGAGCACAATGTATCGAACTGGTGTACTACAAAACATAACAGTCTAGCAGCAGTAACCCATGGGTTGATGGGTTTGATAGAGCTCTCTCTCTCGATCAGCCAGAACTAAGAAATGTTGCATACAAGTAATCGACACTGTCATCACTAGATGCATTACAAGACAAAGAGAAGGAGAATATTCGGTTATTAAAACTAAGTAATTAGGTAAATAGGCAAGATGCATTGACTGACTGCTTAAGCATTTGTTCAGACTGATAGTGCACAGGGTTTGCTTTGTTTGTCTACATCTTTGCAGTGTAGCTGGCACTCAATGTTGGAAGCAAGGCCATCGAGGTCAACTTACGTAGCCTTTCAACATTTTAGGGTGGATGAAATGAAGTACAAATGTGTCTGGCTGGTGTTTAGGTGGGCCATGTTTACTTATGTCTGGTGGCAGGTAACACTGTGTGATCCCATATGGCAGATGTAGCTTTGTGATGGGTTGGAGCTATACACAACCTCTAATCTTTTAAGATTGCAGTCTGGCAACCCAAGACGGTTGGTTGATTGGAAAAGTAAGTTTTTTGGCCATGGAAAAGACTGGAGAGCTCAGGGAATATTCGTCTGTGCCAGGTGTGAACGTAGTGAACATTGGAGGAGATTATGAATTGGTCATTCTGTGTGTCCGTCATTCCCTGTGTCCGTCCATGTGTTTGTTTGTTTATGTACTTTGAAGCACCATATCTCCACAACGGTGCAAGATAGACACATGGTCGCAATGGACCACCTCTAGCAAGTCGACCACCGCGAGTCGAATGGTCACGTGACCGATGATGTCACGTGACCGCGAAAGGTCAAGGTCGTGACCCCATTATCCTTGAGGTGCCATATCTCCATAACAGTGCCAGATAGATGCATGGTCATAAACTCACAATATAGTAGTAGTAGTAGTAGTTGTTGTAATGTTTCAATTACTTCACTTGGCGGAGATATGCACTCTTGCGAGCACCTTCTAGTTTCTTCTACTTTGTGGCCACACTGTTGATCCATTGACAATGGACTGTTGACAGGTGAAGGTGATGCACAAGCAGTTGCTCCTGTTTCACAATGCGATTGCTTCATATTTCTCCGGCAACCAGTCGGCGCTCGACGAGACCCTGAAGCAGTTCAACATTAAACTAAAGGCTCCCAACTCGGAGCGTCCTTCGTGGCTCGAGACTCGGCAGTGACTGGGAATCGTTCCATGCTTACGTCGTCCCAGTCGTAGGACTCTAGACGTTGGGCTGGAAAAACTGGACTGTTTTTGAGTGTTGTAACTTGGTATGGGTCTGCCTTCTTTCAAATTGTCCTGGTGGCCTTCGAAAGGTGCGTAATTTGTGCAGTAGGGTGTGGAAATTTCATTCATAGTGATCAAGGTGGTGTCACTGAGAAGAGCACGTGCGACTTCTATTAGTGATCAATACTTGCAATGGTGCGCCGTATCTTGCACCGTTTCTGAGGTACATCAGTGACTTAGTGACGGTTAGTGGTAAGAAGGTGTCTGATATGTCAAGTTTTGTTCAGAATTTTGTGTAGAAAAACTAAAGTGTAGGACTTGTGCATCGCAGTACGTTTAAATGTTCTCACGAAAATGTCAGCAGTGGTGGAGATTTGTGCAAATCAGACTCGAAGAACGTGTATACGCACTGAGGTTTTTAGCAGAATTCTGATACTTTTGTCGTGTCAGGCACACATTTTTCTACCGCTAATCCTTGCTAAGTTGTCAACGCTTGAAATAGTCTCTGAGTTTATTTGGCCCATCATGTAATTTGTCAGTTGGTGAGAAACTTTTCCAGCTCGCTGTATGCTGTAGTTTTGGTGAGTTCTATCTGTGGCTGTGCAGATGGTACAGCTGAGTAGTCCGTATGAGTCTTGCACAACCTTTTTCAGCTGCGGGAACATAATATGGCCTGGCTGGGGTTACGGTGGTGCACGCTCACTTGTGTCTGGTGGCATGTAACACTGTAATTTTATATGACAGGTGATGCTCTATGGTTCTGCAATGGGTTTTCCATAAACAGCTGTATACAACCTTTAAACCTTTCTTAAAGTCACTGCTAGTCAGGACAATGCAAAATGCTACCAGTATCATATTATCAATGCAAAATGCTGTTAATCGTTAATGACGAAAAGCAGTGGAAGACATGTATTCTTACGAACTTAATAGTTTGTGCCATTTAGGCCTACAACAAGTCCAAAATGCAGGTCAACAAGACACTGAAAAATCTGCCATGCACATAATTCTATATGGCCATATCTTTGGCATTTTTTTCCTTGGATGCCACGGGTCAGAAAAGGACCCGTTACAGAGTGTGGACCCAGGCCAAAGGCTGTGCACCAGTGATGTGTAATAAGCATGCGTTGAATTGTACATCTTTTTTGGTCGAAGTCCTGCACTGGGTGCAGCTTTTTAGCTCTCCACATACGGAGCTTTCTAAACCTGTATATTAAGTGGTGTTGTCTCCCCTTCCATAATCTTTTGATTGTCAGTAATTTTTCATCTTGTCCGAAAAAAATTATTCCAGAACGGGCAGTGTTTCGGGCTGAAAATTCCGCATTTAGTGGAGAGGGGGGTGATTTGTTGGCAGAGTCGGCATTTTGAGTACCCATGTTATTTTTTCGAAAATTTGCAGCCATATGTTGGAAAATTGCAATTTTTGACCCTTTAACAACCTCACTTAACCCACAGTGCCACCGTGTGTATTATTAACATCGTTACTATTATTAGCCGCTGCCAAGTTTGTGATTATTTAGACATCAAGTTGGTTCAGGTCAGGACCCAGGGAAGAAAAGTTGAAACTTTGGTGAAACTGACACTCCTGTGCCAGTGCAGTAACAATTTGACCAGCTGTCATTTGTGTATGTGTGTAAATGCTATGCTGCTTTGCTGTTATGTCTATACTGTCATCTTGTCGCTTATTGTACATAGACTTTGGCATTTGTCATGCTGAAGTACATTATATTAGGATTGTTTGGGTGGTTTTTAGTTATTTCAGTTTTTTTTCTAAATGTTACTTTGCTATTTGAGTTTGCTCATTTATCACTGTACATTAGTTGTATTTCGGTCCAGTCGGCTTATGGTTGAAAATTATGCATATTTTGTTCAGTATTTTACTGATTCAACATTTTGAAGAATGTGATTTAGTGATGCTACTTAGACATTTTTCATATTCATTTCCTATTTGTGAGGAATGAGATTATATTTTGCTAGTGTCTGCAAGATTGTGAAAAATAGTTACAAATAGATTCTTACAACATGTATGAAACATTCCATTAGCTAATTATTAATAGCCAATTATTCTATGTTCATTTTTGTTGTTATTTGAGTGTAATAAATAGTTAATTATATGGCGTATATTAAGTAATGTTCAAGCTAAACAGAACATGCCCAGAATTTTGACATTCTATGCTGTAACAGTTTGGAGTGCAGTGTAAAATAACTGCTTTGAGTTTTTGATTTTTTTATTCTGATTCTTTTCAGCAGTGTCGATACACTGACATAGTAGTGCTTGGGTTTGCCTTTGATAAAATTTACTTTTGTTCCATTTTTTAAATAAACAGTGTTTTATGTGCTCTGTATGAGAAGTGTCAAGTTTTGTATAACAAATAAATCTGTAATATTCATAACGTTATTTTCTGTAAATATGCTTTATTTAAATGGCTGGGAAACTAAGTGGTTGATTAAGAACTTGTATAATATCAGTAGTACAGTGCCAGTTATTGGAGCAGTGGAGTGTACCAGTTTCTTAACAGATGAAAGTTTTGTGCCAATTTTCTGTTGCAGTAACTGCATCAAGAAAAGTGTTTCATATATTGTGTTGTATTCTACTTGATCTAGCATTGCCATTAATGTGAATGGTTTATTGTATTCATGAACTTATGTCATGGTTTGCCTCTACTGCCTGTCTCTCTCACTCTACCATTATGTTCTGGAGGATAACAGGGAAAATTATTAGAACTGCCATCACCATTACATATGCACAGTTCTTACAATTTTAGATTGTTTTTGTGTTTTTTGTTTTATAAAGGTTAAACTTTTTGTTCTGTTGTTATGTGTATATGCAATCCTGCTTGGAAAGGCCATCCCCGAAATGACTATACTGTGTCGGTTGGGACGTTAAACCCTACTCACTCACTCACTCATCCCACTCTAGACTGATTCAGCATGCATGTAATCTGGATCAGACCCGTTGAGAGGGTGGGATAGGGGAGGGTAAGCTACCCCAGGCCCCGCGACATTTGGGGGGCCCTGCCGTTGGCCAGAAATATAAAGTACGCCCAAATGTACCATTTTGAATAGTAAAATTCACAATTTTCTCCCCAGATGGGCCCCGTGAAAATGTTTGGGTGCCTTGCGAGAATGTTTCCCCGGGCCCTGCTGTGGGTCTCGACAGGCCTGATCTGGATGCTGAATAGTGAATTTGTAATTTCCGTTCGCGACGATGCATTTTCTGCAATAGACTTGCAAGGCTATGAAGCATTTCTGTGTTGTTTGTTTACGAAATACTAGATATTTATTTGGGAAATTATTGGAGATGTTCTGCATGTATCATATATTCATATATGAACGTTTGGTGATGGGCAAACAGTGTGTTTATTAAACTTAAGTAATTTTGTATTGTTGGTTTGACAGCTGAACAGCATCGATTTGATGATGCAGGTGCTGAATAATTAGAGATGCACCATTTGTAATTATTTGTCTTCTGATAGTTGCACAGAGTTACAAAATGCATCCAGTAGAACTGTGCAACTAGGCTATTTACAAACTGTACTCTTGTTGTGTTGAAATTTTGGCACATTGTCAGAAAAACACTACAAAATCAGCCTATAATTTCGGAATCATGAACTGTCAATTTAGAGTATCGAACAGTATCAATGATCAACCAGTAATGGTGCATCTTTACTAAATATAGCATCACTAATGGTGTGTATTGGAGGACCAGTGTTGTGTCCCTAAAACCTAGTCTTCATCCAGTGCAAGAAAGCATGCATCTGATGCAAATGATGCGGCGGCCAAAATGTCTAATGTCTGTTCTTGCATTGGTAGAAACTGGGCTTAACATGTAACAGCGTCTGGTATATTGTCTGTTGTTGAAGAAGAACAAAATTGCTGTTGTTGCATTACATGTTTTCACGTCTTGCTATTGATCTGTATTGTCTATGCTGTACAAGGTTAAATGCTGATGAAAGTTCATGGACACACCCAGGTAAAAGTGTTAAACAGAAAAAAAACAATAGCAGTAAACACTGTTAGCTTTTAATGGAAATTAGCGGCAATATTGGTGGTTATTTTTGGTAGAAATTAACAATTTAATTTCGTCATTGTACTACATGAAAGTCTACATCTAGCTGAATTGTCTGATATAAGTAAGAAACGAATATGAACACAGGCAGCAGCTTTGCGTTGCAACTTTTGGCCATGCCGTTGCAGATAACGACATGGTTACTATTGACAGTCTTCATGGTTCCTACGGTCAGGAAATGCAAAAGTTGCAGGGTGCAAAAATTAACAAAAACGCAGAAAAAATCTGGAACTGTTGTATGCAGTCTGTGTACAACAGTTCCAATTTTTTTCTGTTCATTTCTCTAGCAGATTATCCGCGGCTCGTGTTTCAAGTGTGATTGCAAGCAATTGACAGGGTTCCTACAGGTCAGGGAAAACTGGTCAGGGAATTTGTGTTGTCAAGGAAATGTCAGGGAAAAATATTATTTTTGAAAAGTCAGGAAAATGACCTTGGATCATGCAGACTACAGATAACTGTGATTTTTTGCATCTCCAAATATTAAAAAGCAGGCAAATTTGTGGCTTTCATTGAACGTCCAAAAGCTAGACATGTTTCAGCTTAGGGGGGCTTTGCCCCCCTGACCCTCCGACCAGGGCCTCTGTCGTCTGCATATTGAAAGACTCGGCTTGTAAGTTGTATTAGAAGTTTTACAGTTGAAGGCCAAAACGTTAACCTCAGGCCTAGGCACAGAAAAATTTTTCAGAACGAAAAACGGAAAGAATTACGAGACATTTCACAGGAGAAATATACTGGAAAAAATGTGTGCCCTGAGCATGGCATGTATGAAAAATTTCTAAAATATAGTTTATCGTAGCATAACAAATCTGAATACTGAATTTAAGAGATCGAAACTTAGATTTTTAAAAATGTACGTTTTCTGCTAAAAATGTCATTCACAGGTTGTGCAGGTCCATCTCCAGCAATGCCAAGATGCCAAAAGTAGCCGTCTCGTCAGCGACCGGATACGGTATTGACGATCGCCGCATGCATGCATCCGGTCCCGTGACTAAGCATCCTACTCGGCCGGTGGCCGTATACGGGACTGCTGACCGTCGCATGCATGCACGGGACCCTGTGACTAAGCTTCCTACCTGGCCAGTGACCGTATATGGAACTATCGGTCGTTGCAT
>Ga0056128_1009639_pt1 | contig 12101 bp, 7 predicted proteins | sample WorMetLIZISLAND2_FD_71113 | JGI IMG/M metagenome (GOLD analysis project Ga0056128, IMG submission 71113) | Marine gutless worms symbiont microbial communities from Max Planck institute for Marine Microbiology, Germany - Olavius geniculatus... ...
GTTCGTAAGCCCATGATCAAACAGCGATCATCCTTTGTTATTCTGCCCATATCAAACGATTTATTCTAAAAATTATTACTGGTAAACAAAGTAAATAAACACAATATAACGTAACAATGAAGTCACAAGGCACTACTGCGAATAAGTAAGTAAGTTTAACTATTTTATGGTACGAAATTGATATCTTTATGTGTTGCCTGTTCTTCGAGACCACTGTAGCTTTGACAGTGTTTGTTTTGCTAGGTAATGTGGTCACACAACAAAGATGCGGTGGGCGGAAGAACTTTATACTTTACGCGCCATAAATTTCTGCTTGTAACAGTGAAAGAATGGTTAAAATCGGTGCTGAATTACCAAAGTTATCCCAAAAATAAAATTGGGTATCCATTTTTTGGAACACCCTGTAAGTGAAAACAAATGAGAATACGGCTGTTTATTGGTTGAAAATCGCAAATTTTTCTTCACTCAGTTCCTTCCAGCGGAACCCTTTTAAAATGTGTAAAACACAAGTATTACTAGATGCTAAAACCTCAACAGTTCCTGGTAGTGGTGAAGATTTCGTAACCGTTGTTTTGATAAAATAGCCGAGTGTGACGGGCGGACGAACGGACGGACACCTTTGTCATAGCTGTGACTGGTCATCTGCATAGCAAGTTATATGCTAACACTGTAAAAATGCAGTGATTTAAAATTGTGCCCATCGTAATACTATGTCCTTCCGTTGGAGTTGTATTTCTTGCGTTCTATAGCCTAACATTAACAAAAGCACAAACACCAAATCATGACGCACGTTACAGTACAGCAACACCACAGTCTTGACACGGCAAGACTGTTCGACGTGTTCGTTGCCGGTCTAGTTTTCAGTGTGTTAGTTTTCAGTCGTTCATCGTGATTCTTTTCACTCGGACAGTCATCACCGGGACGGTATACTCGCATACGAAGCAGAATTCCGACGCGCATTGCTGGTCGTTCCATTGGTAATCTGTACTGGGCCAGAGATTAAGGCACGAGGACGCCCCGTGACCGTTATTCCCACCTCAACTCGGTTCGTGCGTTGACTTAGCCCAGTTCTCGTAGTTTTTCAGACAGTATTTTACGCCTTTCATGTTCCACTTGTCGTCCTCTTCTTTTTAGTCTTTTTCGTTTCTTTCTTTTTCTTTTTTCTCGTCGTTTTCTTTTTCGTCTTTCACGTCTTCGTTGTCGTAAACTTTTCTCATGTTTATGTCCTGAGCTGCATCGATGCCGGTGGTAAGTCTCCGGACAAACTCGGACTCGGTGTTGGGGTCATTGCGTTGCCCGGCCGTCCGTCCACACGTAGACTTGGTACACGCCAATGTGGCACTTCGACCGCATCTTTCCTGCACTCATACCATCCAAGAACATGTAGACAAGTGGACAATGAATTCAGACTTAGCATCTGACCGGTGTGAAAAGATCGATTATGCACTGAAAAATTAATAAAAAAAATATGGCCTACCATTTTGAGCTACCGCCACCGTTTCAGCTTAGTGAAGGAGTTGAGCCGACGATTAACAGCCGCCACTGAACATACTAGGAAAGCAACGTGCCGGTTTCAGCGGATGTCACAGTGGCTCTAGAACGGCCGGGAAAATGCGGTCTCCTCCCACCACCGAGTAAACGTCGCTGTGGTCTATTTGCTTAGTTTTTAGCCGACCGTACTTAAGTAAGGCGGGGCACGTTTACCTGTGTCGGGTAGGTCTAACAAGTTGTGACAGGTGACGTTTCGTAGCTTTGGCGTGGGTTTTCCATCTCAAAGCTACAGACATCGTTTAACCATTTAACCCCTCAATTACGCCGCAGTTAACACAGAACACGATGTCGATGTTGCTAAAGCTTCCACGTATATGCCGATTACTGCGCGTGCTGCACAGACCAAGGATTCAACTATAGACTTAACTCTACTTTGATTTGCTGTGGACTTTGTTGTAGCCTACAACACGTTAAACTTGTTGTATGATTTGCTGCTTGTTGAACAACTTTTAAGACCCATAGTTGTCATAATTTTCACTATGAAAGTAACTGAATGCTTTACCGTGTTTTTCTTGTGTACTGAACAGCAAGAATTGTTGCTGCTTTTTGTTCAACTTGCTTTGGATTCGTTGTACAGCATGTTGGTAGTACGACAAACCCACAACAAATCAAAGTATGACACAAACTTTACTATTTCGATTTGAGACAGACTTTGGATAACGGGTTGTTTAACAAGATGTACAACGTCTTAGCATGTCGAAATGCTGTTTATTTGCTGTAAGCTTTAGATTTGCTGATTGTTGTATATGATTTGTTGTTCAAGAAATTCACAATAAAACAATGTAAGTGGAGTTCGGGCTTTAACGTTTAACACTGTCGTCGTTGCAGTTCCTACGTTCATGCCCATGACCGCGCCTGCTAACCAGACTGAGGGTTCAGCTGATTCAACTACAACAACTAGTACTACTGCAACTAAAACAACAACAACAGCAACAACAACTACCACTACTACTACTTTTCATGCAGAGTCATATACCACAGGTTAAATATTTCAGATTTTGACGCTTTTTAGTTTTTTAGAAAGTAAACTATTGTCGGTTTGCTTTAACACTTTTATATTTTTAGTTTGTATCGTATCCATGGATTCATGTAATTTGCTTGAAATTGGGTGAATTTGAGTGACTAAATGTAGAGAATATGCAGTCAGAATCTAACACTCCTTTAAAGCATTAAATTATTTTAAGCACGTTTAATTTTATCCATTTGCATTTCATTTTCAATATGTCATTTTTTATTTTATGTGTGAGAACAGCGACCAAAATAACTTGACAAGGGCGGAATCAATGTCCTCGTTTGTACACCATGTCTCAGAAAAAAACACTCAAAATTGTTTTTGTCATAACTTTGTCAAATTTTTACTAACTTTAATAATTTTTAGCATGTTGATGGCTAAGACGACGAAATTATGTAAGATGCACTTATTTTTCACCTCACCTAATTTGTGTCAATGCACTACCATGTGAAACGGATGCTCCAAATTGTTGCATAATGCTGAGTTGTTGTCTCAAGTAAATGCTGTAACGAGTTAATTAGGCACAAAATACACTAAAATGTGAATTATTTAACAAAATTATAAGTTTGTATAACAACTCGCTTGTATATTAGAATATTAGAATTTATGCCAAAGTGTGCTCCGCGTACAAAGACGCAATGGCTTAGCTGCAACGCCAATGGCTGATAGCAGAATCAACGATCGACTGATCAAATGCATTCACTTGTCGATTAGACGTGTTTTAAGCTCATCAGCCAGCTATTTTGTTGTCTGCTGTTTTCAGCATAAAATATTTAATACCTTAAAATTATTAAACCACGTTGCACCCTCTGTCGAATTGATGATGCAAAAGTGATCCATCTGATGCAAATAATCGCCGAGTAATGTAACAATTTGCAGCATTTGTGTTTAACATGGTAATGCGTTGACATAAATTAGATGAGGTGAGAAATGAGTGCCTTACCTTACCTTACCTCCGGGGTGGACAGGCTCTTACACCTGCCCAGCGCTGAGGCCGTATCAGCTCGGCCCAATGCGCGTCCCCGAATGTAACCAGAAGGTTACAGGTAGCCATAAAGCCGTAACGGCTGTGAAGCCGTAAATAGACGGCTGTAAAGCCGTAGTCGGCTGTGAAGCCGAAACCAGCACAAGAGCACTGGTATCGTGTAGCAATCTGCCTACACGAATTTGGTCAGCTCTTAGTTGCTCCTCGCCTCTAGAATTTTAGAAATCTTTCGGGTCATCGGTGCTAAGCCCCACCACCACAGCAAGGTGGCTGACCTCGGTGGGGAGAAATGTGTGCACCGTACATAATAATATTGTATTGACCATCTTTGTGCCAAAAATTATCAAAGTTGGTGGACATTTGACAAAGTTATGCCAAAACAATTTTGACTGTTTTTTCTGAGACACGGTGTATTTACCAGATAGTAAGATAAGGCTGATTGTTTGGCTGCAATTTGTAATGACATTTTTGGCTAGAGGTGTGATTTTCGAATCTTTTTTTCTCAGGACTTTATCTAGCACATTGTGTCGTAGGACTACAGAAGTGCACTTGCCAAATGGCATCTATAACGGTTTAAATAGGGTGCACGAATGTGACAGACGACAGACGGACAGACCACGTACGCTATGGAGAAATGTGTAGCTAAAGGTGGAATTCCGCCTAATAATAAATGCTTATGGTGGCGACGTTGTAAGGCACTGTTAGCATCTCGTGCTCGGCTGAGTGGATCAACTACACCGACTACTCTGCCAGCGGAGCAGTCCTGATGCCCCGGTACACGACACTCAAGGCCTGTCTACAAGGCTGCAAGTTGGACGTGGCCAGCTGCATCGCGGTGCAGTGGCGTAACGCGTCAAGCGGCTGTTTTGCAGTGTTTGATCTCAACAACGTCTACGGAAGGTTCCCCACTCCTGGCGTCGACCTCTATCACCTTCTCTACAGCTGCATGAGCACTGGTCATCAGGGTTACGCTTCTTTTACATCAAGATCGAAGCAAATATTTTTTCAAGATAATAAAAACCGATAGCTTACAATTGCACGTCGTAAAAGAACAGCAACACAGTCGCTTTATTAACTTCAATGTAAAAAATATAAAATATAAAAAAATATACGATAAAAGTCCAGTCATAGTTGTGATAAACTTTATAAGCGTTTCTTCATGTTTCTTTTTATAGAAAAGGTGTTTTAACGCTAAAATCTATTCAAGTTATTTTTCGCTTAGTAACACAAACAGAAAAGAAATAATTTTTAGCGTTCACAGCTGTTTGAAGAACATTATATAGCCTAATAATGTCCTCGTATAATTTGAAAAATGTTTATTTCTTAACACGCTAATAACAAAGCAATATTATTTTGTAGCACGTACATTATTTGATGATGCATTATTATTCGAGTGTCAAACGTTTTCTGAACCGTGTCTGTAAACTTCTTGATTTTTTTTTCTAGTGCACGCTTTTTTGTATGTTATTATTGCTAACTATGATGATGCCGATGATAATGATAATTGCTTTCAGAAGCCGGACCGACAGACGTTACTGCAGTCACCAAGTCCCCAGGTAACGTTTGTAATTTGTTTGTTTCATTCATTTTGCTATATTTATTCATCACTTTCTAGTCGTTTTTATCTGCTATGATCACCACGTTTATTTTTTCAATTATCTATCATCCATTCAATCGTCCGTCCATTTAGGGCCTATTCATGTATTTTTTGCGCAATAAGCGGACATGCTTAACTTGAAATCACAGCCATAGGCTATCAAACGAACTGAACGGGAAAGACATGCATAGCACTAAATCAGAGAATTATAAGAAAAACGTCACAGATGAATATTGTTTACTGCAGTAATTGCAGAAGATTCCAGCAACTGCCTAGATACTAATGGTTGTTGCCTGCAGAGTTAGTGACGGTTGGTCTGCATATACCTGAGGTGACGCAGTGCTACCGACCACCAAGCCGTCCACACGCTGAAGTAAGTCTGTACTCAGACGCCAATGGCGTCGTCGCCATCTACACCTGCCACACCGGCTACTACTTCGCTACGGGCGGCACAATACGCACCATGCTGTGCGTGTTTAACGTTTGGTCGCACGATATTCCCGACTGTGAGCGTAAGTATACGTATTCTTAGACCCCGTTTACACGAGAAGCATACACGAAGCATACATGAAGCACACTTAGAGCAACCTTGGAGCAAACTTGGAGCAAACCTAGAGCACACGTCGTGCTCTTTTAAAGCTTGCTTGAAACGGTGTATATTGAATACGTGTGCTTCGTGTGTGCTTCATGTATGCTTTATGTATGCTTCCTCGTGTAAACGAGGTATTAGTTACAGCGCTGCATGCTGGAATGGGTAAGCAAGTACGCAGTGCAAAAATTTCTGTCCCTAAATTGTTTGAACTCACAACGATATTGGTGCAGTCTTTTGTTTGCTTTTGAAGCTTTACTGAAAAAAGACCGTCGCATCTAGTCTGTTATGCTGCAGTATTTGTACTTTAGGTATATTGAGTATTATTCAGTATGTAACTTCGTTTTCTATGAATTGTTGTGTAAAATCACGCGGCAGAAACAACAAAAATATTTTCCGACTTCGTTTTTACTTATTCGCCGAACTGCACAAGATTTTTTAGGTTCAAGTGCACACGATAACGACGTTGTATGATTATAATCGCAGCGGTGAGGTGTGACTCGTCGTTGTTCGCGGCCGCTGGTTGGGGTCAGTCGCCGACATACGACTCTGTACCGGACTACCTACCAGTAGGTCATGTTATCACAAGCCGCTGTGGTCGCAGTGTCGCCGGCAGAGGTCGCTTTGCTCTGGGCACTACCACTGAGATCATCAAGTGCACTGCACGCGGACAGCTTGGGATCCTCAACCAAAGACCGTCTGGCTGTCTCAGTATGTAGCCTGTCCTATTTTCCACTGCGTTGTTTACTAATAATAATCACTGGCTACAAAAATTAAAGGGAACATTTTAATTGCAGCAAAATGTTTAAAAAAAATAATTACTTTACGTCACGTATTCAATATGCTAAAACGTTCTGCAGCGTTTTACAGTTTTAGTTGCAATAGTTTCATTTTTCGTGCAACCACGTCCTATTTACTGCTGCTTGGATCACGGCTAATTCTGAAAATTAAATTTGCTTTAACCCCCCTCAAAAAAATAGCCACAAAAATTAATTTTTGTTCGTTGTATTGCAAACTAAGCGAATTTGTCACATTTGATGGAGTATAATAATATTAAAGTTATATTTTATCTGCCTTACACATAAGCTTATGTTGGGGTCGATTCAAATTAATCTCAAAACAGGACAGAGACTAATCTTGTTGTTGACACTGTAACTACTACAGTACTGCTATTATTGCTACTAATGGGTTGTGTTGCTGTATAGATGCACGCTGCTTGTCACCTCCCGTAGTTTACAACGCAACAGTGATTTTCAGCACACAACTACTGCCAATATATTTAATATAACTACTACAACGACTACGGAGTACAACTTTTGTTAGAACTGTAACAACTCCACATACGACTGGAGCAACAACAACAAGAACAACAACAACTACTACTACTGTGTCGTTGTAGATACGCGCTGTATGTCCCCTCCGGTGATCGGCAATGCTACGGCGATTTTCAACGCAACTCGTCGATCAATAACAATAAACTGTTTGACTGGCTATCGCTTCGGTAGTGGAGTGCATCAGGGTTACGTCAGTGCAACCGTTCACTGCAATGATGACAATACTTGGGCCGCAATCAGTCCTTGCACTAGTATGACAATTTTCCATTTTGTTATAAAATTGTACAAAAGTACAGATAAAAATGAAAAATCTTTAGTTTACTCACTACACAATATGTCCAGCATACAGCTGATTTTAGCAATATCAAGAACGGTAGAAAAACAAGTCCAAATTTTACTCATAATAATTGATACATAATAATAAAAGTCAAATAAAATTCTGAACTGCTATAGAAAACAAACCACCTGGTGACGCTATATGCAGTGCTTGCTTTTGTAATTTTGTAATAATAATAGTAATAAATAACGTTACTTACTAGAAAGTGCTCAAACAGTTTAAAATGCCGGATCCGTATTTTTTCCTATAGAATTAACATTACATCTGGAAGGACGACCGCACTTTTTGTCGACATTTGGGTCCTATACATTTTTCTTGTTCACTGCTTGTGATTTCTGAAGACAGCCATGGATAAGTCAATTGGTGAAAGTTTCTTCCCGCCGAGTGTTTTCATTGTTATGATGTGTTTACGAAATAAAATTTATTCATAATAACAGAAATTGGTAGAAACGACAAAGAGGACAGCAAATAAAATAATCAACTATTGACTAGCAGAAATAGCTTACAATCATGTCTTTTGTACAAACTGCACATATCAAAATCGAATGTCTAACAGTTTAACAGAATAATAGTGACAATGACATTCGAGTCAAACAATTTGATGAAAAATCTGTTGACAAATTCCAGTGATTGCTGTTCTAGATCGCATAGACCAATAGCTGCACGGGTAAACATAATCTGCTATTGATGAGATAGTTGACTACGTGTAGAGATGGTCTGCAAGCCGTTGTCAGTGCCGTTGAATGGTCTTCTACTGAGCAATGACATCAGTCACGGGAGTGTCGTCAGTGTAGCGTGCCAGCCAGGCTTCATGTTCCCAGACCGCAACCTCACTGAACAACTCGAGTGTATCTCGGTCGGACTGCCTCAACCGGTCGCCGAGTGGACTGCACAGATACGCGACTGCCAGCGTATGTCTTTCTTTACGTGTTATTAGGCGGAAACGATTATGCCTATAGCTACACATTTTTCCGTAGCGTGGTCTGTCGTCGTCTGTCTGTCGTCTGTCACACTCGTACTTAAACCGTTTTAAACGTACTTAAACTCTGCTTAAACCGTTTGTCGGATTCAGATGCCATTTGGCAGGTACCATTGTGGCGTCAATGATTGTGTTAGATGGGTCCCTGTCCCCCAAGAGGAAGGGGGATCTGAGGTCGAACTCTCATTTAAAACATGCAGTTTCTTCCAGCTTGCGAAAAAATATGATTTATTATATTTACCAGGTCGATCAGCAATTCCCCCTTTTACCAAATTACTTGTTACATTACATGGCATGGTCTAGTGCTTAATAGATCGTGTCCGATAAGCGTAACAGTTGTACCTGCATGGGTAGCTGTCTACGAACAGGTAAAACAGCCAGATGTATGATGAAACCATGCAGGTTAACTCAGCCTTCCATCCCTCCTGAGTAGGCAAATCGAGTAACGGCATGCCTGACTGGAGTTAAGGTGAAGCGCATTTATCTATGTCGGTTGGGGTGGCAGGTAACACCTGTTTGATTCCATATGGCAGGTGAGGCTTCGTAGCTCTGAGATGGGATACCATTGAGCTATACATACAATTTAACCCTTTTCACTTTTTACGTCGAGTCGACAGCAGCCATATCATTATCATAATATTTATTATCTAACATCGTCGTCATCGTCTTCATAAAATCGTTTGAAGTAGTATAAATAGCAAACGCTGTTTCTAGTAACTACACGGTGTTTCATGAAAAGGACCCCTGTTTTTTCATAGTTTACTTAAATTGTAAGCAATTTACATGAAATTTTTACTAGCTGTAGCTGAAGAAATATTAATTCGAAATATTTGAACAAAATATGGCAGTTGTTTAAATATTTTTTGCTAGTCGTGATGTAACGCTGACGTCATAATGTGTCACAGGTACAAACTTGCTAGTCTCAACTAGTGCTGCCAGTTGCTACCCTGCTTCGATGGTGAACTTAGTCTGGTTTGCTAGTAAAAAATGCTTATTGTGTCAGCACTGAGCAACATGGAAACATGAAATTGGGCATCTTGTGATCCAAAAACTGAACATCTTGCAAGCTCGGTGTGATAGTGCACTGTCTTGCTCGAACATGTGAAAGACCAGCTATCCCATAGACACGTAAATTCGATCGCTTTGCACGTTTTTGTGGCTGCAACTGTAAAACTTCAAATATTTGACGCCAACGAACCAGATTTTTCACCATTGAAGCAGAATAGCAACTGGCAGCACCAATTGAAATTATCCTGTTTGTACCCGTGACACATTATAATGTCAGCATTACGTCACGACTAGCAAAGAATATTTAATCAACTGCTATGTTTTGTTAAAACATTTCGAAGTAGTATTTATTCAGCTACAACTGGTAAAAATTTCATGGAAATTGCTCATCATTTGAGTAAATTATGAAAAAACAAGAAGGGGTCCTTTTTATGAAACACCGTGCAAAGTCAGTAGTGTTACTAGAGTGGAAGAAAAAAGTCTTGAGACGCTCGCTGTTTCAAGACCGAGAACGACGATATGTTAATATCATAATGTTATGCTCTATACCTTACCTGACCTGGAGAACTTATGCCTATCGCCGAGGCCACTGCATTGTTTTCTGTATTTACTTTGGCAAATTAAGCTACGTGTGGTTTTATGTGCGTTGGCAAATAAATATTTTATTACATAAAGTGAAATAAATGAGGTGACTGTTGTGCAGCGGTGTTCTGCGATTCTCTGCCAATCTTCAACCCGTCGATTGCCGCCAGCAACAGTTTAGAAATAGCGAGAACTGCGCACGGCTACCCGTATATGACTGCCGCGGTCTACTGGTGCCTCGGTGGACGTAAGTTTGACGACGGTTCGACGACCAGAACGCTAAACTGCATCGGAAACGGCTACTGGAGTTACCCGTCCGTCGACTGTGCATGTACGTTCTACCGTCTGTCTATCTGTCGTTGTCTGTCGCATCGAATTGTATGAAGACAATGGACACGGGCAAATGCCTGTAAAATCTACATCATTTTGACACTCAAGAAAATAAATCTTAAATCTGTCACATTACAATACTTTCAGTTTTGGTCATAGTTGCTTTAGTCTATATAATGAGTGTTTTGGTTACACCAAAATTTGTCTTAAGTTTTATAAAAAAAACTACTATAGTAGATGTACTTTTTACTACATAAGCAGGCAAGCAATTCCATAAGTTTACTATTCTTTTAGTAAATGAATATTTCTGTAAGTCATATTTTATTTGAGTTAAACAAAAAAAAATTCAGCTTGGAATAAAGTGTTAAAACGAGTTGTTATAACCGGCTGTAATTCTGATACTTAGAACGCTCTTCCGTACATTCTCAAATGCATCGCCCACTTTTTGTTTACCTTAGGACGCTTGGCGTCTAAAACACTTTCACTTCTTGCTCTACTCTCACACTGAGAGCGTTCGAGGTTATTTACAGCAACGCGTTATAGGCCTATTACTTAATTAATTAATGAATTAATTAATTATTTGTCCTGTAAGTATGAGTTGAATGCAGATGGAATCTGTGATCCAAGTCCGGAAGTGGAGCGAGCGACAAAGAACACCACAGCAGCGACTGGAGGCACTATAGTGCTGTACCAGTGTGACACTGGGTATCGCTTCACTGATGCCACGAACGCCACGATCACTTGTGATGGTACCAACTGGTCGCCCGTCGTTGAGTCTGCTTGTCAAGGTATAACTTGTATGTCGCCGATATAAACATCATAAATATCATAGCATGCGGCGGCTAAAGCTGGAAAGAGCTTCTGCACGATCGCGAGTCAAAACGGGGGGTGTAGTAGCTTAGTGGGCGTACAAAACGACTGAACTGAACTGAACTGAACTGAACGGTTAGTTAGAGATTTGTGCAACTGCGTGCTAAAGTATACACACCATTTAACGTTTAATCTTTAAGATTTAAAGTAGCCCTATAGCAGTAAGTATAGGTTATCCGGTACGTCTTTATTACTGGTTGTGGGCTGTCTGCCGTCGGCAACCGAACTTTTCCAGTCGCCGCTGATCGTGTCTGGAACGGTCTGCGGTGCATGAACACGTCACCTCCGCACTCTACCTTTGTGACTGTCTTCCGGTTCCATCTTAAAACTTATCTCCTATTTCATCTCTTAGTTCGTACACTGTTTACGCCGCGAAGTGACGCTAAAATTTTAGCTTTAGAGTTTAGACATTATGATCGCTCATTTGTTACTTATTGACCCGTTCTTCTACAACCAACGCAGATCTCGACTCAGGACACGAACTCAGTTCGGGAAGCACACATTTTTCGTTTGCAGTCCAAGTATCTAAAGCCAAAATCTTCCCCAAATCTTCATTCTGTTTCGGCATTTCATAAGGCTCTCAAGACATCTGTTTCCGCAACTCTAGACAATCATTGTCATGCACTATCGGTTTTACTGCTGTAGATAGGGCACTATAGCATTTACGATTAGGCTACGACTGTGACTGTTCTATTAATTCTGCGGCATTGTAGTGGTGCACTGTGGACTCATTAAGCTTGCTGAGGGTACGGGTTCGATCAGTACGACCGAGAACAAATACGCGACCGCGGTGAACGTTACGTGCAACGCCGGCTACAGCATCGCGCATCAGAGCTCTCTCGTTGTCAACTGCACTGCTAGTGGACAATGGACTTTTGAACCTGTCGCATGTGAACGTGAGCTTTCCTTGCTCGGATGATCACGGTT
>Ga0056128_1009641_pt1 | contig 12100 bp, 8 predicted proteins | sample WorMetLIZISLAND2_FD_71113 | JGI IMG/M metagenome (GOLD analysis project Ga0056128, IMG submission 71113) | Marine gutless worms symbiont microbial communities from Max Planck institute for Marine Microbiology, Germany - Olavius geniculatus... ...
GATCCACCCTCCCGCCCCTCTGCGCACGTTACGAGGCAGACGATCCGGCTTAAAGGCGGCAAATAGATATGATAGATAGACAAAGTTGAGTGAGTTAGGTCGATGTGCAATTACATCGCCAGTCGACGAGATATAATCATGTCAGCTGCGGAAGAAGAACGTCTTTTTCTCCAGCCCCCGAATGACAGCGTGCTGCGTGAGGTTCCCTGCTTTCGACCCGCAAACGGAACGTGAACATTTTTAAACAATTTGGCACGGTTCAAGATGGAAAGTCCGGAGCATCTACCTCCATAGATGACTACGTCGAAAGCATGTAACATTTCTCAAAGGGAAAGCAATTTTTTAAAAAGGGGGTAGCATTTTTGTGATAGTTTAACGTTAAGGGGGCCCGATGTAGAAACTTGAAACGCTTGAAAGCTTCGTTCGCTTTGAGTTGATGTTATTTTGTACTTTAGTTTTGAAATATCTTGTCTTGAAGATTATCGCATAGGCCGACGTTGCTGAATTTCTTCGTACGAGAGTAGAACCGGACAGGTAAGTTGAAGTCGGTATACTTATTTTTTTTATCACAGTCGTAGACCAAACCGTTATGGTTTTTCAGACAGTACTATAACAGTGGGTAATGTGCCTTGATATCTTCAGCAAAATGTAAATATCATAATACCTGAGAAGAAAAATCAAACCTTAGGCCTATTTGCCCGGGATACCAGTTCCAGCTCTCCTGCTGTTGTGCTTAGAAGTATTTTTTCAATTGCTAACCATTGTTTTTTTAAAGTTTCTGTTGCTTTGTTCGATGTTTTTGCGTTTTGCATTTACGTTCGATTTATCAAAATTTGCTTGCTTACTCACTTACTAACTTACGAAGTTACGACCATAGCATCCCGCTGGGCGGCCGCTGGGTGTCGCGGCGGTGGTGGACGTGGTTTGATGACGTCACGTCTGATGGGGCAGATGCTGGAGGTCAGAGTTCACACGTCGCCGGCGCGACGACGCCACGTGACTAGTATCACGCCGCGCTCGTAATCCAATAACGGCGCCGATTTTCCGCCGCCGCGCTCCGAGAAATGCTGGGCAAGGTCGTCATAATTTCGTAATTCGAACGCGCTACTTTCGAATAAACACGAATAACGACTCGATCGCCAAAGAATGGATTATAGACCGTTGGCTTGCAAGCACGGGATTGGCTTAGGTTCGCTCGCAGATGCGTTCTGTGTCGATATTGATCAAAGCTTATCACGGCATAATCAATCGTCAATGTGGACTGGCACAATGCACATCTTGCTCGGCCTACATACATTTAGCTTTAATGGAAAACAGGATTTAAATTCCGGTAAACAGTTATACGATATACGTGCTGAGGGTCTGACAGTGTCTGGGGTCAAACCGAACCCGACGATTGAAAGACTGCTAGCAGGAATGGTTCACAAAATTGTTCAGGGGCAGTGGCGACCACACGAATGAGATTCGCTAAAATCGTCAAAAAGATGGATCTGAGTGAGTGTCGATCATAGCTCACACACTCCCCCAACTACAGCGGAGTCATGGGAGTAAGAGCACTGCTGCTACGGCAATTTTATGTATATATATTCCGTATTAGAAGTTCGCATTCGCTAGGCCTATTGCTGCTGCGCTGACTTTGCAATTGTCCGAAAATCGCATCCCTATACTTCCTTGAAGGCGCGAGACCGCAGGTGCCCCCTCCGTTCGTTTCGCGGGGCGCGAAATTCGTGAAAATTAGCGGCGTCTGGACGCGTAATGGATCAAATTTTACCGTGTAGTGACGAAGTTACGTTACGAGTACCGTAAGCCTGATCCTGATCTGACGGTAATCTCCTGATGGACGACGCTATACGCTATAGGCGTTACTGACGCGATAAAACAACGCACTGCCGTATACCGGTGCATGCACGCTTTCGCTCAAACTCCAGTTAAGTAAAATACGATTCTGTGTTTGTCAGGGTTTTCAAAAAATCAGATGCCACAGGGCCCCACTTTCACAAATCCAGCAACTGACTAAAAAGTTGTTATGCAACAGCGAGCATGATTTTATGCTGTTTGCGTTAGCGCTCCAAATCGTTTTTACTCAATGTTCTGTGACGTCATAAATTACATTGACGTCATATCCGCAGCAGACTCATAAAGAACTTAAGTTTTACTGATATATAGATTATGAAAAATATTGTTATGTAATACGTCGAGGCCGAAAACTTTTGGGATGGCCCTTGTAGCCTAAGTAAGAAAACCTGGACTTAACAGTTACTTTACTCTGACAGTTAACAGAACTCAAATAGAACTTAATTTGTGCAACCGGCACTATTCGGTTTGCCGAGTATATACCGGCAGTTTTTAATGCTACGGTGGCAATACGATGTGCAACCTGTGTGTGTGTTATAGGGTGTTTACACGATCGAGCAAATATCAAGCAAACGTCGAGCAAACGTCGAGCAAAAATCGCGCAAACATCGAGCTGGCTCAAGCAGGCCTATTGGAACCTCGCCCCTGGCTCAAATATAGGCCTAGGCTTAGGCTGTTAGGCCACAGCTGATCAGGTGTTATATAGGCCTTCTAGTTACAACCCGCCCGCGCTCCTAATTAGCATGCTAATTACCATAGAACGTCGAGCTAGCTGCTCGATGTTTGCTCGATCGTGTAAACACCCTATTACTTTTGTGAAAGCTGACTATAGTCTACGTATTAGTAGCTTAGCCTACGTAGCTAAAACAGAAGGGTTACGAAAAAAACAAGAACCAAAAAAATCAACGAGCATGAAAAGTCCGTGGTTCGCGGAGGCAAACTGCCATAAGATTATAAATGCATATAGCGACTCCTTAAGGCGCGTACAGAGCGACGTAACTAAACTGAACTAATTGAACCGACATGGTTTCGTTTTTGACGAATTACTGGCCAATGAGCAAGCATGCAAGGCGAGATGACCGCGTATCTCACATATTATTCTAAACTTGACTAAATTTCACAATGTAATGTAACGACACGTTTGAGTGTTATTTGCAAATTTATTGCAAAGTACACTGGTAAAGGAAATTTGGAAATAGGTCAACGTAGGCTTAATTGTGAGGAAAACTCAAGAAACTTACTTTTCATTGTCCAAGATGCACAATACTGCGATTTTTTTTTAAATTCCGGTTTACGAAACATTTCCAATGCGTTGGTTCTCGGTCACTCGATGCGGTAGAGAGTTGAAGCATATGGAACCACCCGAACACCTCCTAAGCAGGCCGCTAACGAGCAGTGACACGATTACGACAACAACGTTAACGACAACTACAACAAACTGACGACAACAACTAAAACGTTGATGACAACATTGTGTATAGTCACTGACAAAGATAACTACAACATTGATCGCGACGACGACAACAACTACAACAACGTTGACGAAAACGACAACTTGTCGTCGTTGTTCTACGACAACAACAACGTATCGCTGTTGACAACAACGACAAATTATCGTCGTTGTTCTATAACAACGACAATTCCGCGTCGTTCGTGGTCGATGTTGACGACAACGACAACTTGTCGTTGTTGTACGACAACAACAACTTGTCGTCGTCGTCTCGGCCAATAAGCCAAGTCGTCCTCGCACTCACTCGCCACTAATTCAATCAACGTACACAATTCTCTCTTCTCTTTTTGTCTCCACTCGACTTTGTTCCGTCGACTCCGTTGTCGTTATCAAAGTGTGGAAGACGGTTGGGGTGAAGGTTAAAGGGATTGCAAAAACAGAAATTGCTAGGTTCCAATCAATTTATTCTGCTAAAAGTTCGCCCTTTTTAATTACACCGGAACTGTTTAGTGGCCAGTGGCGTAAGCAGCAAGAGGTCGAGGAGGCAACTTTCCCGACCACCTGAATTTCTTCCGCGCTGTCGAAAAATGTCCAAAAATTGTTTTTCTGGCAAAATTTTCCATTCAAAAATGCAAAATTTGGACTAAAACATTATAAAAAGAATTAAAGTGCAAGATTAAAATTTTGAGCACCCAAATTTTTCTCTGTCAAAAATTTGCACTTTATAGCGACAACATTAGGGTGAGGTGGCCAAAACTACAGACGTTTGCGTCAAGTTTTTTTTCAAGTATCTCGTAATGCCGCATGCCAAAAATTATTGAAATCGGCCAATGTTTCACGGAACTATAAGAATATTTAACTCCTGTATTCAAACACTGACTTTAGTCACGTAAAGAACTTCATTCAGAACATTTTGCTGAAAACCACATAACGTACGGTTGCAAAATTATGCTGTCATAAACTTTGTGCCGTTTTTGGACCACCCTGTAATTATCGTTTTATTAGATTTCAGTAACAATAAACACGTTGGGAACTTGAGACACGCGATTGCATGTAGCCTAGGAGCCTACCTTAAAATATAATGTATTACGTGACATCCTAATATAAAATAATAAATTGATTATGGCTGTCTCACGCGTATGTTGTTAATTAATGTTCACTGCACGAACCGAAACTGAAATTATTAGGCTACTGTTCGTTAGCGAAGGCTTCGTTAACAAACACAGGCGTTATACACGCGGTGCTCAATAAAAAAACAATCTCTTCAATTATTAGGCTGCCGGGTTCCCGAAAGGCCTTATGTTTTACAACAGTTTTTCTTTTATTTTCAACGTGAGATCACCGAGGTCCCTCAGCCGATCGCTGCGAAATTTTGCCACATGGTCGGAAGCATGTTCAATTTTATAATCCCGGTCCAAAAATTTGGGTGCCTGCCCCAAAAAAATTTTGGGGGCAAAAAACATGCTAAATTTGGTCTGATTTCGGACCCCTGCCCAATTTGAGCACAAATATCTCTGGAACGGATAGAGATATCCAAAATCGGAAAACTGTGCCAGTGTGCCGCTATATGGGGGTTATAAGGCGGATACAACTTTTAGGGGGCACTGCCCTCTTAATAACTGAAAAGCAAAAAATGTCCAAAATTTGGCGAGATTTAGGACAATTTTCGACTTTGACCGCGAATATCTCTAGAATGGATAAAAATATCAAAATTTGGTAAACGGTTTTATTTAGTGACATACATCTCCCGTTGAACAAAAGAAAATATATGAAGTTTGGTTCTCTAACAACAAAGTTATATGGGCTAATGTTTACCCACCTTAAGTCAACAATGCGTGTTCTGCCTATGCTAATGTATTTGAAATCGGGCCACATGACTTTGCTACGAGGGAAATTTTATAAAGCGGTAAACGGCGTTACTAGCGCCGTTCATTCTCCGTTTAACAAAAAATAGGTGACTTTTGGACCGGTCCACTAACAAAAAAGTTATAGGGGCTAATGTTCACTCATCCTAAGTCGACAATGTGTGTTCTGCGTATATGCTAATGGATTTGAGTTCGGGCCACGTGACCTTGCTACAATTAAAATGTCAACTCCTTAAACTTTTCTCACGTTGGGCTTTGCCACAAATTTCTAGTTCATTGTGTGATATCTTTGCCAAACTGTGACCGATTTCCAAAATACTTTACTGAAAAACTTGAAATTGCCATTAAACTTTCCACTAAAAGCTACCCCTAGAACTGGTCGTTACAGCATCGTGTAAAATAATAATTATTTTTAGCCGACCTTACCTAAGTAACGGTCGAGCTTATGGCATGGTTGTTGTCCGTCCGTCTGTCGTCGTCTGTTTGACTGTCTGTAACGGATGTAGCCTATTGTGGCCATGCGTTAGGCCATAATGCGTGAACTTCGATAATTTCACCTCTTCGGACTTCTGGCCCTTACAGCCGGTCGATTGTAAAGCGACTGTCATGCATCAGCGTGTCTACCGGACGACGTTTGGAAATGTTGATAGCCTAAATTCAAGAAGTGGCTGGTGAATTCTGAATTGGTCTGGAGCAGAACATTATCGATACTGCTGTCAACAATGAAAGCATCTCCGTGCCTGTGGTCTCGAATTAGGCCGACATTCAAACAGTGAGAACAAACATTTTCATTGTAGGCAGTTGAAAATGGACAATGAATTGCCAGCCAATGTGATAAATGTGAGCAGAATCTTTATGTGTTATTTTTATTAAGTAATTGTCTGTCCAATGCTATGCATAACATTGGACAGAGTATAAAATCACCTGAGTGTCCGTGCGTGCGTGCGTGCGTGCTTGCGTCCGTCCGTCCTACTTTTCTTATTCTTAAGCTATATCTTCTTTCCACCTTCCCTTTTCCTTCTCCTTCTTCTTCCCCTTTCCCTTCTCCTTCTTCTTCCTCTTTCCCCTTTTCCATCCCTTTTCCTTCCCTTCCCCTCTCCCTTATACTTTCCCCTTCCCTCTTTTTCCTTTCCCTTCCCTTTCCATTTCCCTTTCCCTTCCCTTTACCGTCCATCTTTTTTCTCCTCCCTTTTCCCTTCTTTTCCCCCTTCCACATTTCTTTTCCCTTCCCTTCCCCTCCACTTCCTCTTTCCCTTCTTTCGTCTTTCTTTCCGTGCCTACGTCCGTGCGCTTAATGTTTGAGGCGCCATATCTCCGTAACGATGCATCGGTCACGTGACCATCCGACTCCCGGGGGTCAACTTCATATGGGTGGTCCACAGCATTGTCACTGTGGACCACCCAGAAAAGTCGACCCTCGGGAGTCGGATGGTCACGTGACCGATGACGCCACGTGACCCCAAAATGTCAAACTTGTGACCCCATTATGTTTGAGACGCCATATCTCCGTAACGGTGCCAGATAGACGCATGGTAAAGACCTTTCATAGCAAAGCCCTGGTGACGAATTGAATGATCTCGTTACTGACAATGTTTATTGTTGAGTTAAAATAATACAGAAGGATGAAAGGATCATTGCTGCTGTAAAATTTGAAATAACACTGTTTGATTTTTACTACAGGTTTAAACAGCTCACTGATTATATTGATACGGACATATACTGTAAACTGAGAAATGCATTGGACAGACTCCGTGTTCATATGAACATTATCTTGTTATAATACTAGTTTGGATAAAAATGCAACCTCTGGTGAAGTGGGAAAGTAAACGGTCATTTTGATGGCTATTGTTGCTAGTGCCAAGAATATTCTCATCAAAAATTATTAAAATCTGATAACCTTCTTCGAGTTTCAATCGAAAATGTCGGGGATGTTTTTCTGAGACAGAGCCCCCATGGGGACGACAAAACAGACAAAGATGGCTAATTATAATATGAGATTTGACCGCATTGAAGCAGCAGTATTATATTTAACCAAACACGACGGGCGAGGCGGTCGTCAGCGGCCGCTTAGCCCCCGCCACCAATCCAGAAAATTTGTCACGTGGACGCCCGAGGAGTCGAGGACATAAACTATGCCTAGACGCATTTCTGTCCTTAGCAAAGTGTTCAAAGAATTGAATTGACTAAGTAAATTATCAAACGATTTCGTAACTATAATCAATACGTTTTTTCTTCTTTCTCATTTCCGATAAAGCACTAATCCTCGGAATTGAATAATGTCGTGCATAGGGGCCTACGTTTATTATAATAAGCCTATAGGCTTACAATGCAGGTATGACAAAATTACTAAGAACAAAAATGATTCAACACAGCTACACGGTAGGTCTATGCAAAAATAGACGCGCAGAAGCGCAATTTCGAACAAAGGGTTCGGTGCTGATTTTCTATGAATTTGTCTGGCGTAGTTTATCACGTTAGGTTATTTTTACTGGCGCTGCGGAACCCCTGGCAGATGCTCGCGGAACCCTTGGTGTATAGGCCTATATAAAACACGAAAATCGAACCGCATTTATCTGCAGCGCTCTAGACTAAAAATACTGTGGCACCACTAAATTTTGGCCTATCGATAAATGTCCGAAAATTTTCATCTAAAACTGCAAAGTTTTGCGTTAAAAATTTAGCATCTTTGGGAACATTGGAGATAGGCCTAATATTGAAATGTCGAGCGGCATCTCCTCTGTCAAAAAATTGCCAGAAATTTGCCGATGTTGTCAGTTTCTATGGGCTTTTACGCCAAAAATAAACATTCAAAAATCGTATCCCACTTAGCGCATTAAAGGTTAGGCCTATGTTTTATAGTTGTGCGCTATATAAATTCGCGTTCTACTTCACCCAGCCTACCAATACGATAACCTGTGTATTGTAAACATGGGCAGCGACAGGAATCTGAAACTTGGAGAGCAAGAGCCAGGGCAACATTTTTGTGGGCGAAATGTCGCCGTTATTTAGTTGTTACAGTGTGCATCAAAAAACGTAGCGGGGTCCAGAAGCACAGCCCATGGTCGGGAAGCCCCCCTGAAGCTGAACATTCAGCTTTTAAACGTTTAATGAAAACCGTAAATTTGTCTGCTTTTTAATATTTAGAAACACAAAAATTACAGATATCTGTTTTGTCTTGCAAAAAATGACGTTTAATAAGTCACACTTTTGCATAGTAACCAGAGAGCACTTTATCACCATCAACTGGGGGTGGGGCAAGGGCAAAAGCACAGGAAGGTTGCCCTCCGTACCCTCTATGGCGCCGCCCATGTTTGTAAATGAAAATGTAATAGGCTATCATTACGCTCGACAGCATGCTAAGCGTGTCTTAGCTATCATCGAGGCGTCTGTCTGTCCGTGCGTCACAGCCTGCAACCGTATAAAGACGGTGCAAGCTAAAATGATGAAATTTTCACCTTAGGCTGCCAAAAGGACTCTTGTTTTTGTGACGCTGAGTGGAGGGGATTTTTCTCGGACGAGGGCGTCAATAAAAGGTGCCCACTTACCCATTATTAAAAGTTATTATTTTACCTGAATTGGCTCGTCTAGCGTAAAAACAATTGCAAATAGATACAAACATGCTGCTAATCATGACAAGCAATGCACCTCTGACGAGCTTTCGGGGTGGGAGGGTATTGACATCAATGACCTTGAACGACCTTGAACTTCAAAATTAGTAATTTTTTGGCGATTTTGGGCTGCAGTGCACGTTTTCATGAGTGAATTGCATCGAAATGATTATTGGCTAGAGATAGACCAAGACAACCTGTGTATGAAATTTTAGCGGTTTAAATTTCAGCCCTCTAGGTTCAAGAATGTTTTGCATACGAAATCGTTAAATTTGAGCACCCCTTCAAAATGTGCGACTTTTGCCATTATTCACTAACTTAACGCAAAACAGTTACAGAGAGAAAGACTTGCTGTATATCGTAACAAACACTGCTCACGAACTTTTACGGAATATCAACATTAATGACATTGAACGACCTTGAAATTTAAAAAGTAAATTTTTGATTATTTTTTGCGATTTTTGGCTAAACGCATATTTCAACTGTAACTTGCATCGAAAGTACTAAAAAACCAGGACAATCTAGATATGAAATTTGTAACATAAAAGGTTAATTTTAACTATGTAAAATTGACATCATAGGTTTAAGGGGTCCTCCGTACGGAAACCTTAGATTTGGTATTTTTTCCAAACGCATTGTTATTTTTGCGCGCAACAGCAGCTAATGCTGTAGCGCGTCTTAGCCATCGCAGTTCTGTCTGTCCGTCCGTCTGTCCGTCACACGGGTGGATCAGTCAAAAACGGTGCAAGCTAGAATCACCAAATCTTTACCGACTGCTGCCTGGACGACTCTAGTTTCAGGAACCGTGAAGCTTTTCCATAAATTCGAAGGGGTCACCCCAAACGAGGGCGCTAAATGAGAGGGGGGTAGGGAAAATTTGCGATATTCAGCCGATAAAGAGTTGGCTGAGCGATATGTGGCGCCCTTTGGTGAGTACGAATAGAACACTATAGACACTATAGCCGCGGGTCGTATGGCGGCCTCTGTCGACTGATTTTGTTTTACTCGGGTGTCTTTGAAACTGTACCTAAAAGCCGTACGGATGAGATCTACAGATGAAGTCTACGGATCACTAGCGTACGACGGTGCACCGCTGTTGCGCGTTCCCCTTTGCGTTAGCAGGGCTTTACTTGTATTGCATGTTGTACACGGATTTCTCAGGTGGCAGCAGCGATGCTGTCGCTCGTCAGGTGAGCATTGCTTAAATTACTTGTTATATTCAGTGTAACTAGCGATAAGTTCATTATGTTTAGTGAGTGACATTGCGACTTGCCTTTAGCACGGTTTTAAAAAATTCAAAAACCGAAAAACACTTTACTTTTCACATAAGCCTAAATAATATCAAGCACAACAATGTTTTTCACAAAATATTAAATGTGTCACTTTCGACATTAAATCGTTGAACAGAATGGGAAAATGTTAGAAACGACATGATTATGCCTGATAAAAATTAATCTGTGTAATGGCAGCCAATTTCAAATAAAAAAATATGTCATTTGAAGATAACAGAGTTGCCGTATCAAAATACGTTTCGAATAATGTGCATATTCCATGCTGTCACTGTGAAACTCAAACTGTTTTTAGTTTTTTGTTAAAATATCAATAGAAAAACTTCGATTGAATCTCGCGTGTAGCAGTCGGTCTCCTCAAGCCACTGAAAAACGTGTACGGTTGTGGTTTTTCACTATCGAATTAAGTCCACTGAGCGATCGAAATGTACTTGTGTGACATCGGCATGCGCACGAGACCCAAAACTCAAGGCGCTGCTAGATTGGCATGTTTCTGGCCGCCGGTTGCATGCAGAACGTCGACAAAAGTATGGTCCATACAGAACGGGGCTCCGACTGTCGAGTAAGGAGCAACTTTTGCCACGATTTCTGCCAGTGTGTCACAGACATAAGGCGACTATGACGTAACGTATGGTGATAAACGGTAAGGCTGGATTAACTGCTGTGTTTCCGGCTCTGAACGTCATTTCCTGCAGTCACAAACACACAGGCACTATCTCATCAAACCTTTTCTGAAATACGACATATTTTAATTTACAAAGAAACCCATAAAACCAATGTTCACAAACAAATATAATTAAAAATGTCTATATAAACGGCGTTCACAAAAATTTAAGCTAAAACATAAAAGTGATGCTTCAAAGTTTGCAAAAAAAATCAGGAAATTATGTTCCTTCAATCATTCGTGACCATAGATGTTGACACCAATCGATAGTTTGCGTACAATTACAGATTTTGTAGGTTTATCAATAAAATCCCTAAATCACTTGAGACGCTTACAAAGCGACGCAACTGAACTGAACTTAACTGACACGGTTCAGTTTTTGACGAACTGAACAGTGAACAAGCCAAGCGAGCCCATTGGCCATTGGTTGACGCGTATGTGAGCGTTGTCACATAGGCCACCGACGCCGTTAGACGGTGCCTACTGTATCGTGCGTTACTGCTTGCCCATTGGTCAGTTCGTCAAAAACTAAACCATGTCGGTTCAGTTCAGTTACGTAGCGCTGTACAAGGTAATAAAGTTTATCAGCCTGCATTGTTTTGGTCATAGGCTGAGCGGCGTAAAGCTGAAAGTTTATCAACAATCAACTTAGATTGCTCCACTCAGCGGAGTCACGGTAAAAGGGTTCAAAAGTTGGGATCACGAAGATGCATTTTTTTGACAGACAGCTGCTTATCATATCATAGCAAAACTATCAAGCTATGTTTCACTTTAAATTCTTCCCAACTGCGCGTGCAAAAAATAATCTGAAATTTATACCCAGTTTACACGACGACTATTTTTCAAAACTAGAAATAGACATAAACTTGTCGAGCGTTTGGCAAGCGCTCGTCGAGCATTCACCAAGCATTAATCAAGAACGCACCAAGCGCTCATTAAACCAGCTCGATGTGTGCTTGATGACTGTTTGATAAGTGTTCGACGAGCTATGCCATTGCAATCTGTACACTTGAACCGGCTTGATGAGTGCTCGACGAGCGCTCGACAAGCGCTTGTCTGTTTTAGAGTTTAAAATGTTTTACGCAACAGTACTTGAATATAATTTCAACTTTTCTCATTTTATTTTTGTTTAAACATTTGTAGTTTTTTCAGCTTATGTGCAAGATTAAACTGGCAGATTGCCCGTCAGTTTTCAAGTGAAAATTATTTGTCAGGTTCGCAGATCATTGTGCTTTTTGGGCCATCATCATCATCATATATTCGTTTAATGTAAAGTTGACAAGCGCAACTTTTAACAACGCAACCACAAGATATACATAATAAATCTAAATCTAAAAAAAATCTAAATCTAAGAAAAACATGCAAACGGA
>Ga0056128_1009643_pt1 | contig 12099 bp, 8 predicted proteins | sample WorMetLIZISLAND2_FD_71113 | JGI IMG/M metagenome (GOLD analysis project Ga0056128, IMG submission 71113) | Marine gutless worms symbiont microbial communities from Max Planck institute for Marine Microbiology, Germany - Olavius geniculatus... ...
AGTGACAATGGAATTCTGGCATTTGATGATTATTTAACTGTGTTGTTTCAACGATGTTATTAAATTGGTGTTGTAGCCGGAACATTTTTGAATGCTGAAAAATCGGTAAGCGGTCATGTTAAAAAGTCTATAACTTCGTCGTTTTTTTACAGAATCAAATTTTACTTGGCAGTTAGATGTAGAAGGTTTCAATAAATAAAGCTGTAAAATTTCACATTAAAATCCCAAACGGTTGCTGAGAAAACGGTGAAAAAATTTAGGGGTCCAACCACGATGTCAGCCTTACACTGTATATAAACTGAACAGTTTTCTTACATAAATATTACTACTGTTGGCTATTCCAGCTATAATTACACTACTGTTGCTGCTGCTAATGCTAATATTAATTGCCATGTTACTGATGGTGTGAACATCACAGTGTATCATTTTTTTTGCAAATTGCATCTGTGTTGTCAGCTGATAGTGTAGTTGTTGTTATACTGCTACTACTATAACCAATACTGCTGGAATTGTAGTTGTTGCTGTGTGTTGTGTGAATATCACAGTGCATCGTTTGACTCGACAGTGCGTCTGTGGGACGTGGAGAGAGGCCAGTGCGTACATAAGTTAACTCGTCATTTGGAGCCGGTTTACAGCGTAGCTTTCAGTCCCGACGGACGACACATCGCCAGCGGCTCCTTCGACAAGTGTGTCCACATCTGGAATGTACAGGTAGCTTTTCGTTACTACTACTACTTGGACTACTTGCCGGCGCAGTATGAAAGTGTTTGATTTGGGGAGAAATTTCGTTCCAGTTATTTGGACCACCACAGACAGTGAAGTCACTTTTCACCAAACTGATTTCATGTTTTCGTGTTAAAAACTGCATTGGTTGTGGAATTTTGTGAACTGATGTCCGTGTTGTGTCGTCTGTGTGCATTGTGCAGAACGGGGCATTGATTCATACGTACCGTGGCACTGGTGGCATATTTGAAGTGTGTTGGAATCACCGGGGTGACAAGGTTGGCGCCAGCGCATCAGATGGCTCGGTACGTTGTATCATACTTGATCATCATCATCATCATTATTAGCAGCATGATCACTGCTGTTACTTGTGATGGGTTTCTGGTGTAATGGTTAGGACGTTGGACTCATGATCATGAGGTCGTGGTTTTGACTGCTGGTCGGGTTGCTGTCAAGTGGTTTTCACTTGGATGGATGGGTGACTGCCTACTGTCAGGTGAACCATTTTAATATAACTAACCACCAGGTCAATGCATCCCAGTGAGGTACGGATGTGAAGTATCGACCTGTTTGGCAGTGGATAACATGTTTGTGGTCGACCTGCGAAAGTATAAGTTTGCATTTCAGCACATGTTCATCTGTGTCAGGTGGCAGGTAGCAAACACTGTGTGATCCCATATAAAGTTGACATTCTGTAGCTCTAAGGATAGTAATCATTAAGAGCTGTGGAGAACCTGTCCTTTTATTAGCATTTACAAGAGTTCCCTATCACAGGTAGACTGCTGTGATTATTAGGCAGAGTAACGGTAAAAGTAGCAAGTTAAAAGAAAGCTAAGAAGGCAACAGACATGCAGCAGAAGCTGTCTCAACGTTTGAACGAAGTAAAATGCCACCATTGCGAGGTTCTGTGCATAAAAAAACTGAGATGGCTTTGCACTGTATCAACAAAGAAATGCTAGTAGGCTACTGATTTCTGAGACAATGCTAACTAGACCTACACTTCTGGACTGACTTAACCCATTATCAGTGAATTGGCTGTGCACAATGCACTGGTTGACATTGTTTCCTGTGTATCTGTTAAATGGTAATTTTTTCGATTATTATGTCACCATCCTAATAGTTGTAATATGGGTCTTGCCAATCTGTCTGTACATCTGTCCATCTATCCATCCTGTACAGTCTCCTAGTTTGAAAAAAAAACAAAAAAGCCCAGAAATACCAAACTTGATGCTAACATTTGCCTGGTAGTCATAACAAGTGTGCCTATTTTCAGCTTAGTAGGTCAGGTTGTGGTTTACATTGTGTAGCTAGCTCTAAGATGGATGGCCACACTGTCAACTGGGTCTAAGTATTTGTCTAGTTTCTGTCTATTTTGTGTTTGTGTTTGTTTGCAGGTGTTTGTGCTTGACCTGCGAAAATAGAAGTTTGCATTTCGGTGGAATTAATCACATGTACATACATTACACTGAACCTTGTAATCAGTTATATTGTAATAGCAAAAAGTGCTTGGAGAGCACATATCTTTGCTGTGACTAGTGGTGCACTCTGGTGAATGACACATTCTGCTTTGTATATCTTTTAGACATTCCTGGACCATCCAGATCATGATCAAAATTACTACCAAACTCCTTATTATTGTATTTAAGAGGGGGGACAACTTGACATTACCCCCCATCAACGTTGAGTTTTTCTTTTAGAAACGTCAAAATTTCTATATCAGCAAAAAGACTGCAGCTGCTAAACTGTGTGTGCTGTGCCCCGGCCTCAGAATAATTTCATCAAAATTCCTTCGTAACTGTGACAGATGGAGCTGAAGACGTGTCCACCTTCATTCAGCAGAGGTGCTTATTCTGAGATATGTATCATATGCGCGATGTAAATATTACAGGAGCAGAGCTGACGGATGTTAACTGTAGCCGCATAATGTTATTAGAGATATAGTCCATGATAATATTACAGACCTATTGTGTTAAGCCCAAATTCTATTACGCCGACTTTGCGACAAAGTCCGGGACAAGTTTGTGACAAAGTCGTGGACTTTCATGATTTGTGTTTACGGCAAGTCTTACTCACTCTCTGATTGAGATGGTGATTTGGTTGCATGTAGTTAATTGCATGTCTGGTTCACAAATTGTATATTAAACGCTGTCCCAACTCCCCATGTATATTGCTACACTTCGTTTGAAGCTGCTACTTTCATTTGAGAAGAGGCCACAATTCCAGCTTCATTTGCGTTGCTGTTGATTCTGAATAGATCAGTGAGATATTATTATAAATGGTGAGACGTTAAGATTGTTGTAAAAACAGTGAGTGCACTGTGTAAGTGAATGTAGAGCTGTAGACATGGCAGTCTTGTTAATATTTATTGATGCCACGTTAATATCATGTGCAAGCGACAGTGCACCATGAGGCTGTCAGTCTGCATCAGTTAGATGCTTTCTGCTGTTTGCTGATGATAAAGTTTATTGTGTTGTTTTGTTATCTTGTGTGTTTTTTGGCTCCAACAACAAGTACATAATTTATGAAGTCTTAAAGTATCATGCATGTTGGCTGTTTCTTTTTTACATGCAAAAGCAGCTACTGCTTTCAGTGCGTCTTAGCCATCGCAATTCTGTCCGTTCGTCTGTCCGTCCGTCCGTCTGTCACATGGGTGGATCAGTCAAATACGGTGCAAGCTAGGATCACCAAATCTTCACCGTCAGGTGCCTGGAAGAATCTAGTTTCAGGAACCATAAAGCTTTTCCATAAATTTGAAGGGGGTCACTCCGAACGGGGGCGCTAAATGAGAGGGGGTGCAATTTTTGGCCAATAAGTCGCTGTATCTCAGTAACGGTGTGAGATAGGGCCTAAGTTACTATTAATCACTAATAGGAAGTTGTACACTGGCTCTCGATTGGCGCCGAATTCAATGACCTTGAATGACTTAGAACGCTAAAATAGGGGGTTTCGTGGATTTTTTGGTGATTTTGGGCTGTGACACAAGTCTATATCATTCACAAGGTGGCGCCACGGAACTATCATTACCGGTATGCGATCCAGATAGAGAATTTGGTATTTGTATATTAACTTAGCGTGAACACCCCAATTTTCAGCTAAACTACTGAACCGGAACTGCTGTAGGCTTTTGCGTGTCTCGTGAGCATTAGCTCAAATTTCTTGTTTGTTTCAGAGTTTGAAACCTTGAAGTCACTCTTCATTATGACTTCATTACTTTGGCTTAGCCATTTCACACTTTCCCTCTCTGCTAAACTGCCAACTGTTGCTATAAGTTGTACTTAAGCTGACAATATGAAGACCACAAGTATTTTATTTATTTATTTATTCATTATTATTGTAGCATTTTGCTCAAGATACTCAACTCTGGAACGTCACGGTGTAAAGGCCTAAAAGGTGTAAAAGGTCTTCCATCTTCTACCACAGAGCCGTTTACACCGTAAAAACTACAGCAAATGCTGCAAGACAAAAATTGGAGGATGGGGGAATTTTTGAGAAATAAGGGGATTAGTTGAACAATTCTGCATTGTGATATATTGCGATATCTTGCAACCACATATGTTCTGTGATATCTAAAATCCGCCATTAATCACATTTTCGCTGTCTCGGCCCTGCACCTCACGGGTGGCTCACGACACTCCTCCAAGTCCAAATTCCATAGTCGGTTGGAATAGGAATAGATACCCTCTCCCCAATAGCCCATTCCTACTCCCTCGAAGCCTGCAGTGCCTGACCTTAATTTAGGAGGGGAACTGTGGCTACGCGCGAGAGCTAGCACTAGCTATAGCGCGTATTAGCTATGGTAATTCTGACCTTGAAGCCCTGAAATAAGGGGTTTTAGTGAGTTTTTTGGCGATTTCGGGCTGCGACACGCATTTCAAGAGTGAATTGCGCCGAAATGGCTAGAGATAGACCAAGGCAACCTGCACATGAAATTTTCAGCATTTAATGTAGATTTTAGCAATCCAAGTTCGGCCTCTCTAGGTTCAAAAAAAGTCTGTGTACGCAGATGTCAAAGAGGTATACCCCTCTAAAAAGTGGTTGTTTATTCGCTGTTGGCTTGTCTAACGTGAAAATTGTTGCAGATAGGCACAGACATGCTGCTCAACATATAACAAGCACTGGCGAAGAGCTTCCTAGGATTGTCAACATTGATGACCTTGAACTCTAAAAATAGGGGTTTTTAGTGATTTTTTGGCGATTTTTGTTGCAAAAGATTGAATTGCGACGAAATGGGTGTAGATAGACAAAGATTACCTGCGAACAAGAACTGCTATAGGCTCTCGCGCGTTTCATGAGCATTAGCTCAGATTTCTTGTTTTATTTAGTTGCTGAAAAAAAATTATGGTGGCTGCTTGCTCGATCGGACGACCAGCGTCATTTTGGTTACATACTTCTTAAACCCTGCCGTAAACAACCAGAAAATATCTCAAGATTCATTTTACTCATCGTTTGAAACACTAACTTGGCAGAATATTGCAAACAGTTTCCATGAGTTGTGCTTTTATTGGGAATACCCCTGGCAAGCAGGACATCGAATGATTGCTGAATGCTGAAGTAAAGTCGCACTAATTGTGTGTGACTGTGACAAGTGCGGAGTGTTACAAGTCGATAGGGGCACCTGCTGTGTGATTCGGTCTTTGTTGACAGATTACTGACGATTAGTAGTCAACTGGGAAAATGGCGATTATTAGTTCGTTGTGTCATTAGTTGACTGTGTCGACATGCCGTCTTGTAAGCCGACGACAAAGGTTATTCCTGCGACATGTGCGTGGCTGGTGCTTCTTGTATGCACGGCACTATTCTTCGGTTTCGCGTAAGTATGACTTTTAGCGGTGGGGAATAGACTGGATTTGAGGACGCATGAGTGTATCGTAACATAACGTAACATTGTAATGGGCGGCTGACTTTACTTTTTGACTTGCCGAAAGTAAGAGACTGCCTTTGGCAGTCATACCAGTCGGCCAGCCAAGCCTGGCAACACTGTACGGATACATAACCAATTTTGCAACCTTAGCTACATCTGTCGTCACATAATTGCATGAAATAAGTACAGTAATTTAATAACTAACGAAACTTAATAAGCTGCAGTAACTAATAAGTTTAAGCCCTAACCCTAAACAGTGAGCTCTAAGCCTAGTACCGTTTTTGAATGGGGTCGGGTAGAATGCGAGCCTTTGTGAGACGCGAGGTGCGAGGAGGGTATAGTGCGAGGGAGCGTGCGAGGCGGCACACGATTGGTTGGCTATAAATAGATTCCTCGCAGTTTACCCACATTCTGAACACACGGTAACGACTCAATTGATTACAACAATACGGCCCGGTGACTCCCCACCTGGGACGGGGGCCCCCCTTACAACTTTTTTCAAAAGGGAGTCAAAAATTGCCTTAAAATGTAGCGTATTAGACAAAGCATCTTTGGAGCCAAAGGGAGTTGCTTCATGAGACTTTGCCACGTGACGTGCTGCTAGATGGGGGTGATAACGCGGGTACAACTTTTAGGGGGCAGCGCCCCCTTAAAATTTGGGAGTGCAAAAAACGTGCAAAATTTAGTACGTTTAACGACAACTTTCGACTTTGAGCACAAATATCTCTGTACTGCATAGGGATATCGACAAGAGGTAAACGGCATTATCAAATACAGTTAATTCCACGTTGAATAAAAAAAATTGTGTAACATCAGAGATTACGCGGCTAATGTTTACCCACCAAAATCAAATTATTTGGAAGGCCATATTTCGGCCCCTAGGGGGTGCTGCACCCCAAAATTTTTACACGAGCTAGAGAATGACCAAGTCTTACTAGCGCACCTCCCACTGGGGACGGGAGCCCCCCTTACAATTTTTTTCAAACGGGGGTCAAAAATTGGCTTAAAATGCAATAAAGGAGCGCTTATAACTTAAGAGTTAGAAAGTGTAGCTTGACGAAACTTTGGCACTTGATGCGGCTCTAGGTGGGGGTGTTAACGCAAGTGCAACTTTTGGGGGCACCGGCTCCCTTAAAATTTGGAAGGGCAAAAAACGTGAAAAAATCGGTGCGATTTACGACAACTTTCGAGTTTGAGCGCAAATATCTGGAACCGATGAAGATAGCGACAAAATCTAAACGGCATTGATGAGAGCGATCCTTTTGGCATTGAACAAAGAAAATTTTGTGAAATTCCGTCCACTACGAACAAAGTTATAGGCGCTCAGGTTGACCTACCCTGAGTCCCGAAGTCGACAATGCGCGTTCGGCGTATACTAATGCATTTGAGTTCGGGCCACGTGACTTTGATGCCGGGGAAATTTTTCCCCCCCTCTAACCCTCCCCTAATTTCCCCCAATCGGACTTAGGCTGCCGGGCGGACTCACGTTGGGCTTTGCTCCAAATTTCTAGTGTTGTTTATGTTTTACCACAAAAAACATAAACAACATTTTTGCAACGCGAGATCTCCGAGATGCATTTGCCGACCAGCATGAAATTTTGCACTATGGTCTGTACTAGGTCCGGTTTTATAATGCCGGTCCAAAATTTCGGGGGGCGCATTGCACAAAAATATCAGGGGCCAAAAACATGCGGGGACAAAAATTGCTTAAAATGCAATAAATGAGCTTTTATAACTTGGGAGTTAGAGGGTGTTGCCCGACAAAACTTTGGCGCTTAACGCGGCTCTAGGTTGGGGTGATAACGCACGTACAACTTTTGGGGGCACCGCCCACCTTAAAATTTGAGGGGGCAAACAACGACCAAAATTTAGTACGTTTTACTGCAACTTTCGACTTGGAGCGCGAATATCTCTGGAAACGATGAAGATAGCGACAAAATCTAAACTTCGTTGATGAGCACGATCCTTTGGGCGTTGAACAGAATAAATTTTGTGAAATTCGGTCCACAACGGACAAAGTTATAGGCGCTCATGTTGACTTACTCTAAGTCGACAATGCGCGTTCGGCGTATGCCAATGCATTTGAGTTCGGGCCACGTGACTTTGATGCCGGGGAAAATTTTACCCCCTTTCTAATTTCCCCCAATTGGACTTAGGTCGCTGGGCGGACTCACGTTGGGCTTTGCCCCAAATTTCTAGTTTATTTTTTTTCCGAGCGCAAGATCTCTGAGATGCGTGGGCCGACCGGCGTGAAATTTTGCACGTTGGTCAGTACTAGGCCGAATTTTATAATGCCGGTCCAAGGGGCACCCCCCAAAAAATTTCAGGGGCCAAGAACATGCAAAATTTGGCCCAATTTCGGACGACTTCAAAGTTCGGCGGCGAATGTCTCTGAAACGGATGAATATATTCAAAATCGGATTTTTATTCCGTCTAACACGATTCCTCCTGTGTTAGGCGAAAGAAGTCTGGTGAAGTTTGGTCCAGTGACCTTGGAGATTTAGATGTGAAATCGTACCCCATTAAAGCGCATTTTTCGGAAGACCGTATTTCAGCCCCTAGGGGGTGCTGTGCCCCAAATTTTTACACGCGCTAGAGAATGACCAAGTCTTACTGACGCACCCTCCATCTGGGACGGGGGCCCTCCCTTTACAACTTTTTTCAAAGGGGGTCAAAAATTGGCTTAAAATGGAATAAATGAGCCATTATAACTTCGGAGTTGGGGGTGTAGCTCGACGAAACTTTGGCACTTGACGTCTCTCTAGGTGGGGGTGTTAACGCAAGTACAACTTTTGGGGGCACCACCCCACTTAAAATTCGGGAGGGCAAAAAACGTGCAAAAATGGGTGCGATTTACGATAACTTTCGAGTTTGACCGCGAATATCTCTGAAATCAATTAAGGTAGCGACATAATCTAAAGAGCGTTATCAAATACAGTTAATTCCGCGTTGAACAAAAAAAAATGTGTAAACTTCGGTCTTCTACGAACCAAGTTATAATGGCTCATGTTGACCTACCCAAAGTCGAATATTTTGGAAGATTGTATTTCGGCCCCTAGTGGGTGCTGCGCCCCAAAATTTTTACACGCGCTAGAGAATTACCAAGTCTTACTAGCGCACCTACCACCGGGGATGGGGCCCCCCTTACAACTTTTTTCAAAGGGGGTCAAAAATTGGCTTAAAATGGAACAAATGAGCCATTATAACTTCAGAGTTAAGGGGTGTAGTCCGACGAAACTTTGGCACTTGACGTGTCTCTAGGTGGGGGTATTAACGCAAGTACAACTTTTGGGGGCACCGCCCCCTTGAAATTTGGGAGGGCAAAAAACGTGCAAAAATCGGTGCGATTTATGACAGCTTTCGAGTTTGAGCGCAAATATCTCTGGAACCGATGAAGATAGCAACAATATGTAAACGGCATTGACGAGAATGATCTTTTGGGCGTTGAAGAAAAAAAATTTTGTGAAATTCGGTCCACTACGAACATAGTTATAAGCGCTCATGTTGACCAACCCTAAGTCGACGATGCGCGTTCGGCGTATACCAATGCATTTGAGTTTGGGCCACGTGACTATGGTGCTGGGGAAATTTTGCCCCGCCCTTCTAATTTCCCCAATCGGACTTAGGGCGCCGGGCGGACTCACGTTTGGCTTTGCCCTCAAATTTCTAGTTTTGTGTTTACACCTCACGAAGCAGACGTTTCTCTAACTGGTGCCTGAAAAGTTATTGGAAATGATTGTTACCATGGCTTTCTCATAGCTTTAAATTGCGCCAAATTCGTACTCGGCCAGGGGAGTTTACAGCACTCCCCAGACCCTCTAGCTACCAGTAGTTTAAGGAGGCCTAATTCTAAGCGGAGGGAAGGGAGAAAAGGAGGGGAAAGAAAGGGGAAAGGGTAAGGAGAGGGAAAAGGGGGAAACGGGAAGAAGAGGGGAAAGAAAAGGGATAAGAGAAAGGAACCTCTTGATTACACTGTAGGCCTATTTGATACGATGAATGGTGATTGGTCCATGCCTTGACGCCGACTGTTACTCATGCTCCTTCCCAATAGCGCACAATACCACGCGGCCTCGCACGCCGCCTCGCTAATTACCCCATTCCTTACACGAATTCCTTGCACGCTCCCTTGCACTATACCCTCCTCGCACCTCGTGCTTCGCACCTTGCATTTTACCATCGCCCTTTTTGAATCACTCACAACCTCACTATTTTATCATTGGCCATGTGCATTTTATCTAGATGCCATTGTCAGTGACATCCACAGTGCATAGAAAGTTGTGCTGATGTACTTTCATTCACTAATTGCAGGTGTCCATATCTGACGAAGACATACAGTGTGTTCATTGCCATTTACCAAGGAGTTCTCACTATGTATGTCATTATCAACTTTGGCATGGCGACATTTATGGACCCTGGTGTTTACCCAAAAGGTAATTTTCTAGATCCATTTCTATCCTGAGTTACGTTTATAAACCAAAAGGTCAACAATTTACCAATCAAAGATTGTAATTTGAAGACTTTCTATGTGTTACTGTATACTATTTTGCTATACATATTATGTTTGCTTAATATCTTACTTTCATGTCACTTACCCATAGCAGGTATTGACTTGTGAAAAGTTTTGGTAGAGCCAGAAGTTGTTTTTCTTATCTCTGTCGCTGTACTTAAACCTAATTTTTTTTGGCTAGCAGTTGTGGTAAGTTGTCCAATTCCAGCATATTGTGAGTGAGTGAGTAAGTGCTTATTCTGCTTGTAGCCAGTGCAATTACCCTATAAATCACAATTTGTGTAAAAAAACTGTTCAGTTTATAATACAGTGTAAGGGTGACATCGTGTTTGTACATATAAAACAGCACAAATCACAATTTGAGAATACAAACTTTACCATTACACAGTCAGCAAAGTTATTCTGACATTGTGTAATGGTGATGTTTGAATTCTCAAATTGTGATTTGTGCTGTTTTATATCTCCAACCACGATGTCACCCTTACACTGAATTATAAACTGAACAGTTTTTTACATAACTATTTGCAGTTTTATTGCCGTTGGAAGTAATCTGGAGCTGAATAAAATCTCACAGTAGATTAACCACTACAACTACTAACACAGCTACTGCTACTCTTATTTCTACTTCGACTATAAGTAACCCCTACTGTACTATAACCATACTCTATCCCTACCATAACTTACCTTACCCCTATTGCTACCATAAACCCTCCACCTACACTACCACTATCCTACGCCTATCTTTACTACTCCTAGTCTACTACTACTACTACTACTGTGATGGAAGTCACATTTTTGACAAACCACAATAATAATTTAAATTGATCCAACACCAGCACCAACATTTTCTGCTGGCGTCATCATGGATACTATCAACTTTCGCTTTCAAAATCCATCTGTTTTTGTCTCCAAACTCTACTTTTTGCCAGTATTTTATTTATTTTATTGTGCGTAGAGTAAATTTAAAATTGTTTTTATCTTGGAATATGGACTACTTTGCTTAGTTCTGTGGATTTTCTATCAATTTACGTTCAAAGCGGACGGGTGTCTCGCTTTAAGTAACTCTCGAATTAGGCGATTCTGTCGTTCACTTTTAGAATGTCATACTAATCTAACATCTGATTAGTTAATTATAGCAATGTTAGAAAATGTAGAAATATTTTTTTGTTACTAGATGATAACAGTTTTTCGTATATTTAACGTATGATTTTTGCAGGGGTGCATATGTGTGCTTTTGAATAATTGTGCACTGCCCATACCAAAATAGCCCAACCTCGAAAACCCCTCCCCATCTGATGCAAAGATCTTCAATATATATCTCACATAAGCATTATGTACAATTTTCGTTGCCATGGCAATGAGAGTCGCTCGGGGAAAAATTTGGTTGGCAGCATTTGATGGCCCATCCCTGAAAACCCCCCTATAGGCGCAAAAAATCTTGCAGATATATCTTACACAAGCCGAGTTATAGCCAATTTTGTCCCAAATTTCATTGCCATGGCAATGGCTGTCAAAAGGGGGTAAATATAGATGACACCGTTCAATTGGCTGACCCCAAAAATCATACCCTAGAACCATAAATTACGACTCTGTCTGATACATATCAGGAGTTATGACGGTTTGAAGCATTGCTTAATTTTTCCCATAGGTGCCATTGTAGTTTTTTATATTTTTCTGTAAAAATATGTTAAAATGTTGAATTTAAATTTTGTAACCCTCAAAAGGAACTGCCTTGCGCGAAACTGTGTCATATAAGTCATCATGTGTTAAAATCAGTTCAGTCGTTTTTCCTGTAGAGGATGGCAAGAAAAAAAGAAAAGGGAAGGAAAGGCACAAAAAGTCACACAAGCGTTATATTTCACCTATTCGTGGGGAAACCCCTGTGAACGGATTTTCACCACATTTTGCACATCAGGAGATATGCTGGACGTAATCATCTGTGCAAATTTTGGTTCGGAAAAATTAAGCGGTTTTCGATATACGGGGGGGGGTCAAATTTTGGAGTCTC
>Ga0056128_1009644_pt1 | contig 12098 bp, 7 predicted proteins | sample WorMetLIZISLAND2_FD_71113 | JGI IMG/M metagenome (GOLD analysis project Ga0056128, IMG submission 71113) | Marine gutless worms symbiont microbial communities from Max Planck institute for Marine Microbiology, Germany - Olavius geniculatus... ...
CTTCAGCGAGTACAGCACGCACTTGCCAGAGTCGTAATGCAGCAGGCCTATCGTTCTTCTTCATCGACTGAACTTCTCAAACAACTCCACTGGCTACCTATTGAATGGCGAATAAGATTTGAACTCGCCACCTCAACTTATAAGACACTGCACACTGGCCATCCACCTTACCTTACTGATCTTCTGCAGTATCATAAATCCTCAGTGTCCACGCGCTCTTCTACCAGTCATTTACTTGCAATTCCACGGCATAACTTATCCTTTGGTTCTCGTTCTTTTCGTGTCTCTGCACCGAAAATTTGGAACTCCTTAACTCCTCAAATTCGCCAATGTTAAACCTTGGCTACGTTCAGACGTCCCTTAAAGACCCACTACTTTCCGTCAGCTTTTTCTGCCACCTAGCGTCCATCATCCTATGCGCCCTGATTCTTTCTGAGACTTTGGCGCCTTATAAATCATTTACTTACTTACTTACTTACTTGAATAAAATTTTATGGCGGGATGGAAATATACCCAGAAACCAATCAGACAGATTCAAAAATTTCGTCCACTCCGTTTGCGACAAAGTCCGTTATGTTTGCCATTTGGCATCACCATTCTCGACGAAGGTTTGTGCGGTCCCAGGTTTTCCACCGAAAAATTTGGGACCAAAAATGTGCTGAATTCGAATGTGGTTGTAAATATCTCCTTAGACGATGAAGATATCGAGTGCATATCACAATTTTTTTCACGTATGATACATAATTTGGTGATTTAGTGGACTATGAATTTTGACCCCAAACGGCGAAAAATTGGACCGGAGTTTTGGCACACCCAAGGGTGGCCATTACGATCGTTACAGTGCACCGTCTTTTGCATATACGTACTTGTGTTATAACTGTTTTATTATTATATATTTATTGTATGTAATGTATATAACTGTTACAATGCTATATTTACTGTCCACGGTAGGGACGACAGTGATGTTTTCTACATCTTCGCTAAATTGTTTTTTTTTTCGTTTTTTCGTCACCAGGATAACTCATAAACCGTTGCACTTAGCTTGATGAAATTTTGCATGCATATTACACAGTAACCTCGACAACCTCTAGAACCCAGTTGAATTTTAAGGTTATACACAAAGGTCAAGATCACGTAGATTTTTGTGCGTTTTTGTGTGCGGCTACCGCGGACAGTATTTAGCCTTGAGTAAGGCTTGACGATCTTGTTATATTTTGCAGACGATACTGGCAGCGGGTAGTAACTTGCTATCACGTGACCACGTGAGGTCATGGGAGGACTTAACCGTTTCTGTCCAGCAAGGGGTGGCGAGTTATCTGCTGACTGCGGTCGAGACGAGTTCATTTGCTCGGGCAGACTTTAGCACTTCGCCACAAAATTTTATTGTCGACTATGACAATATTGGTACGGCGAAAAAATTACTTGCTTTTATTCGTTTGTATAAGTATGTAAGTAAGTAAATTTGCATAGTGCTCAATGTTGACAGAAATCCTACCGCAAAGCCCGGGATGGGGGTGTAAAACGTTTTAAGTTGGCGACGGAAACAGCATGTAGAAGGGGAATTTCGAATGTCTAGTGGAAGGATATTCCAAATGGCGACAGCGGTCCGGCAAAAATACGAGAACCGAAGTATGTGCGGAGACGAAGGACAAACAGCAGCTAGAGTCACGATGCAGCGTAAAAAATCTTATCAATAATCCGACGTGACGATAGAGATTATGTGTTAGCAGCCGTTTCGCAGCGGCGCTAAAGACAATACAGAGTAGATTCACGGATACAGTGCTTGTTATTACCTGGTATTCAACTGCCGAAACGTAAGCAAAAATTTCAAAAAAACTTTTATGATAACTTGATTCTGTATGAAAGTGCATAGTTATTTTATGAGATCAAATTTATAGTGGAAATGCCGAAGCACTCAGCCAGTTTACAGTTAACTAAGTGGAAAGGAGGCGGAATAGCGATGGGTGTTGAATTTTATTATGTTTTAATTATTTCTCTTGTGCATACGATTTCTTAAGACTTAGTTAAGTTATAACTTATTCAGAGTTGTTACTTGTGTTCCTGAATTTAACATTTTAAAATGTTTTTGTTGTTGTTTTCTACATTTATCATGGTTGCTATTAGGCCTATATGCTATGAATAATTGTGCTGTTTGTGTCTGTCTTTGTTGTCAGTGGTCAAAGTGGATATTTTGAACGCATCACAGTCGGACAGTCGTCAACTGACATTTCCTAATCATGATGATGATGATGATAATTATGATAATGCTGCTAATGCTGATGGTGATGATGGGTGGAAGCGGTCTGTAGGGTTGATTCGTCTCAGCAGCAGCAACCTTATCAACAGGAACGCACCAGCAGGTATCCAACGACGTCACGTGACTTACCGGGTAAAATCTAAGCTCTTAACTTTTGTACCTGTAAAATCTCATCAAATATTAAAATTATTTAATGTTATGTTTGTTACAGGATTGTCACGCGTTGTATTTGCGGCCTATAACAACTTGGCACGCTGGATGCAACCACGTGACACCAATCAGTCGTCGTCATTGGACGAAACTGGGTCATCAGAATACCAGGTCAGGTCAAGGGTCGTCTCGGCATCTATCAATGAACCGAGTGGAAGTGTGCGAATGAAGAAACTGATCGAACCCGTTGAGTTTGTGCTACAGCACGCCAATGTGAGTGTACACTGCCGTGAGTCACAAAAGTACGTTTATATTTATAGTCTTTAACTTATATTTAATTTCTAATAACTAATCGTTTATAAAACTACGTGATACAGTAAGTTTAGTATTAGCGCTTGAGCGGAGTGACTTCTTCGACATAGGGCCTGCGTCTTAGCGCTACGATAGGGCATCCATACAAAATTTGCCAGGACTTTTGTAGTAGGCCTAGCACTGTTTTGCTTTAAATTTCTGTTCAGCGTGTCACTAATCTGTGGAATAGCAGTTTGTCTGTTAACCCTAATTCACTTTGATTTTTATCTAGATTTTATACCGGTACTTTATAAAGGGTTGACTGAAAATGCTGGACATGAATTTGACGGACCAAGTTTCCAGCCATGAAATTGCCGGACTTAAAAATGTCGGACATGAAATTGACGGACATGACATTGGAGGACAAGATATTATGTTGTTTGAAAATAACTTATATTACAATGCAGTGTCAATTCTTTTTAAAACAACGGCAAAACACAAGTCACAACAGCAAAGTAAGTCGCATAATATGCATATGTATAATATGTAGAAATGCATAAAATATTACGAAAACATAAATCTAAAATTAGCTACAGGTGAGCAATGATAAAGCGAAGTCTACTAAATATAGGCCTATATATTCAACCACTTGAAACATGTCTTGCATTTTCATGTCCTTTAACTTTATGTCCGTCAATTTCATGCTGGACACTTGGTCCGTCAATTTCGCGTCTGTCAAATTCATGCCTGGACACTGATGGCCCGCCATTTTCATGTCCGTCATTTTCAGCGCCCCCTTTATAAATTACCTTTTACAAAATTCACCAGTGTTTATGAGTAATAAAGTTTTTAAAAAAGCCTGTTAACGTTTATTACAATATGCCATACACCGACGCGTAAGCGACAGATTGCAAAGGTGTCTTATGCAGACGTCGCTGTGAGTGTAATGGTTGAACTATGTGTCTGCAGGAACCGAACGCTACCAACAGAACAGTCTGCGCATTCTGGCGTCTCCCGAACAGCGAGTGCGTTACGTAATAATGTTACGTTGTTATCTCCTGTCTCTTGCATCTTTTCATGCTTTCTCTGCTTTCTGATTTTTCGATTTTTACACAACAGCATTTGTACCATTTTTCTTATTTCTATACCATTGGAAAATAGTTTTGGTTTTTCTTAGTTTTCATGCTGGCAGCTTGCCGGCCATTTTTCCAGCGCGAATTGTGTATCATGCTACATCGTATTGTTATATAATAAAGATGAAAAATAACTAAATGTTTGTTGTTAAGCTAGAGAAAAAAGTGATGCCATAGTGCCATGTTTTTGTCTGGCAATATTGTCACATCGTTTCTTTTTGGTGTGTATCCGTGTCACTTCTATTTTAACCGACCGTACTAACGGTTGCGTTGATGGCAAAAGCTGTCGTCCGCCTGTCGTCTGTCATTGTCTGTAAACGTTTTGTACTGCGGCTGAACGGTATGTCGTAGAGGGTCGGCGATGGTGCCGTTGGATAGGGCGTTGGTAATTTCCCATAGGCTATCAATAGTAACCACGTCGCTCGCTATCTGCAGTGGTTTGGCCGCAATTTAGAACGCAAGTATATTTGGGGGTGTTGCGCCACTGTTGCCGGAAGTTTGCGTTAGATCGGAAGTTAGGTAGATAACATGTAAGTAATAGACTATACGTTCAGATACGCTGGCCTACGTGCGCATGTGGTACGGTCGGCTTCTCCTAGCGACAGCTGGGTTTTCCTATTATAATACGGTGTCTGTGTGTTGGTATGACCACAGTGAGACGGGGTCTGAAGACGGTGTGTGGTCGAGCGAACGTTGTGAGCGGCTGATGTCAAACTCAACACACACGCATTGTCGCTGTTATCATCTGACTCACTTCGCCATCCTCATGTCTGTCAACGCCCCACAGGTATTTACGTACCAGGCGCTCAACCATCCTAGTAGTAACTAGGCCCGGCGTAACTGAGCCGATTTCGGAAGTGGCAGCTGATTGGCATGAGTTACTGATACCGCAGCGCACTATGCGGCTGTCTATTGCCCGCGTCAGCGAACGTCTGGACTTGCGATGCAGCCAGCAGACATACCACCGCCCCAATCAGCGACATTAGGCCTTCGTAAGCTACTACTTATTCTCCATCCCGCTGAGGGTAGGAGGCTGAGCTGACCGTGCTTGTTTTAGTTTCTTCTTGTGTTGTGCAAGACGAACATGATGATGATGATGATATCGATGTGCGTTTGTGTAGATATCAGTCGTACATAGTTTCAGTCTGGCGCTGATAACATACTGTGGCTGCATCATCAGCATCGTCTGCCTCACGCTTGCCTTCGCCACGTTCGCCTCATTCAAGTTAGTTTGTTATTATTATTTCTGCAGATTCCGCAAGTGCCGGATTAGTAACCTACTCTAATTTCGTGCCCAAGCCTACCACGGTCATAGTGCGGTAGCTGTTAGCAAAGACGTTATAATTTTCTGCTGACGACGCGACAGATGAAAACTGCGAAAGAGTTTTGTTTTGTTGTATTGAGATTGAAATTAGAACGTTATTAGCGTTATTAGAACGAAATTAGCGTATTTATTATAAACCTAACTATGAACGCGTTAGACCACGGTAGGCAGCAAAAACGCAGCTTTTGTTTACTGTAACAATTTCTGTAAACATCATGTTCACACTGCGTTTGGTGCCATAGTGTGAACAGGGCTTCTAAAAATACATTCTTCAGCTTACGTTTAAACTGCCCGGGTGTTTTCTGGTTATTATTACTGTTATTATTATTATTGTCCGGTTAAGGAACGGTCGTATTGTTTTCAGCGTCGTTGCTAAATTTGTTTCTCTGTTAACATGATAAGTCATGAACCGCTGCACTTAGCTTGACGAAATTTTGCGTGAACATGTAGGCTACTTTGACAACATATAAAACCGTATTGGTATCAAGGTCATAAGTCAAAAGTCAAGGTCACATGGTTTTTGGTGTGTTTCTCAAATGCATGCTATGTCTTGAACTGGTTCGGCTGGATTCACGAAATGTCATTCGCTAGACAATCTTGCTGTATTTCTGGCTACCTGGCTAAGTTTTTTATTCTCTTTTGCTGTTTGTATGTGTGCTACTTGGTGAACCAAGATGCGTATGATATTATTTATTATTGAAGTGTGAGGTGTATTACATCGATGTTATTACGTGGTGATGTTAATGATGCGGTTGACTGATTTGTTCTGTATGCAGAAGTCTTCAGTGTGATCGTAACACGATACACAAGAACCTCGTGCTCTGTCTCTGCATTGCTGAAGCAGTCTTTATTACTGGAATTATGCATTACGACAGACCGGTATGATAAGTGCCTACATTGCATACATCTACGTACAAATTTCGTGCAAACACATGCAATGGGCGGGCCTAACGATTATCGACGAAGTAATTTGAGCGATAATCTGAATATGAACACCACCAACATTTAGGAATAACAAGAGAAAATACTACATGCATAACAATTAGCAAGTTAGACATAATTAAAGAAAAACTCGAGGTCTAAAGACGAACTTTTTGTGTCGTTTTACTTACCAGTACTTAGCTACTGACTCGATTAAACAATTATAACTCGTTATTTACGTCGATTAAAAATTAGTCTCAAAATAAATCGTAATCAAAACTTGCAGCCTTTATAATTTTGATATAATATGCCTAACGATTCAAGGCACTGGGCCGACGTGTTTGCCTGTTATCAGCGGCTTAAAGGTGGGTTTAAAGCGACAGAAATGAAATGAGCTGATCCATGGATTTCAACTCATTTCATTTCATTTCTGTCGCTTTGAACACGCTTTAAGGAACAAACAAATTGCACGCATTATTCTGTTTATGTGTGCGTGTGCGTGTAAGATCTTGTGTTCAGTCGTTGCCGGTGTGTTGCATTATTTCTTCCTGGCGTCATTCGCTTGGATGTGTCTGGAAGGCGTCCAGCTGTACGTTATGTTGGTTGAAGTCTTCGAGGCGGAGAGATCTCGCGTCAAATGGTACTACACCGCAGCATACGGTACACTATCATCGTTATCTTTTTTTCTTTTTCTTCTTTTTCTCAGGCCAACTCAGCCTCCTACTCTCAGCGGGATACGAAATACCGACATCCTTATTTACCACAAAATAATGGTACAACAAATATATATACACAGCATAACTAAAATTAACTAGTAATGTGCAACTAGCAACTACCAGCAACTAGCTAAATGCAGCGATGACGCATTAAGGTCACATTTCGCGATTGTCTGACAACCTTATTAACGCGCTGAATCTAATTCAACTGGGCAATTCAAAAAAGACACAAAACTGACATTTTTTTACATTATTTATACTATTAGTTTTCAATAACTTTATGAATAGAATTTTTTTAATGAAATTTAAGTCATATTTATTAATGGTGCATATTTTTTACTATTGTTTTTTCATACTTCTATTATTTTTGTTTTTTACGTGCGAGAGCTAGCATAGCTAGCTATAGCGCGTATTAGCTATATGGTAATTCTATCCGTCTGTTCGTCCCTTCGTCCGTCACGAGACGGTACCAGTCCAAGCCCAGATAAAATAGAGACTTCGGGTGTTCACCATATGATAGCTTAAAGTCTTTAATATTTTTGCGAAATAATTTAATGCCGCTGGGTGAAGGGCGCGGAAAGAGGGGCACCCCTAAAAAGACGTTATTTTCCCGCTGTTGGCTTGTCTGGCGTGAAAATGGTTGCAATTAGGCACATACATGCTGCTTATCATTACAAGTGTTGACGATGAGGTTTTGTGGGTTTTAACATCGATGATCTTCAGTGATTTTGATTCCCCAAAATAGAGAGTTTTAGTGAAGTTTTCGCGGCGACACACATTTTAAAGAGTGAATTGCGCCGCAATGGCTAGGGAATGGGGATAGACCACGACAACCTGCGTATGACATTTTCAGCATTAAATGTAGATTTCAGCAGTTCCAGTCGTGAGTCCCTACGTTCAACGAGGCCTGCACACGAGAATGTCAAAAAGTGGTACCCCCTAAAACGTGGTTATTTTTCCGCTATTGGCTTGTCTAGCGTGAAAACGGTTGCGGATAAGCACAGACATGCTGCTTATCATAACAAGCACTGGTGACATGTTTTTAGCGGTATCAACGTCGCTGACCTTGAATGATTTTGAACTCCATAATAGGGGTTACAGTGATTTTTTGGCGATTTTGGCTGCACAATAGTGAATTGCGACGAAATGGATGGAGATAGACCAAGACAACCTGCGAACAGGAACTGCTGTAGGCTCTCGCTCGTCTCATGAGCATTAGCTCAGATTTCTTGTTCTACCACTGGTAACTAATAAAGATTTACATTACTTACTACTAATAATGGGTGTTTTCAGGTATTCCAGCTGTCATTGTCTGCGTGTCGACTGCCGTGCGCTATCAAGGATATGGCACTACGCACCAGTGCGTTATCTCTCTATTATTGCGCTTAAGATCGTAAATGTAAAAAATATCTTAAGATTAGTCAAAAATCAGGCATTTTGCATTATAAAAAGAAAGAATGTATTCTCCAAAGCCATGCAATTACAGTACGTGAACAGTAGACTAATATTAATTAAGCTGATGGTATAGTGTGTGGATGCATGTAGCACCAAAGCCAAAATTCCATTTACTTCGATTTGTCGTAAAACGTGCTGTAGGCAACAACAAGTTGTACAACCAATCAGACAAGTTGTACGCAGCAAACGGCAAATCCACAACATCTTGATTTGTGCTCAGTTCGTTGCACGACTTGTTGTCTAACAAATCCAGAAGAAAGTCGAAAGAGTGGAGTTTGGAGGCAGTGTTGTCTGGACATTGTGCATGTGGCTCTGTGCTGCAGCTGCTGGCTAGTGCTGAGAAGGTTTCTCGTGGAGTTGTCGACCCATTATACCACTGCAGACATAGTGCTTCAGATAGGCATTGGACAGTAAGAATGCGGCCGTGGAACAGGGGCGTTTATCCCCCAAGACAATGACGCAATTCCCCGCCAGTTTTGTGTCCCCCAGCCTTTCATCTCATCTCTCCGTTTTTCTTTTCTTATCGTTCCCCGACCTCCCAGCCTTTCTGTCGCTTTCCATCTAGCAAAAAAATTTTGATAGTGCAGAACCTTGCAGATAAGTTTTTTTGAGACAAAAGTCAACATATTGATCCATTGATTTTCAGACCCGATATTTTCGCTTTTCCCAAACTTTTTCTAAGATGCAACTTACGTTATTCCCCCATAGGTTTAGGCGCCCCTGCCGTGGAATACAATGATATTAGTATAATAATTGTCTGTGATTATTTGCTATTGCAGCTGTTGGCTGAGTGTTGAGAACGGGCTTATCTGGTCTTTCGTTGGACCGGTCATTCTTATTCTAGCGGTAAGTGTCGAATTAATTACCAATCGTTATCATCATCGTCGTCGTCGTCATCATCATTTTGTTTGTTCATAAATACGAAAACTCACAAAGAAGCGCAGTTTGCAAGACATAGCAGGCTCATACAGTAGGCCTGGTATCGGGCTATAACTTTGATTGCAATTTACTTAACCTATTATTAGCAGTTTCTCACGCGAGTTGAATCAACTTAAAATGAAGGCAAAAATGTAACTGTAGGCCTATACTCTTAAAGACATTGACTTGTCAGCATATTTGCGATGTTACTAGCCATTTAGTAGCCTAGGTTTTGTGTTTTTTTGTGTTGGATTTTTGTGTATCAGCTGGGCAACTGTTGCCTGGTTGTCCAGCTGTGATGTTACACTGTAAATTGTTATGGATACTCCGTCATAAAATCGTGACTATTTCAGACAAAATTTCTGTCGCTGAATAAATAAATCATCATCATCATCATATTCGTTTAATACATTAACTTGACAGAACGCAAGCATGTGCACAATGTAGGCCTAACATACAGTAAATATAAGAGTTTAAAAAAAGTCCACAAAACTATGTACAAATGCGGAAGATGATTGCTGTCCACAAAAATGTTTCAAACAAACACAAAAACGCACTTTTGTGCAGGAAGAGAAATGTTTCAATCAGTCAATCACGAAGTAACGACTTACACAAAGTAACCAGTGGTTTCCAAACATAAAAGTTTAAAAAAATCCAACTAAAATTGCTAAAGATGTTTTCTTTTTGTATAATGTAAACGTCGAATAACGTGACTGTTTTTCACACAACATATTTCGCTAAATCCATTGCTTCGGTACTGATGTTCAGCTTTTTAGTTTTTTTTGTATTTTTCTCATTTTACGTAATTTAACTCGACGTTTGTTTAGGTAAATTTTGTGATGCTCGGAGTGGCAATCTATACGATGTGTCGGCACGCCCACACCAGCGTTCAGGGTCGACAGATGAAGCAGAAAACTAAACTCCAAAACATGGCGTAAGTACTTTCTCCTTGATTTTTTTACATTTCTCACATTTTCTTTCATCATAAATATTTTTCACGAACACCGGCACTGCATGGCGGTAGAAGTAACTTTAAATACAAAATCCGCTTTTGTTTTTATCATTTTTTGGTGTATAAATGATTTTAAATTACCGTCATTTTCATATTAACCGCTTAACGTTGATTAAAAAATTAAAAACAAAACGTTGCGAACTTTGTCTAATACGTTCAAACGCGTCTTTGTAAAGTACCGGTAAGCGTATACACTGTAATATGCGCCCCTCCCGCTTAGCTATGCTGCGCAGGCCTTACACTAATTCTGATCTTTAACCGTCTAAAGTGGAAATTAGCACTCCTGACCTGAAAAACGTTTAAACTATTTTGGTGTTTTTCTACGGTTTTTGTTTTCGAGTTAGAAGCCGGTGTGGGACGGACGGTCGGACGGACGGGCAAGGTCCGTAATGTGGCCTATTCAGACGGCCGCATAAACAATGTAAAAGTTGCTAAACCTTTATTAGAAGCGTGTTGTGTAGGATGTGGCTGAAAGGCGCGTGTGTATTGGTCGTATTGTTGGGTCTCACCTGGCTGTTTGGACTTTTCTACATCGATACGCAGTCGCTCTTCATGGCTTACGTCTTCACGACTCTCAACAGCTTGCAAGGACTTTTTGTCTTTGTCTTTCACTGCCTTATGAGCGACAAGGTCAGCCGTAATTAATTGTGCTTTACTTGTAGTAGTAATTACTAGTTGTAGTAGTGATGGACGGTGGTAGTATAGCAGTAGTAGCACTTGTATTGATGACTTGAGCAAGAGGAAAATTTCAAGACCAAGCTATAATTAATGTTCACATTGTTATCATTTTGGCGACAACGACTGATGATGGGTCGTAAATATACTCAATATCCCGCGGTATTTACTGCGACGGCGAAACGCTTATAGGTAAACCGTCTTGGTATAATACAGCCATCCAGATCAACTCAACCATCTATCCCTCTGGGGTAGGTGAACTAAGTACTGGCTTGCCTGGCTGGGGTTAAGTCAGAGGTAACACTGCAGTGTGTGTCAGATTTTCATCAGTCAGTAACCAACCGGGGTTCACGGTTGCTGGGACCGGTGTTATGGAACACTCTGCTAAAGGACATAACAACATCTCAGTCACTTTCAAGTCTCAACATTTTGTCGCCACCTGAAAACGTGGCTCTTCAAAAAGTCATAGCCCTACCCAGACATCATTATTTAAGCATGCTGTTACTGTTTAACCTAGAAGTAGCTTTGCTATAAGGCCTGCGATTGAGTGATCTCATACGACAGGTGACGCTCTGTAGCTTTGAGGTGGGTAACCATGAAGGGCTATACACACTTTTAACCTCTTTTGTCTGGTTGTCGCAGGTGCAGAAGGAATATCGCAAGCAGATCTACCGGGCGGCCTGGCTGCCAGAGTCTGTCAGAATGAAATACGGTAAAACGACAGGCACTGTAGCAGCCACGACGGTACCTAACCAGACATCTTCGTCTACAGGCAAACTCAACGTTAGTAACTACTACTGTTGCTACACTGAACTAAGCTGAATTTACGTAGGTATTCACGTAGACTGCACTGCGATTTGTATTAGGTCTATTGTGTAGGATACTCTGTGTCCGGAAAAAAGTAACCCCTTAAACATCGTACAATATAAATGTTGAATCTAAAGAAATCTAAATACAGTTTTGCATATTTAGTCAGCAATAAACTTCTAAACCGATTACTTAATTTCGTCAAAAAATATTATTTCTTAGCAGAGTTTTTCTTAGTTGTTGAATATTAACAACAAAATATCTCCGTTACCAATATGACATTACACAAGTAAACCCTTTTGTTACTGTACATTTGCGTAACTCTAACAAACCACAACTGATTCTGCCAAAATTTTGCATCAACAATGTACCATTTATTGGCAATCAAAGGGCCAAATTTTAAAGTTAAATTTGTAAAGCAAACAATAGCTACATGGCT
>Ga0056128_1009645_pt1 | contig 12098 bp, 6 predicted proteins | sample WorMetLIZISLAND2_FD_71113 | JGI IMG/M metagenome (GOLD analysis project Ga0056128, IMG submission 71113) | Marine gutless worms symbiont microbial communities from Max Planck institute for Marine Microbiology, Germany - Olavius geniculatus... ...
CAACTAGAGTCAGCTTGTAAGGACGCCGCATGTATAGCACCATGTAGTTAATCAAAAGATTTTTGCTGTTTTAGTGGACTGATATATCGTCACGTCGTCCTTACACTGAGTTCTAAACTGATAAGTTTTTTACATTTATTCAGTTTAATGGCCGTGGTTATACCATGGACGACTCTGATTGGTCAACCACGCTCTGCCTACGGGTCAACTACAGTGTCGTCAGAGTCACATGCAATGCTTCCAAAACAGTGGATTGGCAGTTATTTGTTCGAATTTTAAGCTTCCGTGAAGTTATCACACAATTTTCGCATTAACAGTTGCATACTAAAGTTCGGAAAATACGCATTTTGTGTTCCAATAGTTACTCATTAATTATTCTACGTCCGTTGTCAAGATATATGTTTACCGTAGCTATGGCGTAGCAACGGTGCATTGGCACTCTATAATGCTGTTTATTTATCCATTAATTAATTTATCCAGCAAAAAAACGCCTCAGAAAACTGATATAGCACAAATCTAGCATATCCAGATCACAAATATAATTAAATTGGATGTCTTATAAATTGATACGAATGAGTTGTTGTTGCTGTGGTTAGGATTCGTTTGTATGTTTGCTGTAACAACGAAACATTGCCACCAAAAATGCAATTTATTCATCTATTTGTTAATTTATCGAGCATAAAGAGAACATAAAACGATAATAGTAGAAATTTAACATATCCAGATCATCAGTATAATTGCATTAAAAGTCTTATAACTCGATACGAGGAAGTTTTTTGGACAGGATAAGATTTGAATCGGACAATTTTTTTGCAGCGATAGTATGACGGAAAATATTTATTGCCTAGTGTGCATGCGTAACCGCAAGTTGAACTGAGATCAAAATTTGATCGGTGGTCAGATGGCAGTTCAAAAGTGAATGGAGATCAACGCTTGAACCACTTTGGTGCAACGCAATTTAAGGCTGAACTAGGATCAAATTCAGATTTGACCTGGGTTCAAAGTTGAACGACGTTGGTGCAACGTGCCCTTAATGCTTGATAATTGATAGCATTTCAGTTCCAACCACAGTCTTAGCAATGCAGTGAAGAAATGTGGCTTTTAATGGTAGGACTCAGCAGGTAAAACATCCATCTTTCTCTTCTTTTAAGCCAATCAACATGGGCGTAGTTCAAGGCTCGGGTCTGGGCCCCACTTTGTGCATTGTTATGGCTAGTGATTTGAAACCTTTGTCGGTAATAAATATATTGTTTAAGTTTGCGGATGACACAACATTCCTTGTACCAGAAAATACGGACATAGACATTTCTGTAGAGTTTGAACACTTCCGTTGCTGGGCTAAATATAAGAACATGAATATTAATCTTTTAAAGACTAAAGAAATAGTTTTTTGTAGACCATTTGCTCGCTCATTCTTACCATTATGTTTGACAGGAATTGAACGTGTGATGTCTGCTAAGCTTCTCAGTGTGACATTTTGTAGTAACTTAAAATTTGATGAACATGTTAAAAACATTTTAACTATCTGTTCTCAGCATTGTTATTTGTTGAAGTGTTTAAAAGTGCAAGGTCTTCCTGCCAAGCAATTGAGTCTTGTTTTTTCTGCTATTGTCGTGTCTCGTATTATCTATGCCTTGCCTGCCTGGGATGGATTTCTTAGTAATGATTTAATAGCTAAACTTGATGCTTTTTTTTTAAAAAAATGCTTTCCACTGGGGCTACAGCTGTGATTTGAGACGTTTGTCTGTTTTATCGCATGAGGCAGATGAGCACCTATTTCATAAAATGGTTAATAATAAGGATCACTGTATTCACCAGTTATTACCTCCGGAAAAGATTTTACCCATGAAACTTTTGGCCACCAATTGTATTTTTGCTTTGCCTCAGTGTCACTTTAACTTGTACAAACGTTCGTTTGTATCGCGATATTTGTTTGGTGATACATATTAGATTTTGCATGTAGATCTGTTGTAGCTCTACCATATTTCATTTTATTTCATTTTTTTCTTATTGATATTGTACCAATTCTGCTATGTTATGTTCTGTTTCGCAATGGCGTTTGATCGTTGTTTATTAAAAGATTACTTACTTACTTACTTATTCTGACATTAACAACGAGATAAATGTAATTAGATAAATGGTGATCTACTGCTAGTAATTTTTTGCTCTCCAGTGCAAGATCGCCGATCTACCGCTAGCACTGACCTAATCATAGTAAGGTCATGACAATGTTTATGGTGGTGTCTCATAGTAGGTGCTAAACTGTTCCTGCAGAAGTTCACTGTGGTTCATTTTGGAGAGAGCACTAGCGCGCCAGGCGGCCGTCGACCTTTGGATCAGGCCAATCGACCTGAATTTCAGATCCGCCTGTAGGCAGCAGCTACAGTACTACACCCACCATCGCCATTATTACTCAGCCCTGAAGCTTATACTCGTTTTTACCATCCCACGGAAGACAGAAGGCTGAGTCAACCTATCTGGCTGGCTTCATACTGAGATAGTTTACGTGCCCGTAGACAGTCTCCCATCCAAGTACTAACAGGACCCGTTGTAGAGTAACTTCGCTGATCCGATGAAATGCGTTACTGCTACGCCACATCACCAACTGGATGTTTGATTTTATGAAATACGTGCTGAAACGGTCTTTCTGTAATATTTGGCATTTGAAATTTAGCAGAAATATTTTTGGAACAAGATGGTGCCACACTGTTTGGTATTTGTACAATTGCTGTTTTATTAAAGGAATATTTGATTTTGATTCAAGAAAAGATAGCTAATGTTACTGTGGTGTTTTGTTAGGCCTGTAATGTCTGATTATTCTGTGGATAATTGATGCATTTGTGATGCTGTGCCATGGTCAATACACCAATTCCCCATAGTCTGAGGTCGGAGACACTCAAGGCGGCAAAGATACTCCAAGATTTCACGATACCCAGCGCAACATCGGGACCTGACAAGGTCATTCCTGGTGCGTCATTCAGTAACCCCTGCTCTTCTAAATGTGATTCATTTTTGTTTAATCATCATATCTTATGCAGATATCACAGATTAAGCTGAAGCTTAATGGATCTCCGAGGAAATTGCTGGAGCAGCATTTTTCGAAAAAGTGCTCTTCCTGTAATGACTAATGAGCCATTTGCATCAGTCCACTGAAAGTGTTAACCCTGCATATTTTCTGTCATAATTTTAGAATGTCTTTAAAAAGACAATGTAGAATATAGTCTTGGGGAGATTTTCAATCACCACCTTATTTGTTTCATGCAGCTTTTGTTTTCATTGAGTCTGCTTATACAGGGTGGGCCAAAAAATGTTCCACTGTACTTTTATCCATATTTTCGCCAATTATTGACTGATTTTTAAAATTCTTTCTCTTTGCAGACAATTAAGAATAATATCAATCAATCAATCAGTAATGTCAAGTTTATCATGCCATAAGTGAAATAAAAACACAACAAGGACGCCTAACAGCCAGAACAAGCGTAAAGACAAAGTAAGCAAAATTTCACGGATTAAAAGTGACATTAAAAAGATGTGTCTTGTGATTTTTGCTGAAACAGTCAGCAAAGTCAATTGAATGAATGGAGAATGGCAGACTGTTCTGTGCACGGAGCGCTGCCTTGTGAAATACAAGTGAAATATACATATATAACAATAATAACAAACAAACATTTTGGCAAATACAAAAACACTTCAGATCAACATAGCATTGAATGATCTGCATGACACTAGACTGTGTGGGTTTAACACAGTTTATTGTTATGTGGATTATTCATCGCAATGTTGGGGTTCATTTACCTAAATATTTGTTTTTTTCTAATATTTGTTTTTTTAAAGGTAGTGTAGAGACGCATTTATGGGGTGGTGGGATACAATAATCACTTTATTGCAAATTATCTGCAGAGTGTGGCAGTGACAGAATTTGGAAAATCGGTTAATAATTGGCAAAGATGTGGACAAAAGTAAAGTGGCATGTTTTTGTGGGTCATGGTGTATAGACAGAGCATAAACATTATGTTGTTTAGCTGGGATCCTGGCAAAAGCCGAAGGTCTCGCCATTCTGACTGTTGTCAGAGTTGGGTTTCTGGTTACGGCTCGCGCTGGCAGTGGCATAGTGATTGCTAAACTTGGATATCGAAGTTAGTTGTCATTTTTCATGACTAATATCAGTTAAACCTATTTAATGCTTAGGTGAAGTTGACTGTACTAAAGTTGATGATACACTGGGCGACTTCACTTTTTGACTTAGACTTTCACTGAGACTTTCGCTGAGCCTAAACTTCAGTCTAAGTACCTACTTAAGTCAAAAAGTGAAGTGATTTCGCTGAGCGAAAACATGGCGATTATTTACAGTCCTATGCGTACGGATAGTTTAGTGAATTAAAACAGTCTGGTACCAAAAATAAACGCCATAATGGTACACAATGACGTAAGACGTAATTACGTCATTTGCGTGCGCGGTGCAATTAAATAAGCAAGTCCAAGCGTAACTGATTTATTTATTTCCTGTTAGGTTTACCATTTTTCCGCCATTTTCAATCGCTTAGTTGAACTTTGGTCTAAGTACAGACTTTAGCGTTCAGCTTTAGCTTTGGCTCAGCGTAAAGGCTCAGCGAAAGTCTAAGTCAAAAAGTGAAGTCGCCTACTGACCATTTTCTGGCGCCTGTTTTTGGTGCCAGAAACAGGCGCCAGTCGTCTGGTGCCAGAAACCATGACACACTTTGGCAGCAAATGATACTAGCAGACACAATGAAGATGGATTCCGATTTTGAGAATTTTATACCGAAATTCATTTTTTCGTACTGTTCTATGAGTTGAAAAATGCTTTCATCACTTCACTTCATCTTTCACCTTTGTTTACAAGCAAACAACCTGTACTATCGTCTGCTCAGACTGACCAATCACAGCTCAGCTTTCCAGTCGGTTTCCAGCACAAAATTGAACATGCTCTATCCGGCACCAGTTTCTGGCACCAGAAAAATCCGGCACCAGAAAGGTATGAGAGACTGAGCAGTTTTTGGCAATTGAAGGCAGTTATCTCGTCGAACACAAAGACGCTAACAGAAAGTAAGTACCATTAGTACCAGAAACAGGCGCCTGAAACTGGCCAGTGTGTCATCACTATAAGTAGCCTTAATGCTGTCAGTTTATTGTTGCAAAGTGCAATAGTAGTCTTTTTATTTTTTTTCTGCGAAGTTTTTTTCAGTTATCTTCAGATTTGAAACATCTACTTAACTAGCTAATGAAGCAAAAATTGACCAAGCAACAACAATGAAGAGTAGTAGCCAGGTGCTGCAGCATTTATGGATCAGAAATAAATTCTTGTTAGGAAACATGCTTGCAGTGCTAATGTGCCACTTTTTTGACTTACATTTACATCAGTATTTTATAAACTTTACATGATTTTGTCTGATTTTTAAAGATTAATCTGACTTTGCAAAACATACTTATTGATGTTGAGAATTTGCAGTGTGTTGTGTTACATGATCTTTATTTCCAACGCTGATAAGAATTTTATGAGTGATCTAAACGTTGTTTGCAGAATGGTCAGCACCTTCGGCAATTGGCATTGCCGGCCTTGGCGGAGGTTTTGAAGTTGGTGCAGAGGTACTTTTGCATTCGATATCAATATTTTTAGCAGAATGTTTGTTATGTTGTTGTGTTTTGTATTTCATGTTTTAAAAAAATATTTTGCTCAGGGTTACTGCAATAACATGGTGTCACTGCAGTAATCTCAGCTACTAACATACAGTGAGATCTATACAGTGTAGATAAAAGATAGTTGGGAACATGTTGCAGAAATTAACTGCTGCTTTGTTTGCATTTTGTATTTCATATTTTTGACGTTTTTATTCAGAGAGTGAAAATGTCGTTACTTATTGTCTGCATGATTTATTTCATGGTGTGTTGTGTGCTGGTTTTAGGTGACTGATTTTGTGATAATTCTGACTTGCAGATCAGCTCTTGAGGCTTTCTCCAAAGGTGGGAACCTGACCCTCGGGGGTAACTTCACAATCGCTGCCGGACCCCTTGGTCGCAATGTCGAAGGCGATGTGGCTGTGCGAAGTCCTGCAGCTATTTACACATATTCCAAGACGAAAGGGTTGTTTGCTGGAATCTCAATTGAAGGCAGTTATCTCGTCGAACGCAAAGACGCTAACAGAAAGTAAGTTGTTGACATATCGTGTAGGCTGATTGACGGTGATTTTGTATATTGTTATCCTTGCAATACCGAAATATGCGTGCTCGCCAAAGTTCTTCCTGCCTTGGAATTTTTTTGAGGACTGTAGAAGCGATTCTGCTGGAATGGTGGGTAAATTTCATGCCACTGGGTTGGGGGGAGAGGTCTTTATAAACGAAAGGGCGAAAGAGGGGCGCCCGCCTAAAAAGACGTTATTTTACTGTTATTGATTTGTCTAGCCTGAATATGGTTGCAAATAGGCGTAGACATGCTGCTTATCATAACAAGCACTGGTGACTAGCTTCTTAGGAATGTCAACATCGATGACCTTGAATGACCTTGAGCCCGCAAAATCACCGAAATGGCTGAAGATAGACTAAGATAGCCTGCATATGAAATTTTTGACATTGAATGTAGATTTTTGCAGTCCAAGTCCTGACATTGTGTGTTCAAGGAGGTCTGCGCATGTGGGTGTCAAAAAGGGGTATCTCATAAAAAGTTGTTATTTTACTACTATCGGCTTGTCTATCGTGAAAACGGTCGCAGATAGGCATAGACATGTTGCTTATCATAACAAGCACTAATGACATGCTTTTTAATGATATTAACATCGATGACCTTGAATAACCTTGAGCCCTAAAATAGGGGATTTGTAATGATTTTTTTTTGCATTTTTCGGCTGCAAAAGAGTGAATCGCGATGAAATGGATGGAGATAGATCAAGATTACCTGCGAACAGGAACTGCTATAGGCTCTCGCTCGTCTCATGAGCATTAGCTCAGATTTCTTTTTTTCTCCATACCGAATTCTTATGATTGCGTGCTTGCAGATTTTACGGCGAGGGTGTGCGAGCATTTGAAATTCTATCTGGACAAGTTGCATTGCCATCACAATGCAGTGAATTGTACTCGACGTTGGATCATCATGAAGACATGTTTGAGAAAGTGCTTGTAGCGAAGGGTCGGCAAGCCATTGCACGTGGTGGTCGCATGACCTGTGTATGTCACCAGCTACGATTGCATACTTTATCTGTGCAGTTTCGTTAGATTATATAATTAATATTAATAATTATTTATAATAATTTTGGAGAAATTTAGTACGTGCAAATATTGTGGTGTTTCTTCAACTTTTGGTAAATTATTTTTTTGGAATTACTGTGCATTAGGCTTTGTTTCCAAAAAGAGAACGTTTTGGAGTAGTTGAAGCAGGCGTTTTGACAGCAGAATGTTTAGTTGTTATGTCTGGAGTTTTGCTTTGATGTCGATTGCAGTGAGTAAGTAAATAACTGAGATAACAGTTACTCAAAATGATGCTTTCAACACTGCCACCATCATCTTGGTGGCATAATGTTTAGGATGCTGGACTTAAGTTTAAAAAGTTTGACTCACAGTTATCTGCTTTGGCCAGTTGGTTGCTATGGGCTTCTGTCTGCTGACACGTGAACCATCTCTGTATATAAACAACACCAAGGTTAACTCAGCCTTTCATCTTTACACAGTATGTAAATCAAGCAATGGTTTGCTTGAATGGGGTGAAAGTGGCATGTTCACCTGTGTCAGAAGTTAAGAGTGTGTATGTCCCATATGGCAGGTGACAATCTGTAGCTCTGAGATAGGTTTCCCATAAAAAATGTGCATTGCCTTTAACCTTGTTTTTAAATGGAACTTATAATATAATTCCCAAGAGTGAAAAATAAAAGTAAATACAAATAATAATGCAGACAAAAAGTGAAAATGCACAACACTAAAAAAGCAAGAATCGTGGCTAATAGCTGTTACTGTACTCGAACAAGAGTGTCTTAATAGCAACCGGTCAAACTGTTTAGAGTGCACTGTCACAACAGATTCGGCAGTCGGACACGTTTTCATCTCGCCGTCAGAAATCTTTGTCATCAGAATCCCACGCTGCTTCCCGTGGTACGTCTCACAGAGGTTCATGGGCGGAGGAGGACATGGACTCACGAAGGATGGACCGGAATGCTCGGTCTTATCTGAGGCCTCGTAGTGGATCGGAGAGTTTATCCCTAGCTGAGTCATCAGTCAAAGGATTGTCGTCAACAATGAGTCACTCACGATCTTATCAGCAGCAGCATCACAACGTCTCGGCTTCAGCCAGCACTAACTTATGTATGTACAAGATTTTTAACAGTTTGTCATGGCAGCCGACCTATAGGCCCCATTACACATTTTGTCCGTTAGTCTGTCTGTCCTTTTGTCTCATATTGGCTCATTTATAACTCAGAAACAAAAGGGCATATAAACACCAACATTGGTCTGAACATTTTCTAGGGCAGGTGTAATTGTTATGCTAATTTTCAGCAGGTTAACACAGTATAAACTAGCACATGATGATAAATGTTTACATCATTCTGTTGTCTGTATTCAGATGGTAGTTTCTGTGTCGTGTGATTTTGAGCTTTAGCGTTAGCTTCAGCGTTTGCTGGGGAAGTCTTTCTGTGGAATATGGCCTAACGTTGTAAAACTGAGGTGCATATAGTTGACTGCAGTCCCGTATGAGGCTAATAATGATGACACACTGGCCAGTTTCAGGCGCCTGCGAAACTGGTCAGTCTGTCATACTTTTCTGGTGCCAGATTTTTGTGGTGCCAGAAACCGGCGCCGGATAGAGCATGTTCAATTTCTTGCCGGAAACCGGCTGGAAAGCTGAACTGTGATTGGTCAGTCTGAGCTAAAACAGCGGCTATGTTGTCATCATTCTCAAAACTGTCAAAATCAGAATTCATCTTCGTTTTTTTTCTGCTGGTATCATTTGCCGGATAAGTGTGTCATGAATGGTTTTTGGCGCTAGAAGCAGGCGCCAGAAACAGGAGCCAGAAAACGGTCAATGTATCATCAGCTTAAGATTTTGTTTCTGCTTACTATAAGCAGCAACAAGCAAAAAAATAGCCAGAAGCTTGCTGCACTGTACTCGTGGAAGTTGTTTCTCCCTCGGTGGTGTTTTTGACTTTTTTTCTGTTGGCAGGTTCGTTATTTCAACGGTGTGGACGAAGTTTCATTGAGTTTTTTGGCTGGATTATGCCTTGGGAAACGCATTTAGCTTTAATTTTTGTCAGGCAGTGCGAAGTTGCTAACTAATCATCCATTTCTCCTTCTTGTGCTCTGAACAAATTTAATATTGTCTGTGCTGTTTTTTTCTTTGTTTCACAGAACTTCGTAAGAATTTGGCTTAACGAAGATCATAGCAAATTAGCTGGTGTAACGCTCTGTTGGAGTTGATTTTTTTAACCCTTGTAATCTATTTTTTATATTTCTCATGACGATTTGTGTGCATTTTGGTGTACAGCTGACTGGGATAGTCCAGTGATGTGTAAAGCTTTGTGGTCGTATAAAGCACAGATGCCTTGTGATCTATCGTTTACTGCCGGTAGGACGGGCGTGTATTGCATATACAGCGTATTGCATTTGGTGTATAGCTTTCTAGTTTTATTTTAGTTTAGTTTTTAATCTTATGCAGTTTTATTCTATGTAGTTGATACTCTAGATTCATCGGTGTATTTGATAAACTTGTGGACTATTGCTAATACTTTTATACACGGTGGGCCAAAAAACGTGCCACTTTACTTTTGTCCATATCTTCGCCAATTATTGACTTATTTTTCAATTTTTTTCACTGGCACACTCTGCAGACAATTTGCAATAATGTGATTATTATAGATCCCACCACACCGTAAATGCATCTCTACGTTACCCTGTGAAATATCAATAAAATATGCAGAAATAATGATAATAACAAACAAACATTTTGGTAAAATTGAAAAAAAAACACTTCAGGCCAACACTGCAGTAAATGGTTTGTATGACACTAGACTGTGTGGGTATAACACAGTTTAGTGTCATATGAATCATTCATCGTAATATTCGTCTGAAGTGTTTTTTCATATTACCTAAATTTTTGTTATCATTGTTAGTTTTTGCTTACGTTTATATTTTACAAGGTAGTGTAGAAACGCATTTACGGTGTAGTGGGATATATAATAATCGCATTATTGCAAATTGTCTGCAGAGTATGCTAGTGAAAGAATTTTGAAAATGGTCAATAATTGGTGAAGATATTCACAATAGTAAAGTGGCACGTTTTTTTATGGCCCAGGGCATATAGTTTATTAAACCTACTTTTGTGCAAAATAGTTAGTTTATGGTTACTATTACTGCTAAGACAGGTCTCCTCTTTCTGCAACTGTGGTTACTGTTGGCCATGAAACAGCTTAGTCCACACCACCTTTACAGGTTACTGGTATTTCTATAGATGCTAATTTACTCCTCGTGCGCTACGTTCCTAACGTAGCGAAGAGTAGTATATGAGATTAGTGTAATATTGAGGACCGACTGACGACCGATCTCTGTTCCTGGAAGAGCCTGCCTGGAAGAACTTCAAATGGCCATACCTCCATAACGGTGCTAGATAGACGCATGGTCACTATAGACCACCCATAGAAAGTCGACCCCGGGAGTCGAATGGTCACGTGACCGATGACGTCACGTGACCCCAAAAGGTCAAACTCGTGACCCCATTATCTTTGAGGCGCCATATCTCCGTAACGGTGCCAGATAGATGCATGCATTGAGGTATAACAAGACAAATGGCAACTGGCGTCATCGAACATTATTGGAATTTTTTTCCTCTCTGTTCTTAAAATCAGGCAATATTTTGTGAACTTCGGGGAGACAATTTCCAATTGAATGGGTCTCAATTAGATGCCGGGTCTCTAATACAAGCTGAAAGGAACGAAAAAGCTTTTAAAAGAATACAAAAGAAAATGACGCGCGCTAGGAGTACATTAGATTGGTCACAATTTAATAATATTTCTTGTTTTCTATTTGATTTTTTAGTTGTTCGGAAAAGAAAATGTTGCACAGGTGTTTTGGTTTACTTGTAACCAATGTGTGTTTGACTGTGCCACATCTTTGCAAAATTTGTGCCTGATTTTTTTTTTTCATGTAGCCATGGCTTGATATAGCTGCTTATTAGATTTTGAGCTCACGTTTACTTCCGTTTTTTCATGACATCATATTAAGCTTTTAGATCTTATTGTTGTTGATCTTGCATAAATGATTGACATACTGTGGCATGGCATAGTGGTTTAATGCCTTGTGTCACATCAACTGTACTCTATGCCGGGTCCAGTTAGTACCTGGATGAATGACCGTCTGTGGGCAGGTAAACTCTCCTTAGTTAACCAGCCAGCTAGGTCGACTCAGCCTTCTACCCTCATGGGATGGTAAAATGAGTATGAGCTTTCAGTCTTGAGTTGTAATAAATGGTGATGGTGAGTGCAGCTGTCAATAGCCCAAATTCCATTACGCCGACTTTGCGACAAAGTCCAAAACAAGTTCGTGACAAAGTCGCGGACTTGTCAAGGACACAAATCATGAAAATTCGCAACACAAATCACGTCGTCGACTTTCATGATTTGTGTTCGTGACCGGCGACTTTGTTGCTGACTTTCCCCGTGCATTGTAACAGGCTAAATTCCATTAGAGCGACACAAACGGGTTTGTCGCGGACTTGTGATGGACTTTGTCGCAAACATCTCGACATGTTGAGATGGTTTGTGCCCACGACTTTTGTGATTTGTGTCGGCGACTTTCACTGAAACTTCACGGTTTCATGATTTGTCACCGTTTGTGTCCGCGACTTTCATGATTTGTGTCCACGACTTTCCCCACTGAGAAGTTTCGATGAAAGTCAGCGTAATGGAATTTGGGCTAATTTAGGCATATCTGAGGCTCAAGCTGATCTTCTTGGTCCAAAGTTCACTGGCTGCCTGGCTGTGCGCTAGAGCCTTGCACGGGCCGAAAAATTACGGCCCAGCCCGGCCCGGCCCGTCGCTGCTTCGGCCCGGCCCGGCCCGTTCACTCTAGCAAATTTCTAGGCCCGGCCCGTTTCAGGCCCGCCAAAG
>Ga0056128_1009646_pt1 | contig 12096 bp, 9 predicted proteins | sample WorMetLIZISLAND2_FD_71113 | JGI IMG/M metagenome (GOLD analysis project Ga0056128, IMG submission 71113) | Marine gutless worms symbiont microbial communities from Max Planck institute for Marine Microbiology, Germany - Olavius geniculatus... ...
CGTTATAGGCTCGCGCTCCGCGCTCGCCATGCCCCCCCCCTTTGCCAAATCTAAATACGCCACTGGCCTCAACTATAACTAAGTCGCGCGAAGCATGACAAACGTAGTTGCAATATTTCAGCGTATATTCTACGCAGCTGATTCATTATAAGCGACTCAATGTCAATGTGCCGAGGCCAAGGTCAAAGCCAAGGTCACAATTTTTTTGTCCTCAAGCTGTCCTTAAAGTCATAGCTAATCTTCCAGAAGCCCATTTTTGGCAATTCACCGTCTGATTGAGCAGCAAGAGATCATAGGGGTAACCGGTGGCTAGCAACTTCGCTGCTAGTTTCATCATCACGTTTGATACTAAAGTAAATAGCATAGATACAATAAACGTTTTAAACGTTTTTTTAAACTTTTGCCACGTTTTCAGCGTTATTAAACAATTTCATCAACTTCTTTTTTATTTAAAAATGCATTTACTAAACATGCACCAAGATGGTCGAAAATCACTCTTAAAGCCACAAAAATAAATCAGTAAACTATAGAGTTGAACAAGTTAAAACCAACGTTTTTAACAACGCGTTTAAACGCTTTTTTCCAAAATTTTTGGTACTTTTTCAACACCTGGTGGTTTTTACTTTACAGTCGTAAATAACCAACGGAAATATCGGACGCAGGTTTCGCAAATTTTTTTCTCGCTGTCTGAACTAGTGTCCGAGTCGTCGAATGTAGCAGCACACCGTGTGCGGCTGCACTTGTGTGGAGACCCTTGGCAATGACAGCCGATGTAACAGGGGATGCCCTTTTTGTTGCAAGAGCAGTTACCCAACTTCCTGTTGCAGCCTTTTGTGCAACCACAGGATATGTTCTTGGTCATTTGTTCTGGCCAGGCTGATTTTGCGGATGGTCAGCTTGTCATCAGCCTGTGACCACCCATAGCCCTCGTATGGTCCCAACTCTGGCCTGGCAATGTGTGAAGTCTTGTACATCAGTGTAGCTAGAGCTGCACCTTTGACGCACGAAAAATTGGCCTCAGCCCCCTCCGTGGAAAAGTAATACAACATAGGCCTACGTAATGTAGCGTCCCGTGGTGTTGAGTTGAAGTATTTGTGCATACTTCAATAAAACGCTGTTGTTGATATTGTGGTGTTTCAACATTCCGACGACATTCATACTCTGTCAACTAGATATATATCAGCATTCAGCAGAAAAACCTTGTCGCATTTTTTATTATTTCTTGAAATGTACGAGCAAAAACGTGTAAAAATAGCGTAAATGCACAAATTTATTTCAAAATGTTTGATGCTACGCACGGCACTGGTGCCGTCTGGCGAAAACACGTGACATTGATTTTACGTCGTTTGCTGATCGACTATACGATTACTATAACAGAAAACGGCTAGGCTATACAACCAGTGACGTTATTGCGAAGGGAAAGTTGGGTTGGGGCAGGAAACATATTTATTCTCTAAATTTTAGACAAATTTGAGGCTAAAAATCTCCCGACTTTGTTGGCGAAATGGGGAGGCATTTCCCTAAGCAGAAGTTTACCACTATACCACTGGCCGCATGTCTAAAGCGGCGTTCACACGTCCGTGATACTAGTTCGGCACATGATGTGGCTAAAATATCGTAGTGCCGGATTAAGATTTTGGAAACCCTGGCGCATTGAGAAAATGTGAATCCACTTCCCTAAAATTTCAATATTGCAGCCGTGTGTCGGAAAGTTGTAACGTTTTGCCCCAAACTTTTGCCGTTTTATTAGTTCTAACAATAAACAGATCTTTGATGTAAACAAGCTGTGCTGTCTTGCAGTAAACAAAATTAGTAATCCTAATGTGGAATTACAGTGAAAAGCGATTTTTTTTGTATTTTTACAATTTCGAGAGGGCTTCACGACGGTACGTTAGTACGACCAAGGACACAGTATACGACAATTAAAGTAGGCTACGTACGACAATGTTGTATAATGTCAGAAATAACTCGTTACCCTGATTGTGCGCGAACAATGCTGCATAATTTTATCGCTGTACGAACACCCTTGTGCAACCTTCAATTCCCCTTCCTCTCGGCGCCAAAAAGTTGCACAATTTTGTTTCCTAAAACATCAGATTTTCTGCACCGGTTAACAAAAATAGCTTCAGCGAACTATCGAGCCTTAGCTTCTAAGATAGGCCTATATTTAAGTTTATCTCCAGACTTTAAGGCTGCAGTGGGTACAAAGATTTCCATGGGGATTTCTATGAGTATGGGTGTGAGGATTGAAAACTAATGCCCAAACCAACCATGCGTGCCAAATTCGCTGCTTCCATTTCTTAAATTCTGAACATGCCATTGCAGCTGTTAGTACGTCGGTGAACAACGCAGCGCAGAGGTCTGAAATACGGTATATTATGTAGGATGGTGACCAGTCAAAAACGCGTAAGTCAAAATCGCGGACCCAATAGCGCGGACACAAATGCTGTAGGATACAGTACAAAACTACTATCAAAACCCGTTGAAAGCAATCGATAAAATAATTACTAACATTCTCGAAACGAATATACGACAGCGAAAAAAACTAATATCAGACTTACACAAATAAGAGACTTATACGGAATAGACAGGACAATTTACTCCCTCCCCCAATAAAAATCGCAAGAAGAAAACATAGCCCACCGGACGAACTTTAGGAAAGTCTTAGGACAACATCAGGATCATTAAAATTTTTAGAACTTTTTTGCAAGTTAAGCTTCAGTTCATAGAGTAATGGAAATATTATTACTTGTATAATGATTTTTTTTCTGTTGCTTTAACACGCAGAAACATTCTCCCCTCTCTCATAAAATTTCAACTTGTCGGAAAATTTATTTTTGTGCAAAAAACTGTCTTCTAAAAATTGGTGGTAAAATCCCCATTTGGAATAAATTTCAAGGCAAAACTAAAATACTGCGCTTCGCCAAGGTATCATTTTTAAAACACACAAAAAGTAAACCTGGCTGGGACATTAGTCTGCAAAAACCTAGATTTCTAGAGTTTTTTAAAAATAAAAACCTCAAAAGTCCAAATTTCGTTTTTAGATATGTATTTGCTACACAATTCGAATTACTAGTCATTATTAAAATAATTTTTATTAGTCATAATCTTTTATTGCAACACTAGCAATTCCGCCTACTCTACACATTTCTCCGTAGCGTGGTCTGTTTCTCTATCGTGCACCCTCTCTTAACCGTTCTACAAATTTAGAATACAAATGTCGTCCCCTATTTTCAGAGAAAAAGATATTGGGGGGGTTGAAATCCTAGCCAAAACATGTTTATCTATAATGATTCACCAGGTGGCAGCATCGTTTAGCGATTTCCCTTACTACCAAATTAATTTGTTTTTTATATCCCAATCGTAACTTTTTCAAGTACAAGAATGTGGCAGAGAAAATAGTGTATACCGGTAGTTCATCCTTGGTGGCTTGTAATTTTGTGTCTGGTGTTCCTTGTATACACACAAAAAATTAAATTATAAAAGAAAAAAGAAATAAATTAAAAGCCTAAAAATGTTATCAAAAACATAGAAACTTTTTTTCCAGCTGCGCAACGTAACGACCGAAAGTCATGGTTCGCTTGCTGGTGGCCGTGCGTATAAAAGCACGTATAAAAACTGTAAGTGTAAGTAAGCCTACACGGTGAAAACACGCAAACAACGATGGCACGACAACGAGTATTGCTTTGCGAATCAACCGATTAACAACATCAACAACACGTAAGCCTATACAACAATTAACTCTTTGCAACAACGTTGCAGACAGTAACATATCACATCAAAATATATGCCAAATTCACGTGAGCAGATGATCGCACATTATGTACGCAGAACAAAACGTTATGCTGGAAAAACGTAATGAACTAAAGAAAGCATAAAATAAAAGATTAACTTCAGTGGCGTCGATCTTTGGTCAATATTGGAGACGGCCAGTGGAGGAAATGATAGCGTGTAACAAGCAGGCGACAAAATTGTGACTTTTTCATGCTTTTCACCTAACACGATGTTTAGCGAATTAACTGCAGAAACATTCATCCTGGTTTCCATAGCCACATTACAACACATCTCCAAATATTAGATGGCACCTCCTGCCCTCCTCAAAGATTGACACCCCTGGTCAACTTAAGAAACAAGTTGATTAAGCTTCTGGATCGAACATGAGCCTACTACCTGCCCTGGTTTGAAGAACGCTATCGTATTAATGCATCAATGTATCACAAAGCATCAAAACATTTGCAGTAACAGCAACATAAACAGCAACAACGCAAACGACAACGACGACATAAACGTTACACTACAACGACTGCTCTGATTTGAAAAAAACAAATGTTATTTCCACATCAGTGGCGGGTCGTGGGCGGGTTAAAATGCTGGTAAAATGCAAAAAATGTTTTTCTCGACAAGAAAACTCTCCAACTGGCTGAGACTGAATGCCCTTCAGCACTCTCTCTCTGCCATGACGTCACAGTACTACAAATTTAAAATTACGTCGAGACGAGGTGCAGAATGTATTTTTATTCTTATTCCTTGAAATGACGTCGTCACATTGCCACATATTTTTATACAACAACTCATAAAAACAGTACACATTAAATAGCAGGCTACCCATGAAAACTAAGGTACCAAGACTGCAGCATAACAGACTAGATGCAAAGAGTTTTTTTTCATAAAAAATATGAAAGCAATCAAAAAAAATGCAGCAATATTTTGAGTGTTCAATACAGCTTTCAGGAACCGAGCTTTTTTCTAAAAACAGACAGCAAACAGTAGCACGGAAATTACTTTTATATCTTACGACAGCAACACGGAATCAGCAGACAGTCTTGCATGATTACCAATGCACAAACTCTTGCGTTCGAAACTTTACTACAAATCATTGTAAATAAATACATAAAGTTACAAATAAAATGCGAATTCCGTACAACGTTACAAACGCAGTAACGATGCTATGTTTTGCGTCGTTAAACCACGGTTTGTTGTAAGATAAGCAAGTCTTAAACAAACTTCTACACTCCAAACAGTGGTTTACTTTTATATTCCTGTTCCACGCCAGCCTTCAGTGACCCAACTCAAGCTCTGTGTGGTGGAAACGCTTGCTCAGCACGTCGTCACAGGTGATTATGCATCAGTTTGGCAAAGACGAACAACACTTTATACCGGCTTCAGTATAGTGTTCATGCCGAGTGCGGAGCAGTACCGATGTCTAGTCCACTGCAACAGACAATGCCATTTACAAAACGTTAACATGCCACGTTTTTCCAGTGCTTAAGGATAGGCTTCAAGTAACAATTCCAGCTTCCAGCCATCTAATAAATAAAGTATTATAATATGCGCTCTGCAGAGTCCTACTCCTCGCTGTGCACTGAAAATTGTACTGTGTATTGTGACAATCACAGTCACTGCTCGCAGTTAAAATTACTGTATTAGTTTTCAAAATCATTTCTATTACAGCTTCAGTAAAGTTATTTGTGATCATTTCTATATCTATATAGTATCAGTATTGAAAATCATTTCAGTATTAGTCGCAGTGTAAATTTTACTGTAATCAATCATTTCAGTATCAGTTTGAGTTTCAGTTACTTCACCGCCGTTGGCCAGTCTTTCTTGAAAGCGGTTGCAGATAGGTATGCGCATGCTGCCTATCACAACAAGCACTAGTGACGAGTTTTTTAGTCGTATAAACATCGATGACTCTAAAAGACCTTGAACTACTAAAATAAGGGGTTTTATTAATTTTTGTGACTTTCGGCTCCGGCACACGCTTCAAAAGTGAATTACGACGAAATAGCTAGAAATAGATTAAGACAATTTGCAAACAAGAACTGCTATACTTTTGCGCGTCTGGTGAGCATTAGTTCAAAATTCTTGTATTTGATAAGTCCATCATTTACTAACATTGTCATCGATGCCGCAAGCAAAAACAGAAGCATAATAATCAAAACGTCACATGGGTTACAAGCAAATATAAACAGAAAATAAGTACGTATTATTTCGTGTAAAATTCTGAGCGTTGCTCAGAAAACGGCAAACAACTTCGGGGTACACTTTTTGCCGCATCCTGGCTGGAATGGGTTTACACCTGTAAATCTGTAGCCAATGCATTATATTAATGATGTTACTATTGTTGTTATTGTTGCTTTACTTTCTGTTTAACGAGCTTAATCAAGAACGTCGTGGGTTAAAAGGTAAACAGGAATTTGCAAATTTCTGACCGACACTGCACATTTCCAACGTAATTTCGACAGACAGACAGCTGCGTATTTTCAACAGAAGAAAGTAGGCTTATGTGTGCTCAAAATTTCAATTTAGCTCCTAAGTTGTTCCAAAATAGGGTTTTTCAGCGCCAACTTTTGCATTTTTGCATGAAGGGTGGGGGCAGTAGTGGCAGGTTGGTTTACCACAAGTCAGTTCATCACAAAAAAACTGTTATTTACAGCTTTGATCGCTTTCAATATATCGTTCTGTAAAACATATGACAACGTGATTTTTATCAGGAAAATTTATGTGTGACTATTATCAAGAAAATATTCTAGCTAAACTTTAAAATTGAAATCATCATAAAATCATCATGCGCACCAACCGGTAATTGTTTGTTTTTGCGCTGTGTGATGAATCGACCTACTGATGAAACAACCGAAAATTGCCTGCCCCCTCTCCTTCTTGCTACGACACCATTGTGCGTAATAGATAAAGCAAAAATTAGAACTGTTACTGACTTGAGTATGAAGAAAGCGCTAGTGGAAGCCGTTCTGGAAGCCTGCTGGTATCAAAGTGCCCTGAAAATTATGCCAACACACACAAACACGTCGATGTCTGACAGACATCAGTCTTATGCTGCCGCCCGGCAAATATAAACAAGGAAAACGATTTCGCCAATTGCCAATTTTTTTCGGTCCCTGTCACGTCTTATCATTACTGTTACAAGACGTGACCACGTGTACCTACACAAACACGTAGGTGGGAACAACTTGCACAGAGTTGTTACTTGGTAGCGAACCAGCCGGAAGTTGAACTCGTGACCGCTCGATTACGAATTCAACGCTCTAACCGCTGCACCATATGTAAGGTGAATAAAAAAATAAACATTATTGGTTGACCGTAATAATGATCGTGCCGTTGCTACAAAATTGTGTCTGTCTGTCGTCTGTCTGTAATTTATGCATTGTGGCTAAACGGTGCATCTTACCTGTCTAAACGAATAAATAGGATTGCCTCTCGGCTAATCTGTGGTATCAAGTTCGACCCCTTACATCCTTCCTTTCCTACAAGCGGACTGTAGGCTGTAGCCTAATTTACTGGTTGTTAATTGATGATAGGCTCAAACTTTTTTTATTTTCAGTTTAACTTTGAGAATTGTTTTCAAATAAAATAGCAGGCCTAGTTAAACTGTTAGTCAAACTTTTTAACTACCTTGAAATAAAGTTTAAAGTTTAACTAATTTTTAGCTTTATCCAAACTTTAAAAAACTTGATGACAAGATTGAATTTAGGGACTTTATTGATTGTTCTATGCATCAATTAAGTATTATTGTAAAACAGTAAAACTGCAAGAAAATTAAACCTAATCTTCACGAATGCCATAGCGAGCGTTGAGCATGAGACTAAGCTGTCAATGGACTTCAGTTTTGATCACACATAGCTTATAAGTAGCGATGAATAATGACTAAATTTTACTCTATTTGCAAGAATATCGTCACTTGATTTGTAAGAACTTGCATAGGCTATCGGCAGTGAATATTCTGAATTAGGCCTAAGTAAAATAATCTTGCTAAACTTCCTAGTAAGTCACATAATTTTGCCATTTAAACTGTTGTCTTAACAGTCATAAACTTTTTTTAAAAATTAGCTAAAGTAAGTGTAACTCGAAAAAGTAGTTAAACTAGATCTATTAGTTAGTAACTTTTTAGTCAACTTTTGGCCACCAACGTTTGTCTAAAAATAATTTACATGTAGACCACGGCAACTCTTCGGTCACACACTCAAACTGCCTCGGGTTTGGCCGTGGAGTGACTCGACGTTTAACTCACAGCCGTTCGCCAGATGACAGCACCACGTACGTCTCGAAAGTCTCGCTGGCGTTTTCCGTCCTAAATTACCAACTGTAATATTTCCTGTAGTAATTAGTAGGCTCTACAACTACGTTGGCTGGTAATGTTTCATAATACTAAATTATAATTACAACGTACAGATAATATTCATTTAATTTCTAAGCCTTATGTCGCCGCAGTAGATTTACGCCGACTGTCACACCGGAGCTTAGTCGCTACAATACTTATATTAAGCGCATCGGACTAACATTCCTAAGTTCTACTATTCTTAGCGGAACCATCCGACATCGTTTATAGGTCTGTGGTTGGTACTGACAGGCCCATTTTGAATGAAAATTACTGCAAGTGAAGTTAGCCTATATTTGACAATTCATCATAATATCGAAGACAGTAAGCATAAAGTCTAGATCTGTCAAAGCGTTAATTTTTAGACGACCGTACTTTACGTAGGCCTAAAGGTCGAGCTGTTGTCATGGTTGTCGTTCGTCTGTCCGTCCGTCTGTCCGTCACAGAACACGGACGTATTGAGGCAGAACGATGCAAGATAGGGCACAGGTTGCTATTAATCACTAACAGGAAGTCGTTAGGCCTACTGGCTTTCAAATAAAATTATTATAAATCATTGACCTTGGATGACCTCGAAGGTTCATAACGCACTATGCAATGCCAATCGTGCGGTATTGTGGCTAAACGGTAAGTCGTAGGGGGTCTGCGATGGTACCATCAGATAGGGCGGTGGCAACTTCCTATAGGATGTCAATAGTAGCCATGTGTCCTTCTGCAGCGGTTTGACTGCAATTTTGAATGGAATGTTTAAAGCTATATGTGGCCGCATCTCAGAAACGGTGAGAGATACGGCATAGGTTACTAAAAATCACCAATAGGAAGGCATATATTGGCTTTCAAATGTCATAAAAATCATTCACCATGAATGACCTTGAAGGCTGTATCGTGTCTTCCCGTGCAAGGCGTTTTTATTGTGAGAAATATTTGCCAAACCTGCGTCCGATATTTTCTCTGTTCATTTACTCTGTAGCTATTTATAATTATAGAGTGGTTACTTTGCTAGTAACAATAATACGGTTAGAAAAGGCTGAGACGTACGGCGATGCCGGCGGGGTAGGCTAGGTGTAGACCGGGTGTAGCATACGCAATGGAGTCAGGCGGCGCGGGGCCTGATGACGTCACATACAGATCAACCGATGGACTAGTAGTCGTTCCGGTCCCAGGTGTGATGAAACTTCGTGGAGACGGACCGCCGGAGACTGCTGCTGCTGGACAGTTGCCTGTTGGCGCCGTGGATGAACAGCCGGCCGCTGGTAGTAGGGACAACACTCCCGCCTGCGCCACCACTATCATACACACAAACATAACAGCGGTTGCAAAAAACCGTACTTAAAGGTCCGTGGACACCAAAATTAACATATACATTTTATCCATTTTCCTGAAAGTGCAGAATTTTCTGATAACTTTGACAGTAATATCGACGCCTAGCGTTTTGTCAACACAGAAAAATTTACCTTTGAAGTCGACGATCTACGAAAACGACGTAGAAAACGCGCCGCCATGATGGTCCACGGTGACGTCATGAGTTAAGCCTATATAGACGTCATAAATATTAATGGCCTAGCCTAGAATGATGACGTCGTCGGCTGGGCTAATAATATTCATGATCTATATGGGATAGGGTCATGACGTCACCGCGGGCACTGATAGATTAGAATTTTCCCATAACGTAACGTAATGCCGCATTCCGTTTGAAATCGCACATTAATTTCATATATTTCTGAAGCTCAAATCGACATAATATATATGCGAGGTTAAATGTCTAATTAAAATCTATAGAAATTGCGCGAGTGAGTTTTACCGTGACCATGGACCTTTAAGTAACGGTCGAGCTATTGGTACGAGTAGTCGTTCGTGCGTCTGTCTGTTTATCTGTCTGTCCGTCTGTCACGGATGCACTGTGGCTAAAAGGTGCGAGATAGGGTCTAGATTGCTATTGATCACTAATAGTAAGTCATGTGTTGCCCTTTCGAATGACACGAAAATCATCGAGCTTGGATGAACCTTAAAGTCAGTACACACTATTGTGGCTAAACAGTACGGTGCATCTCAGAAACGGTGAGAGATAGGACCAAAGTTTTTATTGCGCACTAATAGAAAGTTGCATATATCCCTTTCATATAACACGAAAGTCATTTGCTGGCTGGCTTTCCAACACCCGTGTACGGTCGGCCCTCCCTAGCGACAGATGTCCTTTTTGTTGTAGAAAGACCGATACTCGATTTACCTAACCCGGAGAGATAGAAGGCTGAGTTGATCTTGGTGGGTGGTTACATAATCTAATTTTACGACGCGTACATAGCAAACGAACTGAATTGAAAAGAACTGAAACAATAAAGCTAGGCCTATATCACTTCATTGCAGTTGAGTCAGTTCAGTTCAGTTTAGTGTGTTTGTTTTGCATGAACCTTAAAAAAGAATCACCATAGTACTATTTTCACAAATACAAATAATGTCTTGCTAACAATAGATATAGCAGTAGCGTCGTGCCCATGCCCATGAGGCTCTAAGTGTCCGCCCCCAAATATTTTAAAAACATAAAAAAATGTTTTTGTGTAACACAGTTTAAACTTTAAAGTAGGGCATCTACTATGAATGCACAAAAATGTACAAGTTCAACGTTGATATTTTTTGGAGAAAAAAATTCCGGGCCTTAACCCCGAACACCCACATCGGGGAGGGCCTATGGGAGCCCCCCCCTACCACCACGGCCCCCTTCCCAGACTCAATCCCCTCGGCGCTTTGAGCCTTCCGCGCCTCACTTGAGACCTTTGTTTTTTTCGTTGTCAGGCCGTAATATCCCCCCATAAAATATTTCAACAGCATGACGCCCCTGAAATCTAGTCGTACCAGCGTAGCAAGTGGCGGGCTCAACAGTAGCTGGTGGGGTAGTTTGGTTGTTGCCGAGAGAGGGCGACACTGCGTCGAATGCTGGCGCCGTGCCAGCAGACGCCATCACTGTAGCACCGGCAGGCAACCAACCCCCTGCACCCAACACAACCACAGCGAAATATCACCAATAAATTAATTTCTGCCCGCGGTAGCGACGACATATTTTTTAGCATTGTTGCAAACTTTTTTTCGTTTTTTTTTGTTTTCCTCTTAACTCATGAACCGCTGCACGTATATCTTGACAACTGCAAAAATACTACTATTCAAGGTCGAAGGCCAAAAGTTTAAGTTCACAAAACCGAATTTTCGGATACTTTACCGTTGCGACAACAAGATAAGATCATGCAGCTAACAGCTATTGGCCGACGCTGTTATACGTCATTTCTGAATATCGCAACATGCCACACTGACTGCCACTTTGGCGACTACCGCGGACAGCTTTAGCCTTGCAAGAGGCTTGACTGTTTGCTTAATTCAACCATTTCTTTATTAGCTGTGGCGTCGTGGAGTCGGGGGGAAAGCAAAAGAGTGTATTTCTGTTCAGTTCACATCAGCTCATTTGTATCCATTTGTAGGCTTACACGCCGATGAAAACACTAGGCCCTATAGCATTAGGCCTACGTCAGCATCAATAATGTTATTAAGATCGATTTCTTAATGAAACATAACATCGGCATGCACTGGCATTGAATGCGAACAACTAATTTATTGCAGCAAATACTATATGGCCTATACACATACTTTCAATGTAATTTAAGAGCCATATACTCTCCAAAGACTCAAGCGTTCTGAAAATACATCTGCCACCTGGCTACTACGATGAAAGCATATCGCTGCGTTACTCTACATTTTTAACGAAATTTCTCCCTAAAAATTCTGAGAGGGCGGGGTTGAAAAACGTGAGTTCGAAAATGGAGGGAGTAAACTTGTGTCCGAAAGTGGGGGGAACCTGAGCCTAAATGTGAGGAAAGTTGAATATTCTATGGTGTGGTGTAAACAAGTGATTTTTTGGTTACAAACTTGACTTATCGGCGTATAGCATTTCTTTAGAGTGCTTAGTTAAACATTAGCGTATTAGGCGTATTAAGATG
>Ga0056128_1009648_pt1 | contig 12096 bp, 9 predicted proteins | sample WorMetLIZISLAND2_FD_71113 | JGI IMG/M metagenome (GOLD analysis project Ga0056128, IMG submission 71113) | Marine gutless worms symbiont microbial communities from Max Planck institute for Marine Microbiology, Germany - Olavius geniculatus... ...
AAAAACATGCAAAATTTGGCCCGATTTCGGACGACTTCGAAGTTCGGCGGCAAATATCTCCGAAACGGATGAAGATATTCAAAATCGGATAGTCATTCCGTGTATGGCGATTTCTCCTGCGTTAGGCGAAACAAGTCCGGTGAAGTTCGGTCCAGTGACCTTGGAGATTTAGATGTTGAATCGTACCCACCTAAAGCGCATCTTTCGGAAGACCATATTTCGGCCCCTAAGGGGTGCTGCGCCCCCCCAAATTTTTACACGCACTAGAGAATGACCAAGTCTTACTAGCGCACCCCCCCCACCTGGGACGGGGGCCCCCCTTACAACTTTTTTCAAAGGGGGTCAAAAATTGGCTTAAAATGTAGCGTATTAGACGAAGGATCTTTGGAGCCAAAGGGATTAGGTTCATGAGACTTCGCCACGTGACTTGCTGCTAGATGGGGGTGATAACGCGGGTGCAACTTTTAAGGGCACCGACCCCCTTAAAATTTGGGAGGGCAAAAAACGTGCAAAAATCGGTGCGATTTACGACAACTTTCGAGTTTGAGCGCAAATATCTCTGGAATCGATGAAGATAGCGATAATATGTAAACGGCGTTGACGAGAAAGATCTTTTGGGCGTTGAACAAAAAAAAATTTTTTGTGAAATTCGGTCCACTATGAACAAAGTTATAAGCGCTCATGTTGACCTACCCTAAGTCGACAAAGCGCGTTCGGCGTATACCAATGCATTTGAGTTCGGGCCACGTGACTTTGATGCCGGGGAAATTTTCCCCCCTATTTTTCCCCTATCGGACTTAAGGCGCCGGGCGGACTCACGTTGGGCTTTGCCCCAAATTTTTAGTTTATCTTAGGTTTCTATCTTTTTCACAACTGTTTGTAAATTTTTAAAATTTTTAGTTCCGTTTCAAGCAATATACTTTATTTTAATTTGTGCGCTATATTAAACTGGCCGCTTGCAAATCACTCACCATTTCACTCTCACATCTTATTGCTGCTTTATGTTTATTCATTACTGCGAAAACTTCTATGATCTACTGTAACTATTAATATAGTATCTAAAAACAGAGCTGGAATATCACCCCCATCTTCTTCGTTGTATGGTATCTGTCAGTTCTATTTCTCATTACTAAAAGTATATCTGGGAACAAAGGTTATACAAATGCTGCAATAGCCCCGTTTACGTTTGATTTTTTTTTGCTCTCAATCCTGTCATTTTTACCTAACCGGTTACAGATGTGAAAAGCACTAAGGAGTCTGGCCGTTAAAGATTGCTGAATGCTGATGTTTTAACGATGATATACGATGTGCAAGTGTATTTTTTTTCTTTCCTCTTTCCCATCTTTCTTCCTTTTTCCTTTAACCTGTTCCATCTTTTTTCCTTTCTCTTCCGCTTTTTCTTGCCCCTTCCTCTTCCTCTTTTCTTTTTCCTTCCCTTTTTTCCCCTTTCCTTTCCACTGCCCCCTTTTTACCTTCCGCTTCACCTTTTTTTACCTTCCCTTTCCCCCTTTCCTTCCCCTTTGCCATTCCTCTTTTTCTTCCTTCATCCCCCTTTTGTCCTTTTTTCCCTTTACTCTTTTTCTTTTTTTCCTTTTCTTTTCCTTTTCTTTTATTTTTTCCCTTCTCCCTTTTCTTTTCCATTTACCTTTCCATTCCCCTTCCTTTTCACTTTACCTTCCATTCCTTTTCTCCTTCCCTTTGTTTTTCCTTTTCCCTTTCCACTTTTTTCCTTCCTTTTCCCTCCCCCATTCTCTATCTTTTTCTCTTCTTCCGTCTGTCTTTCCGTGTCCACGTCCGTGCATCCAATATTTGAGACGTCATATCTCCGTAACTGTGCAAGATAGCCGCATGGTTACTATGGACCACACATATAAAGTCGACCCCCGGGAGTCGAATGGTCACGTGACCGATGACGTCACGTGACCCCAAAAGGTCAAACTTGTAACCCCGTCATCTTTGAGGCGCCATATCTCCGTAACGGTGCCAGATAGACGCATGGTGACGATGGATCTTTTATAGTAAAACGCTGGTGACGAATCGAATGGTCTCGTAACTGACAATGTTTATTGCTTAGTTAAAATAATACAGAAGGATAAAAGGATCATTGCTGCTGTACAATTCGAAATTAAACTGTTTGATTTTTTCTACCGGTCTAAACAGCTTACTAATTATATTTATATGGACATATACTGTAAACTGTCGAAATGCATTGGACAGACTCCGTGTTCATATGAACATTATCTAGTCTTGTACGATGACTGTGTTGTGGTGTTGATGGTGATGGTGAAAGTGCTACATCAGCAGTCTGGTGTTCACGACGTACTCCGTGCGTTGCCTGCAGCCGGAACACCGGGTTGAACTGACGTTCATTCTGCTACTGACGACTGTTACGTTCAAGTTCACCATCAACGCCTCACTGCCGAGGATATCTTACCTTACCACTCTCGTACGTTCCGCTGTGATTATTTATTATAGACGACAATCTGTATAGCTGAAGCTGCGTTTAAAAGTCAAAAAACTTACTTGTACAAAATGTGTCTTTGTCAGCAACAGTATTATGGAGTAATTAGCTGAAATACGTATGAAGGACGCTGTTTTCCACTGTTGTTTGTTTGTCCGTCCGTCTGTCTCTTTCTCTGGGTTATCGTTACTAATATATTTTAGCGAATAAAGATCGATATAATTATTTTAGTACTGATAATTATTATCTTACACCTCTTTTTATGGTGCATCTGTTCTCAGTTATGAGCCATTGCTCCCATATCGCACAGCATTAGTTTAGTTTAATGTATGTTTATATCTGGAGTAAAATAAGTAAATGTTAAACCAACTTTTTTCATGCTGGCCCTGGTACTGCCTATGTCTACTGTAATGTCCACAGTGAAATAACGTGTCGAAAATTTGTAATGACAGCATCACTAACGATCCCACCACATCTTAAGTGTGTTGCTACATTACCTTGATAAAGGCATATGAAACAAGAAGCCCAGCTGTCGCTAGGAAAAGCCGACCGTACTGGTTGTCAGTGATCTGCAAGGTTATCCAAAGTCAATGATTTTTGATGTAATCTGAAACGACGTATGCCACTTTCTATTAGTGATTAATAGTATGCCTAACCTTGGCCCTATCTCGCGTCGTTTAGCCACAATGCATACGTTACAGACGGACAGACGGACAGACGGACGGACGACAATCTTGCCAATAGCTCGACCGTTGATTAAGTACGGTCCGCTAGAAAAATGGTGCCATTTTTAGACCACTGTCTATGCTGTCTGGTGTATCATGCTGGTCGATTCTGTCTTCTGCAGGACGTGTATATAATGATGTCGATGACGGTGCTGGTGCTGGTGTGTGTCTGGCACGCGATCATTCCTCAGATTGCTGCTGACTGGGGACTGCAGCTGGCTCAGACCACAGACATCGTCGTACTCAGCACGCTGGCTGTCATCTTCCTCACGATTCACGTCGCTTTCATTCTCTGGATCAGAAAATGGGTCAGCAATTCAACGCTTTTACCTATCTATACGCTCATAGTCAGAAAATTTTAACTTTTCTCTCCTTGGCGTGTTTCGAACTGTGTTCCGGTTCTTGGAAGTAGACGTTCGTGGACAACCGTTGAGCATCGGAAGACAGAGAAAAAAGGCGAATCGACGTCGTCAGGTACAACATGGATGACTTGCGGCTCGACGTGGTGGACATGGAGAATAGAGCTGAGTGGAAAAAGAGAACCCGTGCGGTTGACCCTCATCTGTGGGATCCAACAGCCTGATGAAGAGAGATAGTGACGTGAGATAATGACGTGTTTCAAAATTTATTTTTGAAGACTGGACGTTTCAAAGTGATATTTTACGTGCATGTGTTTTGCGTTCAAATCTACACTTATCAGACAATTATAAAGTTTTGTGCTTAATTACCGTTAAGTTAGGAAGTAGTTAGGCGTAAATTTTAACGCAACTAATGCTTAACTTTTTTTTAGTTTTCAAAAAATAAACTTCAGAACACGTTGAGGGGAAAGCGGTAAGATTTTGTGACTCAACTGTAGATCTACGTGCATTTAACAGGACAGGGCTTCTATGGATATTATATTGCTGCTGTCTCAAATTTTTACACGCACTACTGAATCACGAAGGCACACCCTAGTACCCACCAGGGACGGGGGTCTCCAACAATTTTTAGAGTGCCCTTTCATTTAAAATTAGTAATACACCGTGTTCCAAACAATAAACCCTTGCACTATTCATCATCATTTTACCAAACTGTGACCAGTTTTCTAAATTCTGTCGTGAATTTGACGTGTCTCAGTGTCTGTCTGTAGGCGCTGCGACGTCGCCGATATTACGAAAAGAAAGAACGCGAACATCTGGTGAGTTATACGTGTTGAAACTCTTTGCTGCCATATACCGCCAGAAAGACGGTTATTCAGTTACTACAGCTGTCGAATTAGCGCGTTAACCTGACGTGTTAACGCGTTAAAGAATTAGCCTGACGCTTTTAAAAAATTAACGCGCATTAAAAAAAATTAACGCATATGCGCAAAGTTTATCAAAATTTTGCCTGTTATTGTTTCTGTGTGTTACTCCTCGCACGCCACGTTTCTAACATAACGAAAGTGAAGTACGTCGTATTTTATGACATCAGAGTAACGAATACTGACGATTGACCGACCGACCGATCAGTTCGCTTTCTGGACAATTTCAGTTATCCGTTTTTTCCGTGTTTGGTTCGGGGGTTGGTTTCTCGTGGTCAGTGGATTCGTTTTCGCTACTTTCTGTAAGATCAAATCCGAGATGTTGTTGTCCTGACGCCATGTTGGAAAATTTCGAAGGGCCATATCTCAGCAACCGTAGGGCCGCCTATACTGGTCATCAGATCCACTTCATGTCTGGTTCTAGGATTGGGATCACGACTGTTTCTGTGTGTGTGTAGATAAGTCTGAAGGAAGACCAGTCCCAGCAGAAAGGTACGACCAGCACCAACATTCTTCATGACATTCGACGAGCCGCCAAGTTTGTTCGCAGCGACCTGAGTCCACTCGTTGAGCATTTCTAACCAATAACGTTCAATAAACTACCTTGCGAAATGTTGACGCGTTAAATTAACTTTTCGTCGTTTACACTGCACGTTTACGTTGTTCTAGTGTTGAGTTATTGTCGCACGTTTTTCTGCTATCACATGTGCATTTTGCCATAATATTCTGTTTGATTTTATGTTAAATGTATCCTCACTCCTGCGTGAAACTACATGTATGCGTATTATTGCTCAGATTAATTCAAAACATTTTACGAGCTTTGTATGCTATTGTAAGAACGATTTTTCGTCAAAGTAGGCTTATGTGTAATGGTGTGCCCGCCACATCTAAGCTATTTTCATGCGATCTGTACGTGGCTAGATGAATAAAGATAAAAGTCGAAAATATAACCGATTCATGTCACATTCTGTTCAAAACGCTCACGTTCAGTAAAATGCCTACGTCGTATAAATGTTATTCCACAAAAATGCAATAAAAACTATAAACAAAACATTGTAAACACCACTTAACTGCGCGTAGCAAACCTACATCCAATGTCTGTTAGTGTGGTTAATCGTAAAATAAAACGTCTTTTTGCTAATGTTTTATTCTGTGTGTAGCCATGGGCATGGCCTAGGTTTTTAATGTTGCGTGCAAGTGAGCCAGCAGTTTTTAAAATAGTTTTTTGACGTCACACAAACAGGCGATAGCCCACACCTGACTGATAAATAACTAAAAACAGAGTAATTTGTCAACAAAAAGCGGAATCGTCAAACTCCCTTGTTCGTATTCTCCAGGTGGCATCAAAACTGAGGTTGCATTTTTGGCTGGGAGTTTAACACCAAAATTTTTCCTTTCTCCGAGATGCCAGTGATTTTCATTTAACATAATGTACCATTGGACCACATAAATGTAGCTGCTGCATGCGGACAGGCAGCTGCAGACGGCAGACAGCGGACAGGCTCAGACACGCTGCCTAAATTTAAAGGTCGCTACAGCATGCATTTGTAGCATGCAGCTTGCAGCAAGCCAACAGACCACGCTGTGGAGAAATATGTGCAGCGCAAGCGATTTCGACTAATAACTGCGCGCAAGTGATAACGGGTTCGATCCACAACGCTATTTACAATTCACAGACATCAGCAACAACGAAGATGGGTCTAACGATCGAGCACAAACGAAAAATACACCCAGACTACCAGCAGTAAAAGGACAGGACAACAAATTATCACAAACTACAAGAAGGCAGCACACATGGAAGTACTCCTGTGTCGGTATAGTACATTCCATCACGGCTTATTTGTAAGCTAAAGTAGCAAGTTTATTGATACAATAATAATTATTTTTTAACGCCAACCAAAAAATATTTCATAGTTATTTCAACGAATCGATACCAATCTGGCTCGCAGACAGACAAATACGCGTAGAAAATCGGTAAAATAAAGTTGCTTTTGACGTATTTCCCACAAAGGCGGATACAGCATGTTTATCATGTTCGCCCGAACAGGAGCCATCGGCCATAGAATGTCGGACGGCAGCGCGAAGTTTCGTGGTGTCCAACATTTTGCGGCCTGTGAATGTGGAAACCTCTTTATGGTGTGTTGCGTCATTTTAAAGTTAACGATGCAGCATGCAACATTCTTTGGTCTATATACGTGAAAATGCCACAAATATGTGCACGGCTGTAGCAAAAAATTTATGATAAGTTTTTGCACACGAACGAAACAAAATTTATGTGAGGGGCGCCAAGATTTTTGCCTAAAATGGTTTCGATTCGGCCCTGACGTTTTCTGTTGCCACATACATCGGCTTTACAAGAAGTGGCGTCGCGGCAAGAGTGCAGAGACCGCCTAAATTATAATCTGTCAAAAAATTGTCGAAATCTGTTTTTTTTTATCGAACAATTTTAGTCCAGAAGTAGCTGCAAATGGAAACGCAAGAAGTACGCAACAAACGCAACGAACGCAGCTGACGCAAAAAACGCAACGGCCGACACGCAAAGATACAAGAGTGGTGTCTATTCTTGCGTTGCGTTTTTTGCGTACGCTGCGTTTGCTGCGTTGCATCCGTTGCTTGCGATGCGTTGAACAAAGACTATAGGCTTCATACAGCAGCTGCGTCGTGGGTCGAAAAAGTACAGGGCATAAAATTGCATTTTCTGGCAGACAACTGCATATTTCCGACATATTTACGAGTTCAAATTTGCTCAAACTTTTCCTAGATGGGTGATTTTTAGTCACAAATTTTTGTATTTTCGGAAAAAAAAATTTCAGACATAAAGACAATTTTCCGACAGACTAACATTTAGGAGTGGGTGGGCAATCCTCTCCTTCCACGATGCAACCGTCATTTTCAGCGTGGGATCATTAATTTTGCACCACAGAAAAAGTAGTTTTCGTGCAATGCCCCATAGTTGTAGTACTCGTTGCTCGTAAAGTAGCTTTTGTCTATCTGCCGGTGATGAGTCTAAAGCGTGCTAGATGCGCCTGTTGCTGGCGATGTCGCTGCTCGTACTGTGCGTAGTGCGCGTATCTTGCGTTGCGTAGCGTCATCACCTCGGCGTCAATGTCGTTGAACTGGCGTCGGATGTCGGACAGACGATCGTAGAGCTTCTCCTGTCGTGCGACCAGACTGCGAGCCATCAGCATGCTCGATGAACACAGAGGAGTTGCGCGTTCCTCCGCCTTCCTGCTGGCGGCCGCCATGATCTCGGCGGCTGTCTGAGGCGCAGCTGGCGGCGCCGCGGCCTCGGCCTTGGCCTCGGCCTCGGCTTTGGCCTCATGTTGAGCCGCTTCTTTCGCTTTTTCCACGTCTTCTTCGACCACTTCAGCAGTTGCAGCCACCGGCGCCGGCTTTTCAGCACCGACTAGCTGCAATTCACAGTAATAGCAGATTATAGTACTTCTACTTTTGTTTAGCTGCACTTACAAAATACAGAGAACAATATCCACGCTATACATTTATGCCCGCAAGCATAGGCAAGATACAGACTCAGGCGCTGTGGAAACGATACGTTTAGTGGTATGCCTCGTCACACTGACCTTCCGCAATTCTCTTAGTAAAATCAAAACGTTTAGTTGTACTTACAGAATGCAAAGTGATAAACACACTGATAACAGTTACATGCAAAGACTGTTTTCGTGTAAATTGTTCAATCGTAAAGCAGTGCAACTGTGCAAGGTCCGTCAACCAAGCTTTTTTGTGTAAAATTCCTCATGAAGAAAGCTACACTGTGCCCTAAATCATAAGCGACCGTCGAGGGAACAAAAAGCAGTGAGGAAAAATGCAAAATTGTTAATTAATTACCGTTAAACTTTATCTGACATGCTATAACACACACATTTTTGCGGGCGCCCGTGGCCCCAATGTAACAACCAATCAGCGATCGCGCACCTGTTGTTTATCGGAAACGAGCAGTTCCTTGAGCTGTTCGTAGGCGCCCTTATTTTTGTCTTCCATTGCAGCGGCAACATGCTCGTCCTCGCTTGTGATAGTGATCGCTGGCGGTGCGCCTTCAACCGGCGCTTGTGCAGCAGCCACCACCGTTTCTGCGTGCAGACATCTCAGAACTATGTAACTGATGCGTGTGTACGCTTGCACTGGCATATGGAGATCACAACAGACAGACACCAAGCTTAATCCGTAACATGCTTGCAGCTTCTTTTCTGAAGACACCATACACCGGATATGTTTCAAGTTATTTAACGCGTGTACAAAGCTATAATCAATAAGCATATTCTACAAATGTCAGAAGTTATAGAAATAAATCTTTCGGACAGCCTTGGCATTTTACGAAACTATTGTTTCTGTCACACGAAACGTGCTGGCAGTAATGTAGACGTTTTTGTTTTCCGTCGTTTAAAACGCCATCATCACCATCATCATCATCATGACGCGAAGCGTTCAGCCTTAGCATCCCGCCGTTGCGATTTGTCGCCAAAACGAGCGGTCTTCTGCCAGCTGCAGAGCGTCGGTCACTGATATTCCCGTGTCCCGACAGATCTGTTAGATCCAGGTAATGGGAGGTCGACCACGAGCGCGTTTCCTATCAGGAGATGGCCCGGCACCGTCTTGGGCTTTGCAGCAAGTCCGAAGGATCTGGTTTGCTGGTTTAAAACGCATGCTCGTATAAAACCAAAAGTCACGGTCGTGAAACACCAAATAACGAACCTTGAAATTTTGACAATCTTTAAATTGCTGCCGAACAAACTGGATATTATTTTTACCATCTGGACCGCACATCTCGTTTCGCAAAAAAAGCATAAAATGTACGTGTTTAACTGTTTTATGAATACCGATACTTTAAAATGACATGTACATGTATACATATAACGAATATACAACCTTTTTCTTCAACGGCAACCTTCTCTTCAGCTTTCATCTCCGGTTCTACTTCGGCTGTCTTCGGCTTTTCTTCTTCACCTTTCTCTTTCTCTGATTCTTCCTCTTCTGACGAACTCTCTTCCTCGGACGATTCTTCTTCTGAAGATTCTTCTCCAGACTTATCTTCTGTCACTTTTTCCTTCTTTTCCTCAGCCGGTGCGGCTGGAGCTGCAGCCTCGGTTGTCACGACGACCGTTTCCACGACTTCTGGCTCTGCAACAGTTGCTGCAACAGTTGCTGCTTCCTCTGGTTCTGCTGGTTTCTCCGTGGGTTCGGCTGCCGGTTCGGTTGCAGCAACTGCAGTTATAGCAACAGTTACGGCAACGGTTGCCTCAACTTCGGGTTCTGCTGCTGCCGCTGCTGTCTCTTTGGACTCCCCTGTAGCCGGCTCTGCATGTCAAGAATAACAAAACCGACTGCAATTAAAAATCCGTCTATAAATCGCGAATCATTACCGGTTGTCCATCAAAAAAGCTACCACGTTTCGCAATTACGTAACTTCGTCGGATATCAATTGATTTTCACAATAATACTTTCGCCAAAACTTCGATCGATTGCAATTAAATAATGGCTTATGTATTTCAGCAAAAAAAACTGCGACTTTATTACGTGCGTTTTAATGCATTTAAAAACGTTATACAAAACTACTGTTTTGGTCTATTACGATACTGCTTAGCCTCACACAGTAGACTAATGAAATAATCAGCAAGAACTAAATTACGCATGATTAACCTGACAATTATTGTGTAGCGCTAAGTACAGCACATGCGTCGATTTATTTAATACAAATATAAGATATTTTGCTGCAGGTCCACGTTATAGGACTTAGCAACAGTTTGGCATACACAGTTTGCTACCGTTAAAGCCGCATACTTGCCTTCTTTCTCTTTTTCCGTTTTTTCTCCTTTTTCCTCGTCTTCTTTTTCACTCTCTTCCGCCGAACTTTCCTCCTCGGACGAACTGGCTTCACCAAAGTCAACTTCCACGTCTTCTTTCTTGCCTTCTTCCTCTTTTTCCTTTTCCGGCTCAGCGGCAGCAACAGTAGTCGTTGTTTCTATGGCAACAGTAGGCGCCGCGGCGGTATCTTCTGTCGTGGCTGGAGGCGCGCTCTCTGGCTGTGTTGCTGGCGTTTCGGCGTCAACAGCGACAGCTTCGGCAGCGGCGGCTGGCCTGTGACAGCAAGCGACGAAATTCTACGATTACACCGTGTCTCAAATAGGTAATGCAAATTAGGTAAGGTAAAACGCAATTTTACACTATTTCTGTCCAAAAAACATCAATGTTGATAAAAATTTGAGAAAATTCCTAGAAAAACATTTTGCGCAATATTTTAGATGCGATGCGTACAAACGGCGCAAACGTTTTTTAACGGTATATTATCACTTTTCACTGAATATTCATTTAACGGTAGGTAAAGTCGTTTTATTAATTTGTCGCTTTCGGCGTAATGCTACAATAATGCAAAGTTCACTTCGCGAACGTAAAACACTAACAAAAAGGCTCGAGCGAAAGTCAAGCCAGCAGCCCCGCGATGTGACGAATACCACTAAATCATCGAAGTCTAGCGCATTACGCTGAAAATAGCAGTGTGCTGTTAAGTTTAAATAATGTGTTTAATTAGCTTGTATAATGTGTGATATCTCTACAGAACATATTAAAATATGTAGCCACTGACTTCTCTTCGGCCGCATGTGCAGGCTCTGCTTTTTCCGGAGGCGCACTTTCAGCCTCCGCAGCCGCCGCTGGTACTTCTGCAGGTACGGCGCTATCTTCCGCAGGGACCTGAGCCTCAGTCTTCTCTGACGGTGCTGCTTCTGGTTCTGCTGCTGACGGCGTTTCCTGTGCTTGCTCAGCAGGCGAGGCGGCAGCCTCCGCCGCAGCGGTTTCAACCACGGCTACCGGTTGTTCCACGACCTCGGTCTTCTGTTCTTCCGGCTTTACCTCGGCCTTCTTCTCTCCTTTTTCTTCCACTTCTTCTTCCTCTGAGCTCTCTTCCTGGGATTCTTCTTCCTCTTGTTTCTCCGCTGCAGCAGCGGTGACGGCTTCAGAGGCTACTTGTTCGGTGGCGCTTGCCTCGACGGTGGTAGCGGCGGCGGGAGGGGGTGCAGTTTCCTCAACGGCGGCGACTTGTGCTTCCGACACGGCGGCTGCGACTTCGGCCTTCGGTTGCGCCTTTTCTTCAGCCTTCCTTTCTTCTCCCTTTTCTTCTTCTCCCGCCTCTTCTTCTTCTGAGCTTTCTTCTTCAGACTGTTCTTCCTCCTCCTGTTGTGGTTTTTCTGCGGCGGCGGCGTCGGTTTTTGGCTCTGCTGATACAGACTCTGGGACGGGTTCAGAGGCAGTCGATACAGCAGCAGCAGGCTCTGTCGCGACAACCGGCGGCGACGTTTCCGCGACGGCTTCAGCAGCTGTCTCTGTAACCGCTGCATCGGCTGAGCCAATCAATTAGACAATCATTTTATTTCAAGCAGCATAAACAGCTCACACCAAAAAAAACAGAAACATTAAGTTATTACGGATAAAACTAGAAATTTAAGGCAAAACCCAACGTGAGTCCGCCCGGCGCCCTAAGTCCGACTGGGGGAAAATTAAGCGGAGGGTAAAATTTCCCCGGCATCAAAGTCACGTGGCCCGAACTCAAATGCATTGGCATACGCCGAACGCGCATTGTCGACTTAGGGTAGGTCAACATGAGCGCCTATAACTTT
>Ga0056128_1009649_pt1 | contig 12096 bp, 4 predicted proteins | sample WorMetLIZISLAND2_FD_71113 | JGI IMG/M metagenome (GOLD analysis project Ga0056128, IMG submission 71113) | Marine gutless worms symbiont microbial communities from Max Planck institute for Marine Microbiology, Germany - Olavius geniculatus... ...
GTTATGATAAGCAGCATGTATGTACCTATCTGCAACCGTTTTCACACTATACGAGCCAATAACGGCAAAATAACGTCTTTTTAGGGGGTACCCCTCTTTGACGCCCTCGTTCGAGGGGAACCCCTTTACCCAGCGGCACGAAATTTTGTCACGAAAACTAGAGACCTTGAAGCAGCTCATGGTAAAGATTTTGTGATTTTAGCTTGCACCGTTTTGAAACAGTGTTAAAGCAGTGAATGATCTGTACGATGCTACACTGTGTTAGATCAGTCCGTTTGGATATCTGGCGTGTTGAACGATGTGTTTGTTTCTGGCCTTCCTGCCTTAGTGGGCCCATCAGTTCATCCACAGTGATCACGTTCTCTTCAGTACGTGCATGCTTCAGTCTGCTGGTCTCATGTCTTTGGTTGTGATTCCTGTTTTCCAAATCGTTGTTATTAACATGCCCAGTTTTTCGCTTTTGCAGTTTATCTTTAAAAATTCCAGCAATATCCTTTGAAGCCTGTATTCTTCAAACTGATAGCCTATACGTTCTTAATCAAAGCCTTGCCTTCATTGCTAAACATTACTGCATTTAAAATTATTATTTGCAATAATATTGTCTGCTTTTGTTTAAAAACATCAGAAATGTATCTGAAAACTAAGCATAATTTGATTTCTGCATGAAAATTAGTAAAAAAAATTATAATATATGTTTTTGCAAATGTATTATAGTGATTATAATGATTTTTGAAAAATTATGTTTTACGTGGTAGTGTAGCGATATAGTTAAAGTGTGGTGGGTTATTTAATAATTGCTTTATATCTAACTGTCCAGCGAATGTGCCAGTGAAAAAAATTGAAAATTGGTTAATTTCTGGTAAAAATATGGATCGTGACAAAGTGGGACGTTTTTTGGGACACAGTGTAGATTCTACACTGTGTCCCAAAAAAACTGTATAATCGCTCTTGTCTTGTGTGAAAGGTTAAGGCCATAAACGGTTGTCTTGTTACAAGCATTACGTCTCTATCTCACGCAGAAATTTATCATCTTTGTGTGGGTGGGTGCAATGAGTACGAGCGAAACCTGGGACGTAAACAAACACACCGCGCGATGCAGTCATGATTTCGTATCGATGCTTACCCCTATATACCGTGTAAACTGGTGTCTGGCTGAGGACTAACGAAACGGAGGTCAGCGCCTCCCGACGAGCATTAAGGCTCGCTAAGGACTTCACGTTTTTTTCACGCAGAAGTAGGCCTATATAGCATAGCAGCATTTGGTCAACCATGACACTGGTGCACGATGGCTACACAAATGCCACGCCACAGTCGCGGGCGGATGTCACCATACAGAGATGCCAGGGAAGCTGCTGACGTGACGCTCATTAATAATGTATTCGACGACCTTACTCCTACACAGTAAGCGTGTTCACCGGTTTCGACAATGTACAAGCGCGTCGCTGTGAATTATTCGAAACTCTGCAACAATGTGTATTGTTGCTGTCCGGCTACTGCGATTATTATGAAATAATGATAACTTTGGGCAGTTGACTTAGCCGTAGTTAAAAAACTGTACCAGCAATATTTTTTGAAAAACTCAGTGAAACATTAATGGCTCTAATTTTCATAATTTATGGCACGCGACATCAAACGGACAAACTTTACCTAAATAACTTTAGTTTTACCCACCTCATCTTAGTACTGTTGCTGCACTACCTTGTGAAAATCAGAAGTCATAGTTTCGTCGTTTACAACAATGAATTCATACCGGGTAGCACATATGTCGACTCAGAAAGTCACTGAGACCACACAATTATTGAAAATCTGTAACTTATTTAACGCACGGTCATTGTATTCATTTTAAGATTGTACGTCAATGAACTGAAACGACCCATAAACAGCGAGTGGGCAGCTCTGAGTCACGTGGTTATTGAGCATGCTGCTGGTGAGTGGCGTCAACGTCTACGCGCTTTCGTTCGTGCTGAAGGCGGACATTCTGAGCGCAGGCTGTAATAAAGATGATGTGACGTGACACGTGTGACTTTTTGATAGACAATAATTGCCAATCGGGCTTGTCGTCATTCAGTTAATCATTTGTGACCGACGCATACACTTATGACTTCATTGTTGTAAACTATATATACGACTTCTGAATTTTACAAGGTAGTGTAGCAACAATGTTAAAATGAGGTGGCAAAACAGTAAAACTACATAATTTTGCGTCACGTTTCTTTGCTATGTAGCTTGCCAAAAATTAATTAAATCGACCAGTGTTTCACAAATCACAAAACTATTCAAAAAATAAAAGTGGCTTGTTTTTTGACGCAAGGTGTAGGACCTATATATCGACTGCGTGCATGAAATGTCCGGTGCATTGCCTGCGGGTCTGTGACCGGCTGCTGCAGCTGAACGTCGGCGACGACGAAGATGCTGTGAAGGAAGATTAGCAATTTTACGCCGACTGACTGAGTGAAGCTGCTCGTCGGACTCGGCTGCAGTCCGACCGTATGGCTGGTCAGTCGCCCGCCCGCGGCGCATGCTCGCTCGCTAGTAGTGATGGGATCGGCGCTGAACATTTCACGTTTCACAGGACTTCGTAAATTTTATGAATTTTTTATAGTTAAGAGCTCGCTTCTAAAATTTTATTTTGACTTTTGTCTTACTTTGATTTAGTCATAACTCGAGAAAAATGTCAATCAACTACAGATTTACAGCAATTACAAACAGATAGTGCCGTGACTCCGATGTAATAGATACGTATACATGTATACGCCTACGTATTTAAAAATAATATTTTACAAGGTAGTGTAGCAACGCGTTTAAAATGTGGTAATGTACGTGGGATCTTCAACTCACCCACCTCATTTATTTTGCCAGTTCCATGTTTAATGTTGAGGCTGCATATAGATGTGAAGTTTCCGGGGAAATTTTCTTTTGAAACTTTCAGTGAAATAATACATACATACATAAACGTTTTTAAAGTGGCCTAATGTTTCGGAAAACTGCTAAACCACTGTGAGAACCTGATGTAAAAGCTAGGAGAAAAGTTTAGTTGACGTTGAGAGAATTTTACAACATTCTCCAACCCCATCTCAACTCGGACGCCACGAGGGGGAGTGGTGTGGCCTCGTCGTCGGTCTAGACGCCAGTCCGGTGTCCCTCCCTGCGGCAGTGCTTGGACGTCGAGTCGACATCAAACGCTCGTTGACTGTCTGCGAGCGCTTGCAGTCATCCTGGTCGTTGGTAGCTAGATTCCCGCGTCCGTAGCAGCAGCAGCAGCAGCAGCAGACGTCTGCGTGCATACGTCCGTCGAACGATACAACAGGATGCGACAAAAATTTGCACTTGAAAACTGACAGTTTAATATAGCACATAAACTAAATAAACTAAAAATGTTTTGAATGAAAATAAAGTGAGAGAAATTGAAATAATATAGTGTCATTAAAAGAATTCAGCAACAGACGGTTACAGAAGAGCTAGAAGCCTGAGATAGGAATAACTGGAAAGAAATAATAACGATAACCGAAACTAGAAAAAAATTAAAACGAAAAAAAACTTTGCGCATGTCTTGTCTACGACTGCAAAATTGGTTCGAAAAACTGGTTTAAAATTTAAGAAAATCTTAAAAACCCGAAGTCAGTATGTAGGTTTTATGTTGTCAGTTTTCATGTATCTTGTAATTTATAATACAAGTCATAATTGATTTATTTTCATATTTTGTTCGTGTTTTTGAGTCACATCGTCTACTCAACAAAACGATGTGACATGGTGAATGGTTAGGATATGTTTTTTCTTCTTTGGCTTAATTTGGTGTCCTGTCGTCTTTGTGCACTAAAACCGTAAAAATTAAACTTTTAATTAAAAAAACAAAAGCATAGAAACCCAAAACCAAAACCTAGAACTAAAACGTTATCAAAATCCAGTTTTTTCCAGCCCTGGTTTTGTATGTTTAACTGTCACTGTGATGCAGATTTCCGAAACACCATTCTGTAACTCATACTCGTACATTGCCCGTATATACTGTCGTATACTTAAGCTTATCGACATTCACATTCTTGCCAATAGCCATTAAGATAACAGTTCTTGGAAGCAACAAGCTATTGATGCCGTTAAAGATATCGGTAGGACTAAACACAAACTACCTCTTCCTGCGCATCTCAGCTACAGTTTCGTTCGTCGATAGATTTAGCCGATTGCTATGGTGTAAATTCTGCCAACAAAATTATCGGTCAAGTTCAGTTTAGTTGTGTTTTTCTTTGTGCTAACATTCGTGGAAATAAAATGCATGATATAGCGCGGTAATGCAGTCTTGTCCATACTCGCGTTTGCCAGCTGCCATTCCAACGGTAAGCTTCATTAGGCTACCAGTATGTTATTCGCTGCCTAACTCAGTTCGTGGATGGTCCGCTATATATAGGTCTAGGTAAAGCCCTAACCCTATTCCTAAACCTAACCTAGCCCAAATAGTGCATCAGTTTAGTCGTCTACGGCAAGTTTCCGTGTGATGTTCGTGCCAAAAGTTATCAAAATCGGCCAATGTTTCACGGATTTATTCAGAAAATAAAAAGTGGCCCCGTTTATGAGACACGGTGTAGTGTGTGGTCGATGGTTGGTGTAGATCAAGACCGATGGAAGGGACGTCGTTTGACGTCGTCGACTGACACAGCAGTTCGCTACTACAGACGCTCGCAGCGTTCGACGCCCGACGTCTGTCGCAACTTCACCAGCGACGCAGTCGAGCACAGCGTCAGCGCTCTCAGTGTCTGGCGGCACGAGCTGTTCAGTCCTCGATCTGAGGACTCGGCGCATTACCCGAGCAACGTCGACTGCGTCCGTGTTCTAGCAGGTGCGTACTCCAAACGATGTCCACAACTGAAATGAATTAATTACGTACATAATCGGTGATGAATTCGTCAAATATTAAGCAATTTTATGCACTTTTTGCACCGTTGAAAAGATAAAATCCATGCAATATTTCCAATTTGATCTTGACGCTGGTGCCACACTACCTTAAAAAATATAAAAAAAATAGTTTATCACAAAAACAGCGCACGTATGCATTACAGTCCCTTAGAAAAGCCACCGTATCTTCAGAAAAAGGTGAGTTATTTCTTATTTTAAAGATTGTTTTTTCCCCGAGACACACAAAAATAATTTTAATACGTGCCAAACTGTAACCGATATTCAAAGTGTCTGCCGTTGATTTCGACACAAGTCGTTAGCCGCTAGCGCCACTGATCAATTGCCGATTCAGTCAATAATCGACTGTTCCGCAGTGCCGGATTAAGACTTTAAAGGCCTTGGTGCACTCAGAAAAATGAGGCCCCCTGTCCAGATTTTGAAATTTCTAGCAATCGATATTCAGTTGTTCGCCTAAAATTCTACAATACTATTACAAAGACCAGTTTCGAATTTATTATAAAGAGACTACAGCGTGCACTGCCACAGTATACACTGCTCCTGCAGCTGCAGGTTTCAGGTTACAATTACTTTTGATACAAAATAATATTGTCACCGTTTCACATACTTGAAATTTGAATTATGATGTGATTTTGTGTTTGTAAGAAATACACTTCAGAAAGTTAGAAGGATTTTTTCCTTACATTCAGCTGAGCTAAAGGCCTTGATGACTGTAGAAAAGTTTAACTTATAAAGCAATGTTCAACAGAGATAGGTTGTTTAATCTCTCTTGAGTCTGGGTTGATCGTACTGTAGAGCAGATTTGATGATTTGATACGTTTGAGGTGACTGAAAGAGCGCTCGCCTGTATAGTTTGTCACTGCAGAGAGAGGAGTCAAATAGTGACGAAGAAGAATGTAGATGTTTGGGAACGATGTACTGAAATCATTCCGGAGCGTCTTACTGTAAATGAATATGTACAGTAAGTTTGCTGTTAAATCAATCTGTCAAACGCAGTTAAACACATTTGAAATCATGAAATAACGAAATCACTTTAAAATGTCGCCAAGTAAGCCTCTACTGCTGTTAACGACGAATACGGCGTCCGGGCCAGCACTCGAGTCAGAAGCCAAGAGTTAAATAAGTGAAGCAAAGGAGTATTTCCAGAACTGCCGAAATTAAATAATTTTAAAATACAAATCTCAAGATGTCTATACTGATCAGTGAACTGTTTTAATTTTTTATATTTTATATATATAAAAATTATTTCTGTGAAATTATGAAGCCCCCCGAGTTCGGAGGCCCCGGTTCGGGTGAACCACCTGAACCATAGTTAATCCGGCACTGCTTTCAGTGTAAGCTGTGTATCTTCAGATCACTCCATGCCGATATACAATACATGTCCAAATACACGTAGCCTAATAGTCGCCCGTTGTTGCAGCTCCGCCCGGTCACCGGATACGACTGGACTTCCGCGGCGAGTTTCACATTGAGACGTCCGACAACTGCGACTACGACTATCTGCAGGTCAGTAAAGAGGCAACTAACTAAGAAATTAGGTCTATTTCTGCAGCTTAATAATTAATAACTATTAATTTTTAATTAAACTTTTTATTTCACTAATTTGCAGCTATTTTTTTTTCTCACAGATAAGTGCAATATAGTCGACAAATCCTGTTGATATTGGTTACAAGTAAACTGACAATTTAGATTTTTTTAACATTTTGGACAACTGAAAAGTAAATTACAAGAATAAAGAGGTCACTGTCTTAATTTTTACATTTATTTTTATTTACATTGCAACAGTCGCTGCCGTGAGTTTACTGCAGTCAGTCCAATGATATTGTAAAGTCAAAAATTGTGCGAGCGATTTAACTATTTTTTTTTCAAATTAAACTGCTTAGTTGCTAAATAAAAATTAAAGATTAAACTACCGTTTCAACTAAACTACTTTATTTCAGTTAGAGACTCCGGGTTTTCACCATATAACAGCGTAGAGTCTAGTTTTTGTGACAAAATTTCATGTCGCCGGGTGAGGAGATTGCCATCGATTGACGGCATTAAAAATGGTACCAGATGTACGAAATCGTTATTTTACAGTTATGAATTAACTCTTTGGCATGATACCGGTTTCAGATAGGCACAGACTTGCTGCTTATCATGACAAGCCGACGAGCTTTCCGGTGGTACCAACATGGATGACCTGGATCTAACTAAAATAAATTAATTAAAACTTAAACTACTAGTCAACAGCTTTTTAGTTACACTACTAAGTATTGCCGTGTCACTGCAGTCGTGGTTGAAACGCGTCTCGCATCTACAGGGTGCTGCAAAATAAAGTAGCCCCCTAAAGTTTTTCGTTGTTTTCTCAGCAACGGTTTAAAATTCAGTTTGAAGTTTTACAGGTTTACTTTCTAAAATGTTCTACATTTAACTGCTAAGTATAACGTGATTTTGTTAAAAATCATGAAGTTATAGATTTTTTAGCATAATCGCCTACCGATTTCTCAGCATTAAAATGTTCAAGCTACAACACCAATTTAATAACATCGTTGAAACAACACAGTTAGCTAGCCTAATGATCAGATGCCAGAATTCCATTGTCACTGTGAACGTTCGAAGTGTCCACCGCCAGCTCCAACACAAGTATCAGTCTCTTTGAGAAGTCTTTCACGGCCTTGTCGATCGGTCACTGTGGCAGGTTGCCCCAGATAGTCTTCGCTTTTTGAGTTCGGCGATTGTTTTTGGCTTTGTTTAAAAATACTCTTTAAAACGATAACTGAGTGATAATATATAAACAAAATAATTATTATTTATCAAAACGTCACCGTTACGTCATCGGCAGTAACTTGTATCCGTTTTTTGAAAATTAAGTAGCATTTTAGCTTAAACATTTTTAGTGTTGAAAAGTCGGTAAGCAACCATTTTAAAAGTGTATATCTTCGGCATTTTTCAACAGAATCACATTTCGCTTGGCAGTTAAATGTAGAACATTTCAAGAAAAAAAAGCTGGAAAAATTTTAATCAAAATTATACACGTTTGCTGAGGAAACAGCGAAAAACTTTAGAGGGCTACTTTTTTGCTGCACCCTGTATTTATAGCACGTACGTCCCAGGCAGAACACATTGCGGATCAGTCATGAAATACGAGCGAATGTTTTGTGCAAAGTATTTTATACCTCGCTACACTCGCATATGCAGTCTTTAGACCGTGCTAAGCACACACAACTGAAATAAATTAATTAAGTTATTAGTTAGCGATTTTTCGTTAATTTATGCCCATCACTGCTGCAGATCGCCGACGGACCGTTCAGCTACTCGCCGGTCGTGGGTCGTTACTGTGGACGGCGTCGACCGTCTCTCATTGAGTCCACAGGACGCTACCTGTGGCTACGCTTTCAATCGGACGACAGTATTGAGTACTCAGGCTTTCACGTCGTCTATGAGTTCATCCCCACCGCAGCCGGCGACGACCAAGATAATTTCCCACGTATGTGCTTTACACAGGACTCAAAACTTTTTTTCTTTCTCAAAATCCTATTCTCTATAGACATCTAGCGTCCTTTCGGACTGATTTTACGAATATCTGTACTTGCATAACCTACCGTTTTTTCTGGTTTTAGTTTTTTTTCAGTTTTAGTTATCGTTTCATTTTTTTCTTTTTGAGTTTTTCTTATTTTAGGCTTCCAGCTCCCCTGTTTCTTTATTTTTATGTTTTACACAACAATTTTTTTTACTTTTTCTCACCACATTTTCGTGTAAAAACATTTTTAGTTCGTTTTAATGCTAAATTAAACTAGCAGCTTGCCCGTCAGTTTTTCAGCGCAAATTTATTTCGTGTCATATCTTATAGTCGTTAATTAGTCGGTACGCCGTGTGGTGGCACATCGTTAATCGTGCCGATTTGACTGAGTAGACTTTTTCGACTTTGAGAATGTTTGCAAATGGTAGTTGTATTGGAAGGAAATTTTGGAGAGGAGAGAGCGAGCCTCTCCTCACAGCTAGCGGAATTTGGGGAAACGAGGTAAGCTCCCAACCGACTATGATGTACAGTGTGTCTACTCGTTGAAGCGCTGTGATAACTTGTTCCGTAATTTATTTACCCTTCTATAATGGCACGTTTCAACTAAGTAATTAACAGAGAAGTAAGTTTTCGGTCACGGTATTTACAGTAGACTTGCTGCGGAAGAGCACCCAAAACAGCATAAGCAACAGCGTTCAAGTCCAGGCTGTTTTGAGGCTACATCTGAAGCTCAACGAATGAAACACCAAAAGAGCGTCACTTTTTGGCGCACTCTGTATTTTTGGTTAAGCTCAGATCGCCTATTTAGCCCGTACACGGATGAGTAACTGTTGATTTTGTCGGTCGTCTTTGATTATTCACTTTTACTCCAACTGGAAACTTTATTTTGGTTACGCAAGTGCAAATGATTGAAAAGACCCAGAAAGGTTAGTCGACAGCGTTAGTCGATAAATATGACCTAGAACGGAAGTATAGGCTATATACCGGATCATGTCAGCTAAATGATGCGAATCCAGTAGTACAGCGAGTAGGGACCGATGCAGCCGATTTTAAGTGCAATAACTCCTTGTTAATAGTAATATTATTATCGCTTATTGGGGCACCGTCCACTAGAGTAAGTGAAACGTCAAACTATACATGGCGCATCACGAGCAGCGTTACCGGATATATTTGGCAGTCTTGTCACCCAACACGGGCGAAAAGTAGCCCAATTCTTGTCTTTCGTGATATGTAACTCAATAATTTAAAATAATTTGAAAGTAATTTAAAAGTCGCCCAAAATGTGGCAAGCAAGGAGCAAAAGCCAGATTTTAGGGCGCCAACGGCTGCCAAAATTGTCCAGTTGGCGCTTTTTTGGCCCAATTTGGTTACCCTGGCGCATCAGAAGACGATAGGCTATCTGTCGCTGTCAAAGCGGTTGAAGGGTTAATGAGCTCGGCCGGTAGCAGGCCGAGCTTGCTCGTTAACCCCTCAACCGCGTCGACAGCGACGGTTCGGTATCGGTCAACGCCGCTGACCTCGGTGCAGGGGCAATCTATCTCGTGTTTGACCAACCGGACGTGCGTCGCATAAAAATGTACAACCTTCTTCAACCACGCAGCCACTCATGCACCTAAGCACGCCGAAATACAGTGCCATTTCTGCAGATATAATGTCCATTTTCTCGGTTTATCGTCTACTAGGTCGCGATACGTGTGTTGCCCGTCCGTCCGTCCGTCCGTCCGTCCGTCCGTATGTCCCTCTCTGTCTGTTCCGTATGTACGGGCTTCTAACTAAAAAAAAACAGAAAGGCGTACAAAAACCAAAATATAGTCAGTCATAATATGTACTATTGGTTATTTTTGCTAGACCGGGCGCATCCGGACAGCGGATGCAATATAGCTCTTTTGTTTGCAGATAGGCGCGGTTTGCTGATAAAGTGTTTATGGCAGTCCGTCACATTTACAGCTGCATTTATGCGTGAAGCGAATTAACCAAACGCTCTGTTGGGGGGGGGGTTGATAATTCTCGACAGATTGATACATCAGCTGCTGCAGCTCAAAAGTCGTTAGTTGTGCTCTATTCACGCGGTTCGGTCACGCTGCTGGTCGAGTTTATGTTTTATGCACTGTCGCATATGTATTGTCATGGCGCATAATTTTCGTCGCTCGGCGTTTGTTCCTTTTACTACCGCTTTAAATTAACAACGCATAGTGTAGATTGCGTGTGAATATTTTTTTCGTTAATATTCTGCGTGCAGCGTGCGTTAGGTAGTTAATTATTCCCACTTTCGTTTTTGGTGGTTTTTGTTTTTCTTTTCTTGCAAATAATTGCCTGGAGGCTCTCGTCCTGAAATAGCCTGGAAGTACGTGTCGAGCGGAATGTAAACTCCACGCACTCACTCCATCACTCATCGCCTACTCTACACTCTACAGCCGAACCAAGTTTAGCTTCGCTTTTACCGCGTAGGCTTACGCCTCAGCCGAGAAGTGGAGACCGAAAGCTTCCGTGCAATCCGATAAGCGTATACGACAGGGACACCCAGTACAAGAGACTGCCTGTTTTGTTGCCGATTGTTGTGAATTCCCCGTTGTCCGGCTGTGATGCAGTGATGCCCAGCCTACGGCCGACGATGAAAATTTCATCTTCCCCCCCTGTTCATAGTCGTGCCGCAAATGCATTGTCACAACGCATAATTTATGTCACTCGGCGTTCGTTTCTGTTACTACCGCTTTAAATTAACAACGCGCAGTGGTACCTAGCTGTGTAGAAGTCCGTAGTGTATAGGCCTAGGACCGTAAATTGCAGCGACGAAAACGGCGCTATATATACATACATATTGGAGTAGTTGCGTGTACATTGTTGACCAAAACATTCTTTTCATTGTTGAATTCGTTGTTGTAAAAGGCCAAACTACGATTTCTGCATTTCACAAGGTAGTGTAGAATAGAAACAGTATTAAGGTGAGATGGGCAAAATTATACTTTTTTCGTGATTTTGCGTGACAAACATTATTAAAATTGGTCAATGTTTCACGGAATTATTTAAAAAAATAAAGTGACACGTTTTTTGAGACATGTGCGGTGTATACTTAAATATCAAAACCCTGTGAACTTCACATGAAATAATAACACGTGCTGGATGTTTTGTGCGACGTGGCATGCAGTGTGTCGAATTGACGTGGATACGGAGACTGTTCTTGACGGTGTCGTCAGCGACGTCGACATTCCACGTTCGCTGATTGACCGAGCAAACCGTTCATCCCATGCCGTCGATTGTACATGGGTCTTACACGCGGCACCGCTCTATAGGGTCTGTCGGTCTAACTGTTGTTTGATTCAGCTGTTTTGACTTGGGCTTTTAGAAGATTATTCATGTGCTTCCGGTTGCAACCAACAACAGTAAGGACGGGAGCGTGTGTGAAGTGACACAACTCACACGTTGACACGATAAATAACGTACTCATGAGAACTGAAGTAAAGGTACTGCAGCATTACATGCTAGATGCAAACAGTTTTTTTTTCAGTGAAACTTTGAAAGCAAACTAAAAACTGTAATACTGTTATAATAATGTAAAAATGTTAGCCACTCAAAATTTTTTCTAGAGACGGACGGCAACCGGAAGCACAGCATTTTTTTCTAGGCCTTATTACAGTTAACGCGCTATATAAACAACTTACTTACTTACTTACTTACTCAACGCTGTTGCAGAT
>Ga0056128_1009653_pt1 | contig 12093 bp, 8 predicted proteins | sample WorMetLIZISLAND2_FD_71113 | JGI IMG/M metagenome (GOLD analysis project Ga0056128, IMG submission 71113) | Marine gutless worms symbiont microbial communities from Max Planck institute for Marine Microbiology, Germany - Olavius geniculatus... ...
CCCCCCCTATTCCAAACTTCTGGATCCGCCACTGCTTGGAGTGGACGACTGTATGCAGGTCCGAGCGTTGTGTCGCTGCAAGATGTGCGAAAGTTCGTCTTCCAGGCGCCGGCGCGATCGGACAAGCGTGTTATGGCCGGTCTGCGAGCACACACGTTCACCAGCCAGACTTTCGTCAGTAGCTTCGCCGTCGGTCTGGCCATCGGAAGCATCCTGGCCATTTTCATCAAACTCTTGACCGAAGTCGGATATCGCGTACTGCCTTACCATCGCTAGCGTCTGCCACGTATAAACCAACAGAACTTGCCTACATGTTGCACGCAACTGCCCAACTTGCATAAGCAGTTTTGGGCAGTTGCGTGTAGGTTTTTTTCCATGTTGGCACGCCCCAATAGACGTATCAGTGTTCTTGTTCACTGAGAAAAGTTGGAGTTGGGAGGGGCGGACGAAGGCCAGAAAGGCCGAAAGTCGAGACCGAAGCCGACAGCGGACATTGGGTTTTGGGGAGGAAGTAGCAAACCCAGCCCCCACGGGGGAGCGTTGTAAGCTCTCCCAGCGGGATCCGCAAACGCATTCTGGGCATAGAAGATCGTAGAAAACGGTTAAAATTCTGAGGAGCGAAAACACACTCTCGCCCCGGTAGGCCTAACGGACATTTTTTGTACAGAATTCGACAGATGATTGCAACAGGCTGATAGTCTTGTAGACAAATTTTCCAAAGTAAAGCGTCGAGAAAATATAATACTGGTTCGTTTTTTACGCGCGAGAGCTAGCATAGTGCGTATTAGCCCTGGTAATTATGTTCTTCTTGGAGTCTGTCACGTCCCGGTACCGTTCCAAGACCAGGTAAGATAGAGACTTCGCGTTTACACCGTATGACAGCATAGAGTCTTTTTTATATCGGTACAAAATTTCATGCCGTTGGATACGTTGGTCCCCCCGAACAAAAGGGAGAAAGAGGGGCACCCCCCTAAAACGTTATTTTACCGCTATTGGTCTGTACAGCGTGAAAATGGTTGCAGATAGGCACGGACATGCTGCTTATCATAACAATCACTGACGACGAGCTTCTTAGGAATATCAACATCGATGACCTTGAATATCTCAACCCCCTCTCCTTCCTAAAAATAGAGTTTTAGTGAATTTTTCGCCATTTCGGGCTGCGACACACATTTCAAGAGTGAATTGCGCCGAAATGGCTCGAGATAGACCCAGACAACCTGCATGTGAAATTTTCAGCATTGAATGTTGATTTTAGCAGTCCAAGTCCGGACCCTCTAGGTTTAAGTAGGTATGCGCACGCGGGTGTCAAAAAGCGGTACCCTTCTAAGAAGTGGTTATTTATCCGCTATTGTCTTGTCTAGCGTGAGAATGGTTGCAGATACACGCATTCAGTGTTTACTGTTTTGCTGGCATATTTTGGCACTGATTGGCCGTCGCCGGGTCACGTGGTCGACATGTTTATAAACACTGGATAGGTGTAGGCCTATAGGCAGACGTACTGCTTATCATTACAAGCACTGTGACGACCTTCTTAGGAACGTCAACATCGATGACCTTGAATAATCTTGAACGCCAAAATAGGGGTTTTTTAGTGATTTTTTGCGAAGTGCTGCGGAAGAGTGAATTGCGATGAAATGAATGGAGATAGACAAAGATTACCTGAGAACAGGAACTGTTATAGGCTCTCGCGCGTCTCATGAGCATTAGCTCAGATTTCTTATATGTATGTTGCATGTGATCGACGATGTGTTCTGCCTGGGACTAAACGTGTTATAAGCAGACACTTGATTGTGGACGGCAGTGGCTTTTATCTTTTATTTTTATCTTGGTGGGCGCAGCTTGCACCCAGTAAAAAAGGGGGAAGTTTTGTTAAGGGTATAGTAAAGATCAAAACTTACCCCTATTTTTCACTGTGTAATTTATATCTTCAACAATACTTTCTACTAGGCAAAGAACGTCTTTATAAAACTCCCCTCCCCTATTTTACTTCCCCCTATTTTTCATTCTACACTTTTAACAAAAATCCCCCTTAGAGGGGGAAAGAACACAAAGGGTGGGGAAACTTGAGTCTGAAAGTGGGGGACTTGAGCTTGAAGTTGGGGGGCTGAACCCAAAAGTGGGGAAAGTTGCGCCCGATTTCGATTCCGGATTTGGGGAATAGAAGCCACTGGTGGACGGTTATTATAACGCGTGCGTCAAGTTAGGTCTCATGACGAGAGATAGGATGATGAAGTATACTCTGATGGGGTGTTTACACGATCCAACAAACGTCCAGCAAACTTCCAGCAAATGTATTCAAAATACACGTGCTAATGCTGGACGTTTGCTGGATCGTGTAAACACCCTGTTAGTCGTGTGAATTAAGTAAACTGAAAACTCAATTATTGTTGACGACAATGTGGATTCGCTTTATTCAACAACAATCAAATTCAGTCGACAAAGAGCACAGAACTGCAGTGAACACAGCTAATAAAAACACAAACACCGGTCAATGTCATTTGTTTATCGACTCATTCTCCCGGTGTTGACTGGACCAATAACTAGGCTATGATAGTCTCTTGCGTGCAAAAAAACAAAAAGCCTACAGTTTCGGTATTCATAGAAAAAAAAACAAAACAAACGTAAAGAAGTACCGATACGATCAAACAAAGTCTGTAAGTCAAAGTCAACGCATAGGCCTACAATACGGTAAGCTATAAGCGATCAGAAATCCCAACCCTCCGCCGAGAATGGTGCCGTCACCTGGCGAATGCAGATGACTTAATTGACACAGCTTATGTACGTGTGGTAAGAAATCCCGAATCACTCCCTCAACTGGGCCATATGGCCAAACTCTCGTACAAAATTTCGTTAAAATTCGTTCAAAGTTGCTTCAGTAACACAGCCGACACCCAAAAATGTAACCTTCATCGTCGATTCGGCTCGGCGTAGAGACGGAATAAAAATAATACTCGATGGTAGGCTATCTATAACCTACAGTCTACGCGAAAGTCAAATAAGTGCTGATTATGTCACATATGTCTCAATTATAAACCACTAAAGCGGGGTCTCCATCCAGCGCAACGCAACAGACGCAACAACCGCTTCTGTCAATAACAGCATTTTGGCCGTTGTTTCGGCTGCGTCTATTGCGTTTGTTAGACCCCTAAGCCGACTAGCCGCGAATTTCACAGCCGGCTTAGCATTTTCGCGGCTAACGTCCCGGCTTAGCTGCTATTTTCGCGGCGACGGCGGCTTAGCGTTTTCGCTATACATTCCTGCAGTTTCGTGCAGTTTTTTTTACACTTATGCTACGTTTAGCGTTTTTCGAGTTTTTTCATTTTGAGAACGTTTTCCTACATTAAAAATTCTATCAAGAATTTCGAGAAGCACTTTTGAAACCATCACAGAAACGAATTTATAGGCCACGTGCAGATTTCGGTTTTGTGGTAGTTTGCTTAGTTAGTTTAGTGATATGGCCACACGGTTAAATTGAAATTGAATAAAGTTTTCTCTCCTCTATCTCTCTATCTCCCCGTTTCCAGCCGTATTGCATCTACAGCCTTAGGTTGAACAATTAAGGCTAACGCTTTTTATTCAACGTTTTTCCTGGCAGGTTTTTAAAAAGAACTTTTAACCTTTTTTATTATTTGTTTTTCTGGAACGTTTTTACATCTAGGCTATGCAATGCATAACCGGTATATATTTTGCTATCCATTATGCAGTGTGTAGTGCAGTAAGAGTTGTGTACATTGTGATTTGTAATACTGGCGACCGATTGTAAACTTAGAGAAAGTTACGTTACGGGACGTTATTTCTACGGCGCTTTGTGGTTCTCTTTTTGTGTTCGCACAAACCGATATTAACACATTTTTATCGGCTAGCCGCGGCAGCTAAGTTTGCAGCTTAGGGGTCTAGCGTTTGTTACGTAGTTTTAGCGCGTACTTTCCTTGCGTCAGCTGCGCCCGTTACGTATTTGCTTGCGTTCGTTGCGTTGCGTACGTTGCGTCGGACGAAGACCCCGTTTAACGCTGATATAGGCCTAAGTGGGCGTTTACACGATATAAAGCAAACACGAAGCAAACTTAGAGCACACGTCGTGCACGGGTATTTCGAATAGGCCTACGTTTGATTCGTCTTTGCTTCATGTTTGCTTCATCGTGTAAACACCCCATAAGTCAGACGACAAAGACGACGACGACATTGATCGAGTGTGTATGAATTACTACGACAAGCTACTGATATTATTATAGGCGCGGCAAATGTGTTGTCGTCGCGCCGATGAGCTGCGACGAACAACGACGACAACCGTTCGACGACAACAGCAACAACAAAACACATAGGCTTACGAAGTTACTACAAACCTCACCGCAACATTCAGCAGTAAAACACGTACGAAATTACAACATTACATCTGACAATACTTCAGAAGTCTATGTATATTATATATATAATATCAGCGGGAGTAATTGCTAGCTACTTTGCATGACTTCTTCCGATTCTGTCTACTCTACGACAACCATTCATTGATAATAGAAGAAAGTCAGCGCATATACTAACTAGGCCTACTGCAGTGATATAGAGCGTGGAATAAACACAGATAATATAGCCTATGCAGCAGTTCTTGTCGGTCGTTATATTGTATACAAATTTAGCTCTCAATATAACTAATCTCAGTAGTTTGTACATAATCTCATTTAATACAGTGAGTGGATGGCGGCCGGGATCGAGTACAAACGCAAACGCACGACAAGCAGCTGGAATGCAAAAGCTTAAGCGTCGTTTCCATCCAACGCAGCGCATGCAGCGGACGCAACGGCCGCTTCTATCTCTCCTTGCGTTCTGGCCGTTGCGTCTACTGCTTTGCGTACTTTGCGTACGTTGCGCGCGTTGCTTTGGTTTGATACAACGCTTTGCCGGCACAACTCGAGCGAGCATGCGCACGTGATTTAAAATTTCACGAGCCCACAATGCAACGGGCGACCAGTATAGCACAACACCTAATAATAGCGTGTCGATAAGCCCAAATTCCATTACGCCGACTTTCACCGAAACTTCCCCGCGGGGAAAGTCGTGGACACAAATCACGAAAGTCGCGGACAAAAACCATCTCGACGCGTCGAGATGTTTGCGACAAAGTCCGCGACAAGTCCGCGACTTTGACGGGAACTTGTCCCGGACTTTGTCGCAAAGTCGGTGTAATGGAATTTGGGCTATATGGAGCTAAAACAACTACAGCCGAAAGAAGCGCACATGTATAAACAAAGCGATGCAATGAGCGAGGCAGACTGAGTGCTGAGAGCAGAAAACGGAATGAAAATGCATAGAAGCGACAGGCGAGCCAGCGAGCGAACAACAGCAATTAGTAGAGTGGTCACTTGTCAGGCAAGTAAAGGTGCAGACGCAATAGGGGTGGGGCTAACCGTGAAGGGGGACCATTTTTTCATACCCTACCCAGTCTGCTATCCAATTCCTGGGTCATGTTTTGAGAAGGCATGGTCTTGAGACTTTGGTGGTGACTGGAAAGATTTTTCCATGCACATTTGATGGCCGATCAAATTGATCTCCGATCAACTTCGGTACTTGATCTGACATCATCTCAATAACCGTTTGTCCATCGCCATTTAGCGACTAATCGTCCATCAAATCTCCCATCAAGTTGATGGCCGAATATTGGCAGATCAAGTCAGATAATTGATGATTAAACGTGGCGATCTGCAGTTCGTTGCTTATTCGCACCAGAAGCATCGCTTCACGTCGCCGGTCAGAACGGCAATTCACGCATTAAAATAAAGTTCCAGTCCAGGTAAATCGGAGATCAAATTTGATTTGATTGGCGATGAAAAAACCGGACCTAAAGTACATGTATGTGGATATTTTGTGTGCATCCTAATGAATAGCGTGAGCCCAACACGGGCAATTAACAACATCAGGGCTTCGGAGGGGACAGAGCGCTCTGGCATCGATCGCATGGTCGGTTGCCAATGTAGTCAGTGACGGCACAAGACCACCACCACAACACCTTTCTTCCCCTGTTTTCACTCTTCCTTTTCCCTTCTCTCCTTTCTCCCCTTTCCTTCTTCCTACCCCTTGAACCGCTACTGGATTTGGATTTGGGAACTGCTCTGAGCAAACCTGGCTCAATAAAAATACATAAATGCGTCATTGTGCGGGTGCGAAAAAACCGCACAGTTTCAGCCTCGAATTTCAGCGGAAATCGTCAGAACGATGTACGGCTGAGACTGCGTGTGTTCATTTTTCGTCACTCGCACGACGACCCTTTTTCCAATGCTTCGTTTGGTTTCGATGTGAATGGCGACGTTCGCTAACGCCCCTGCAGTGGCTTCTATCCCTATATCTGGCGGGAACAGCTTGCACCCAGTGAAAAAGAGGGAAAAATTTGGTTCAGGGTGTAGATCAAAACTTTCCCCTATTTTTCACTGGGCAATCTCCACCCTTAACAAGATTTTTTTACTTGGCAATAAACACCCTTAACAAAACCTTCTTCTTATTTTGTACTTCCCTGTATTTTTCAATCTACACCTTTGACAAAAAATCCCCTCAAAACAGGGGAAGAATCCCAAGAGGGGAGGAACTTGAGTCCGAAAGTGGGGGGGAAGTTGCGACCGATTTCGATTCCAGATTCGGAGGGATAGAAGCCACTGCGCCCTGTGTGGATTGTGGAGAGTGAAAAGTGGAAAGGGCGCCTGCGGGGGAGGGGGGGGTGGCAGAGAGCTCCTAGTAGAGACGGCGCGATGCGATGACGACAGCGCTTGCGACTGCGGCCAGCAGAGCGTTCAGCTGCGAGACGAACAGCGCACCGGCGCCGGAGCATTCGTGCGGCCACCACTTGGCCTTAAGGCGCTCCAGCTCGCCGTTGCTCTTCAGGTGGTGGATGGCGCGCTGCATTCGCGACCAGAGGTTGTTGGAGTTGGTGTTCTGCGCGGGGTTCTTCTTGACGGCGAACGCGTACTTGTGGCAGTCCAGCGCCGAGCCGAGACGGAACATGTATAGGTCACACGGCTTCTTGTTCACCCAATACTCGGCCGTGCTCGAATCAATCATGAACGCGTACTTTCCGTCGCTGTCTTGCACCTGTGTATTACATATCATAGATGTAAAAGACGTTTTTTTACGTTTTTTAAACGTTTTTACGCGCGAAAGCAGCTACTGCTTTCAGCGCGTCTTAGCCATCGCAATTCTGTCTGTCCGTCCGTCCGTCTGTCACACAGGTGGATCAGTCAAAAGCGGTGCAAGCTAGGATCATCAAATCTTTACCATCGGGTGCCTGGAAGACTCTAGTTTCAGAAACCGTAAAGCTTTTCCATAAATTCGAAGGGGGTCACCCCGAACGAGGGCGCTAAATGAGAGGGGGGTAAGCAAAATTTGTCATTTATGACCAATAAGTCGCTGTATCTCAGTAACGGTGCGAGATAGGGCCTAGGTTACTATTAATCACTAATAGGAAGTCGTACACTGGCTCTCGATTGGCGCCCAATTCAATGACCTTGAATGACCTTAAACGCCAAAATAGGGGGTTTTATGGATTTTTTTGGCGATTTCGGGCTGCGACACAAGTCTATATCATTTACAAGGTGGCGCCACGCTACTATCGTTATGCGATCCAGATTGAGAATTTGGTATTTGTATATTAACTTGGCGTGAACCGGAACTGCTGTAGGCTTTCGCGCGTCTCGTGAGCATTAGCTCAAATTTCTTGTTTTTTTTTCTAACGTTTATTTATTTTTAAAAAACGCGCATTGAAATGCCTATCAAGAACTTTGATAAGCACTTTTGGAACCACAGAAACGAATCTATAGGTCACAGTGATGATGGTAGTTTACTTAGTTAGCCCAAATATACCAAATAAAAAGTTTTTTTTATCTACTAGGCCTATATTTGATTAGTTTAGAGCTACGGTCTTACGACCACACGGTTAAATTAAAATTAAATAAAGTTCTCTTTACCCAGACCAGTGATTTTCAACCGGGGTTCCGCGGAACCCTTGGGTTTCGCGAGCATGCCAAAGATTCCGCAGCTGGCCAGTAAAATTTACCTAGCTTGCGAAATCACACCAGACAATGTCGTAAAAATACTCAGCATCGACTTTTTTTGTTTGAAATTGCGTTTCTACGCGTCTTTTTTGCATAGACTAACTGTGTTAAATCATTTTGTTGTTAGTATAATTTTGACTATATTATTTGCATTTTAAGCCTATTTTATAACGTAAGCTTCCTACGCGCAACATTATTAAACTCCACGGCATTATCAGAAATGAAGAAAAAAAAAGAACGTATTGATAAGGCTTACGGTTACGAAATCGTTTGGCTATTTATTTAATTAATTCAATTCTTTAAAAACTCAGCTAAGGAAAATTAAAAAAGACACGTAGGCCCGTCTTTTCTGAGGTCGTTCAAGTGACCAATTTTTTTTATGTTGGTGGCGGGGCTAAGCGGCCGTCGACGACCGTCTCGCCCGTCGTGTTTGGTTAAATACAATATACTGCTGCCTACTAATGCGGTCAAATTTCATATTGGTCATCTTTGTCTGCTTTGTCGTCTTCATGACGGCTCTGCCCTCAGTGCCCTGCTGGGGAAATGAGTCCGTAGACACCCTATAGCTTCATCCTCACCTGCGTCGCTGGACTCACGGATCAATGCATGGGGTTCCATGAGTGACCTTCACGCTTGTGTAGGGTTCCGCGGCAGCAAAAAGGTTGAAAAACACTGACCCAGACTATAGTTACGGTATACCGAGCCTGCAGCATTAGGCATTGGGCAAGAGGTTTAAAAATATGGCAAAAGTTTTTTTTATTTAACGTTTTAAATGTTTTTATTTTTTCCACGTTTTTAAACGTTTTTTAACGTTTTTTTACAATTTTTTGGAACGTTGTTTGCATCTATGTTACATATACCATCGACCTCTTAAAATAAGGACTGACGGCGGCCGTTCTCGCGTCTGCAAATTTGGGTCCATCGGCATTTTTAGTTTTTACGATAACTTTGTCAAACATGGTCCGTTGGCTACAAAATTTCGTACACACAGTGTCACAGACAACATGAACAAATGTTGCAAATTCGGTGAATGTGTGATTTCTACTTTCTCGTGTGTGCGCATATTGTGGCTGAACCGTACGTACCGACGTATGGTTTAGCCGCAATATATGCATCCAAGAGAAAGTAAAAATCATAAAGTCACCATATTTGCAGCATTTGTTTACGTTGCCTGTGACACTATGTGTACAAAATTTGTAGCAAACGGACGACGTTTGACAAAGTTATACACTGTCCGGCAAAAAAGTAAATCCTAGATATTGTACAATAAAAATGTCAAATCCAAACGAATCTCAATAAAATTCCGAACACTTAATTATCAATAGGCGTAGATTGCTTAAATAAATACCAAAGTTTCTGAAAAAAATAATATTTCTTACCGGAGTTATTAATTGTTGAATATCGATAGCAAAATATTTCCGTTACCAATAATTATGGCGTTACATAAACCCCTCTCTACATTTGCGTAATTCCAACAAGCAACATCTGATTTTGGCAATATTTTACGCCAGCAGTGCGTCATTGATAGCAATTAATGTGCTAAATTCTAATTAAATCTCGCAACGCAAACAATAGCTACATCGGCTTTTGTGAGGTCACCCCAAAACGTGAGGTGTCGATCTTTTGCAACAGCTTGTTTAATCCTGACAGTGTCCACGGCTTGCTGGGAAATTCCGTGATAAACCTTTTAGCATCGCACTCTTTTTTTGTCTCAACAGTTTAATTAAAGCATAAATGTCTGCATAAAATACCAGTATTGTTATTGTTAACGTTTTTCTTCACGTTGATTGCGTCAACAAACGTCACTTCCGATCGAGCAACTGCAGCAGGCCTAAACCTAGCCTATGTAGCCTAACACCATATTGGTAACGGAGATAGGGCTATTTTGCTATCGATATTCAACAATTAATAACTCTGCTAAAATAATATTTTTAACAGAATTTGGTGTTCACTTCAGCAATTTATAGGAGATTAAGTGCACGAAATTTTATTCAGATCTGCTCGGATTTGACATGTCTATTGTACAATGTCCAGGGGTTCACTTTTTTACCGGACGCAGTTTAGTAAAAAACTAAAAAATATCGAAGGACCCAAGTTCGCGGACCCGAGCATGGCCGCCGTCAGACCTTATTTTAAGAGGTCTGTGGCACATTAAATATCAAAAAACTTACCAGTTTACACTACTGTGTAAGGGCGACCAAGTCACATATCCATAACAGCAGAAATCATTTTACAAGGACACAGAGCGATAGATCGACGAACTGGCTGCCCTTACAAACCATGTGACGTGACCCCATTCAACCTTTTACAGTAATGAACTGGTAGGTTTTTAGGCCTGTATTTTATATTTCTGTTTTATTAGCAAATTTGATTGTGAATGTGAGTTAAAAAACAACAATGTGGCCCAACCCAATTACACGACCATTCAACTCGCGGTGGGCGACTTTCTATGGGAGGTCCACTGTGACCATGCGTCTATCTTGCACCGTTATGGAGATATAAAGCCTCAAAGTTGCATTTGCCCATGTTAAAGGCCAAAAGTTCACTGCGCATGCGCCGTGTCACGTGACCTGTAGGCAGAGGGTCTAAAATAACCGCATATTTGGAATTCCCGAAGCCACATTGCCTATTCACTATGCCACTTTGGTGAGGCTACGACGACGATTAAGGGTAGTTTGTAGATGAGCATCTCCATTGTTAAGCATTTTCAGTTGCAATTACGTCCGAAAATGGGCCTAAAATTTGTGTTTTTTGGGGGATTAAAAAAAAATAAAGATAAATGTTGTGACCCAGCTAGGAAATCAATCCCCACCGAAACTCGTCATCCAGTGCAACAAATACGGCGATACCCCCAAAAAATGTGTTCTTTAGACCTTGGCAAGAAAAGTATAAAAAGAACCCATTTTTGAACGTTATATTTCACCCCTTTGCCGCGTCAACCCTGCTGGGCCGATTTGTACCATTTTTGGCAGGTAGGGTCACATGGCCAACGTAATCATCCAAATCAAACTTCAAGTCGATTGATTCAGGGGTTTGGGACTACGGGTGCCCAAAATCTGGGGTTTTCCATTGACTTTGATAGTCGTCCTTACAACAGTGTTACGCACTACCGCGCCGTTGCTGTGTTGAGCCTCTGAATCGCATGCACGTGCAATCTGTGCTTAAAAACAATTTTAAAACGTTTGTCTACAGCTCTTGATAGAAAGCCCATCACAGAGCTACAGAGCGTCGCATGCGACGAGGGATCACGCACCTGCAACCAGATACAGGTAAACGCGTCCTGCATTAACCGGCACTGGATTTTTCTACCACGGAGGGAATGAAGGCTGAGTTAACCTTGATGTTGTTCATATACCGAAATGTTTGCTTCACCTGTCCGCAGGTAGTCACTCATTCAGGTAGTAATTGCTTGATATGGCCGGACCGCGATTCGAACTCACGACGTCTTGATCGCGGGTCCAACGTCCTAACTTTTACGCCGTCAAGGTATCTTGTCAGGGGCTTTATTCGTCGAAAACGTCACGTAGGCCTATCGTACCTTGCGTACGCCCTCGCCGGACGTTTGCGGCAGGTCGTTGCGGTCCATCTTTGCGTACATGTCCTTGTAGAACTGCTTGTCGCTGTGCTTGAAGAAGTTGTCGGTGAAGCCGTCCTTGACGACGCCGTACTTGATGTCCGAGTGCTTGGACAGTTCGACGGGCGAGTTGATGCGCGCCGCCGTCGGCGACTTCTTCATCAGCACGACCGTGTCGAACGTCATCAGGTGCTCGGTGAAGTTGATCACTCGAGCGCGGTCGGCCGAGTAGGTGATCGGCGCCGCGATCAGGTCCGCTTTCTGAACACGATACATCATGAAACAGTGTCAGTGTCAACGTTAATGCCAACATTAGATTTAGAAGAAGAAGATTCCGCATAGACAGCTAGGTCCATTGCGAGAGAGCTCATCCCCTTGACGGCACTTTGAGCCGGCGAGGGCGAAGCCCAATTAAGCTAGCATACAGCCCAAGTCGGCCGGGTTAACCGACTGGATCGGTATACTTGCAGTCCTGGCCACAGG
>Ga0056128_1009657_pt1 | contig 12091 bp, 10 predicted proteins | sample WorMetLIZISLAND2_FD_71113 | JGI IMG/M metagenome (GOLD analysis project Ga0056128, IMG submission 71113) | Marine gutless worms symbiont microbial communities from Max Planck institute for Marine Microbiology, Germany - Olavius geniculatus... ...
TCCCGAGATGGTTTACCTGCCCACAGGCAGTCACCCATCGCAGTATTAACCGGGCCCGGCGTACAGTAACTTCGCTGATCGGATCAGACGCGTTACCACTACACCACGCCTACCGCCCAGGTGTCAAGGACTCTTATGGAAACCCTGATTAGAGCTGCAGAGCTTCACCTGCCATATGGGATTACAAGTGCATATATCTTACCTTAAAAGGTAAATGTAAAGATGGCATATAGCTCTTAATAGAAAATCCTTCACAGAGCTACGGAGTGTCACTTACCATATGGGATCACACAGTGTTAGCTGCCACCTAACACAGGTGAACGTGCCCTGCTTTAACCTCGGCTAGACAGGCTGGCGCTCGATTTATTTACCCCGGAGGGATGGAAGGCTGAGTTGACCTGTGATGTTGATTATATTCCGAGATGGTTGACCTGTCCGCAGACAGTCACCTGTCTAACTAGTACTACTTGATAGCGACCCAACCGGCAATTGAACCCACAACATAAGTTTGAAGCTCCATTATTATGCTACTGAGCCAGTTATGTGTGTTTGGGTGCTGTGTGCAGTACACAGGTGGCATAGTGTGGTTGTACTACAACGACGGTTCACAGCTTGGAGTGAAGGTCAACCCGCCGACGTTCATTGTTTCAGTGTCGCCCGATGGTCGCCGGTCGACGTACCAGGCTCATGACAGTATACCTGAAGCTGTGAAGTGGCGTCTCGCCAACGACATACAGACAGCAATGACTCAACTCAACACACAACGACAAGTCTAATGCACCACTAGTTAACATCAGGGGTGTAGTGGGGTGAGACAATGGGGACATGAGATATGCTGACCCCCGCTTTTTCCCAGGGAGGACACATCCTTCGCCATTTAACTGCATATCGTTTTTAATTTTGGCCTATAAATTTCATTCTCTCTCTTTTTCTTTATAATTGTCTGTCATTTTCGTTTTGCATTAGTTTCTGTAGCGGAGAAAAATTACAAATTTACAATAATTTTGATGTATTTTAGTAACTTCAAATTGTATGTCCATACAGATTAAGTTCTAGAAGAAAGGGCAGAACATGCAAATGCAAAAATTTAAGCAAAAATATGTTTTATGCCACTGGGTTTGAGGCTTCCCCCAACCATGCTCTTAGATCAGATACACCCCTGGTTAACCCCTTTATCATCTTAGTTTAGCAGCAATTATTTATTTTGTTGTGCAGCATATCTCTATGTGTGTGTGTTTTACTGTTTTATTGCATCCAGTCTTGCCATTTTCCAGCCGTTCACAAATTTATACCAGAAGTGATTAAAATTGAGAAAGACTTTTTTTGTTTATCAATCTGCCAGTCAGGTGGTCAGAGTCTGTGTAACATGCATATCAAGGATAGAATGGTAATACAGCTGTGTATGGCAAAAGGTCCCTAACTACAAAGTTCTTCAGAATGCTACTAACATATTTATTTAATTATGGCATGAAATATTTCATGCAATTAATAATTTGCAGCTCTGTATGTTATTTATTCACAAACTTTACAAGAACATTAAAAATACTGGGGAAAAGTCTGAAAAAATTTACTATGTGACAAATATCGATTTTTATGCCTTCACCAATGTAGTGACTGCAGGCATTATATTTCCAGAGTGTTTGTGAATCTGTGAGTGCAATGCATGAATCCCGAACAAACATTGTTAGCAAGATATCTTTTGGGACGAAGGGAGTACATCATGAAACGTTGCCACATGGTGGGCATGATCATTTATGTGCAAATTTTTGGAGGCCTGCACTGCAGAAATTTGGGATGGCAAAAAAAAAGTAAAAAAATTGGCGTAATTTTGGACAACTCTTGACTTTGACTTTGATTGTGAATATCTTAGGAATCGATCAAGATGTCGAAAATCGGAAACAAACTTCATCGACAGCTATGTCTCTTGGGTTGGCAGAAAAATTTGGTGAACTTTGGCCCACTAACAAAAAAGTTACAGGCAAGGTTGTCGACCCTCCTAAATGCAAAATTCGACAAGCTTTGGGACAACTTCGAACTTTGTCGGCAAATATCTCCACATTGGATGTACTTTTTCGAAGTTGGAAAATGAAGTAATCGATAGCAATTTTTTTCACACGAACACATCAAATTTTGGGGTTGAAAGGTCATGGGTCAAGGTCACGGTGTGGTCAAATATGCCCTAAAATGCACTTTTTGGCCTTAAAGTTGTCACATGTTGGTGGAGGCATAACAGTCGATGGAGTCGTAAGCACCATCTAGTTTTAAATGTCGTCGACAGCAGATAGGATGTTTTGGCATTCTGCTCTTGATATGTCAGCATTTAACGCACATTTCTAACTCATCACTCCTGTGCTCTGATATTATCTAGTTGTTGAGTTGTGTCGTTAAGTCAGGTCTGTAGCTCCTAGCTCTGACAGCGGTGCAGTTTTTTTCTCAGATCCGAAGCATGTTTCTTAATCTGTGAAAGGCAAGTCGATGGAATAAGCGTTCATGTTACAATCACTTCGTTTGGTCATTGCTGTGTGAATGGCGTGAGGTTGTCTGTTATTTGTTGTCGTGTGGCTTCTTGTCACCGAAACTGTTGTAGATTTTGTATTTATTGTCGTTGCTGCCGGTTAGAGTATGTAAGTTGTTAAGAGGTACTGGAACGGGCGTAGTGCTGAGAGTGAAGAACTTGGTGTGCATCATTATTTGTGCAGAGTGTGCCGTGTTGTTGTACAAAGATTGCAAGGAACAAAAATACCCAAAGTGTGCATGCACTGTGTTACTTTTGAAGTCACAGGTCTAGCCTCTGTTTATTTCATTTATGGTGAATATGACCACTTGTTTCTCATATATCTGCATTGCTTGTGCGTAAGACTTCTATTCTGTTCAAATATGCATTGTGTACTTTTGGAGGCTCTGTTTACTTCACTTGCAGTGAATTTGACCACTTGATTGCCTTATAAGACTTTTGTTAAGTTTGGTTCAGACAGCGCTTGATAATTTTAAATGGATTATTTTTATCAGTCTTTTAGCCAACTTTTAATCAGCGTGCTCTTTTTAACTCTTTATGTAAGCTTAGTAATCTGTGGATAGTTGTTGCTGTGTCTGTTAAGTATACGTGTAGTTTTGATAATTTTGAATGAATTTTTCTGTCAGGCTATTTGTCGACTTTTAAATTGCATGATCCTGATAAATTGAAAATGATTTCCACCATTTCTGTCATTTTATTGCTTACAAAGTTTAGTCGCTTCAGTGTATTTTAGCAATTTAGATGTATATTATTGTTGATCTTTATATAAATTTTATTCGGCGTGTACATAAAGCAGTTTTATGTTAGTGAGAACTTGTAAACTAACTTCATCTGCATTTTTCTGTGTACAGCATATTGGTGTTGGTTACTGTTATAAGTAAGTCTTGTGAAGTTGTAAATAAACGTTCAATTGAGATCTCAGCTTGCGTCGTGTGGTTCGTAACTGTCAACTAATTTACACACAGTGGCCCAATAATCAGTAAGCCCCTCAGTTTAATCATAACTACATTATATATTGACCTATTCTCTTTAATGTATATACTTTTCCTCTGCAGTAAACTTGCATAAGTAAATGATCGGTCAAGATCCCATCACACACTAAATGTGTTGCTACTTTACCTTGGGATTATACCCAGCTGTAAAATGTTCGGGTTACAGGGCCACTTTCACATTCTGAACTCGTACATTAGTTTGCTGAAAAGCATGGTTATACATGGTTTCCACTTGACTGGAAAACAGAGAAATGTCGGGGATTTTTGTCAAAATCAGGGAATTGTCAGAGAAATTTAGAGGTCTGGAGACTGGTTTACATAGCTCAGTTGTTAGTTGTGTAGTTTGCTTGATGTTTGTAAGTGTTAGTTTCATTAGTTAAGTTTTTTGTCGTTTGTCTGTTTTTAATTTCTTATTTTTCTGCATTCTTTATGAATAGTTAATAAAAACGCCGATCTGGTGCAAGAGAATGGCTGTAGGCGTGAGGTAGGACATCATGTTATGTCTACATAATAATTTCATTATAATTCAAATAATCTTTGGGGTAATTTGTACTAATGCAAACTTCTGTATATGGCAGATGGCCGAGAAGAAATATACAATGCCTCTGTCACCGTCTAATGTGGTGATTTAAGCGCAATGAAAGCCCACATTTTATAAATGATTAATTTTCAGCAAGAGTTGTAATTTAGCTTAAGGTCATGCAAGGTCAACAGAATTAAGAAAGAATAATGCTACATGCCTCTATGCATAGTGACCGCCTGTTACATTAGGTTGTAATGTGACTGTGACCGACTGTTGACAAAGGTATTTAGTCGTACTCATAATCGCGTCGTTTGTACTGAATCAGTTATTTGTACAACGCACGCAAGGCTTGCATAACGTAAGCACGATGACAAGAGAGCGTAATATTTCCTAGACAAGAAACCCAGCTGTCGCTAGGACAGCCGACCGTACTGGTTGTCAGTGACCGTGAAGGTCATCCCAGGTCGGTGATTTCCATCTTATCATAAAGGGCCTATGCCACTTTCTATTAGTAATTAATAGTAACCTTGGCTCTATCTCTCACCGTTTCCGAGATATGGCCGCTTTTAGCTTGAAACTTTCCATTGAAAATTGCGGGCAAACGCTGCAGATGAAGACATGGTTACTATTGAGAGCCTACAGGAAGTAGCCAGCGCCCTCTCCGATGGTGCCATCGCCGACCCCTTACGACTTATAACCGTTTAGCTCCAATACATCCGTGACAGACGGACAGACTGACGACAACTATGCCAATAGCTCGCTCGTTACTTAAATACGTTCAGCTAAAAAGTAAAACGAAATGAGATGATAATTTGAGAAATTGTACACGAATAATAGCTGAAATCTTACGTTGTAGGCTGAAGTAAACAAGCCGTCAAAATTCGTCATGATTGATATGGTAACTCGTGGGCGAAAACACAGCGGGTCCTTTTTAGACGCAGTCTTGGATGGATACAGTGTGATACTAGTGAGCGCGAGCGAAGCTTGTGCCTTCAGCTGCAGTGAACGAAGTTCGTAGTTCGTACGAAACAAGTTGCACGTTTGGCATTATCAACGTAATTGCTGACAGGACTATGGGTGCGCGTTCCGACGTCGTCGCGACAGACATCCAGCGACTGGCGAGTTGCTCTCCCCCCCCGCGCCACTCGCGCTGCTCCCCGTTCTGTTTATGTCCTGCAGCGCTCAGTGCAGCCGGGATGCGGTTGCTATGGATACAGCCGAGCCGAAGCGCGCTTTTGATGAACTACTGCGTGCGATGGTGAGCCTAATGCCGTGCCCTATTGACTGGCTTTGCCGGTGTCCCTCCTATCCTACTGCGTTTTAGGCCGGATTTAAGCTGTTTGGTAAAAGGTGCGGCCCTTGCATAAATTTTCTTAGATCAATTTTCGAACTTACCACAAAACTAGCGCTACGACTGTATGCAGTTTTGCTACTATTAGGCCTAGCTTACCTGATTTGATTTTTTTAAATTTCTGAATTTGGAAGTCTTATATTATAGTTCTGCACTTTTACTTCTGCGTCAAGTTTAACGAGAACTAAATAGGTATAAGTGACGTCGTAAATTTCAGCTTTCGCAATACAGCGTGCAGAGTGGGTCCCGAATTTAAGAGTCGTGTTGCACCAAGTGAACTTGTAAATGTCGCAACACGTAGTAAAGAGGCTCTCCGATACGATACGATACGATAGAGAATTTGCACTCAAAAACTGACAACCTGTCAGTTTAATCTAGCACATAAACTAAAAAGAACTAAAATGTTTTTAAAGAAAACTGAAATGAGAGACACTGAGAATAGAAATAATGTTGAATCTAAAACTTTTGAAAAAATCCGAAAAATGACTGAAATAAGAAAAACTAAAATAAAAAAGAAAAAAACTGAAAAGGTAGAAAATAAAAAAATACTAATGAAAACTAAAACTTAGAAAATAAAACTGAAACGAGAAAAAAATAAAAACCGTAAGCAGGTCCGAATAGCCGTGGAGTCAGTCCGAGGGGTGCCAGATGTCCATGGAGGATAGGATTTGAGAAAAAGAAAAAAAGTTTTCGAGACCAGGAAGTGTCGCGCCGCTGTCCGACATTCTCTGAATTGTGGGAGTGGGGGGGCTCTTTTGGTGCCCCTGTTCGGCCGAACATGCTGACATGTCTAAATTAATCCGCCTCTACTACGTTTGCGGATGCGAGAGTGACCGCCGCCACTGCGGGCAAACCCATGAACTGGTGCAATCGTGTAAAACACAAGATTCTTCGCCCACGACCTCTGCACCGTCAGCGATCAACTGAATACCAGAGAGCCAGTAGCATTAGCTGAGAAGCCTGAGAAATTTCATTAGTGCTAAACCTTCGTTGGATAAGACAACAGTGTAGAAATAAACGTGTTTTGAATTTCTGTACATTTTTATTTTTATGTGACTTTTGAAGGTTTATTTTATGGCGGCGAGGTCAAGTTCTGTAAGCAGAATTAATTTCTGCAATTTACACTGAGTTCAAATATTGTACCTTTTTATTGTGCCATGATTGTGTCGTCAGACTTAGGTTGTAATTAAGCTGAAACTAAACGGCGCGACAACGAACAACACAAAAGTTCTAAAAACCTAAAAACGGAGACAATACTCACAGTAGGCCTAGTAACTTAGTAAGTCAGGTTGGATTGCTTGTGCAGTTTTCGGTAGGCCGAGGCCTGAATTTTACTTTTGCAGTCTTGCCGAACGACCGTGTTTCTGCAGTGATTTTAATGTGTTCTTTACAACCCCTCCGCAGTGCCGCGGGCGGCGTGATGCTGCTTGTTTTAAGTCGGCGGCACAGCTACAAAGAATCCCTAACGGTGATAGATCAACGGGAGGCGGTCATGGTACGAAACCTCCCCGGTGTTGCCATCCAGGCGTGTGCGATACTAGGCGTCTAGACGCCGCAGCAACGGCAGATTTATCAGTTGCTGCTGCTGCTGCTGCTGCTGGCGCTGTCGAGCATTGCACTGAAACAATCGCTGTTTGCATTGCGTTCCAGCAGCGCGTCCTGCAGTGTCGTACGCACGTTGTACCAAGTCACAGATAGTCGCTCTCTCGTTCTCGGAGGCCTGCGATTCACACGTTTGAGCTACAGAGAGAAGGATGTCTGTGTACACGGTCTAGACGTGGAGAATTAACGGCATACGCAGGCCTACGCTGCGGGAGTCTTACGCACTCGGCATCCGCTTAGACAGAAGTTAACAGCAGCACTGGCCTACCGTTTACGCGGATGTTTTTAGGTTCCAGGTAAACGTTTCTTCAAACTCAGTGCACTATATAAGCCTGCCAGTATAGAATCGTGTAATAATTAACTAGTGCACATTGGAACCCAATTTAGGATTGTATCACTTTGTATAGCAGACGATGAGCGATTGACGTTTTTGTATAAATTTGCATAGGCCTACATCCATCGTACATTCGAATACAGGTTATGCTAGGTTAGGCGCGCGCGTTTAAATGCACTAGAGATTAAACGAGACTGAGTTGCGACAGAAATCTGAGAAATGGGAAATTTAGGGGGCTAAATCTATTAGGCCAACGTCTATGCACGTGAATTGCCGCGGATTTTTTTGGTCAGAAGGCCATCGATCATTGACGGAATGACTGAGCACTGGGTGGACTGATTTATTAGAGATCCTTGAACCGATCGATCGTGTATAGGCGTGGCTCAGAGCCGCCGTTTCTGGTTTCATCTTAGAGCAAGTCTTGAGGAAACGACGAACGAAGGACGTGGTGACAAGTGCGACCACAAACATTGATCGCTGGTAAGAACCTTGCTGCATGGCGACTTATCAGCGACTTATGCCAGCTCAATGCTAATTGCACGATCGAGATACGGCCTACTGTTTAACGTCCGTCGTGGAACATGCAGTTGATGTGCCGATATGCCTATCCTAGCGAAAAAATGTTAAGTTATGCGCGTCACTATAGATGCAGTCCCACGTTCGCGGTCACGTTTTTCTTCCTGTGCGCCAAGAGGCTCAATGATTGATCGAAATTATTTTGGTTCTGGGGTCTGAGACCAGAAATACGACTCCTGTAGTCTTTTTTTCCGCCGCGTGATTTTCGTTGTCAGCGTTGTTGACGCGAGGCCGATTGTTGCGTTTGTGCATGCAGAGAACGTAAGCACTCCGGCAGTGCGCGGGCTCGGTATGACGACCTGTCGCTGCAGCCGGTGACGTGGTGATGCGGCCAGTTGATGCGGACTGGTGTCGGAGTGGCGGCTAGTAGTGATGTGGGACACGCGATGGCGCCGTGGTTGACCAAAGCGACGGGCGGCAGTGGACCGCTAACGCAGACGACGGACGATGAACGGTCTACGGTGACGCTGCGACACACGCGCCAAGCCTCCAGTGGCCATCATGACGACCACACGTCATCAGCAGCGAAACCGACAAATCCCGCCACGTCGAGGTTTTCTATAGTTACGTTTACAAATTATCAATTAGTCTCAATCTGCCATTCAGTTAAAACACATTCACGAGCTCAGCGCGTATGGGTGAAAAAATTAGTCAAAGCAGGAAGTTGTATTTTCCCGACGGACAGCTGCAACTGTCCGACGCTGAAATGTGAATCCGCTTATTGCGACACATTTCTCCATAACGTGCTCTGTCTGCCAGCCTGTTGTCTGTCTGTTCATCTGTCACATCCGTGCGCCTTGCTCAAACCGTTCGACAAATGCCATTTGGAAGGTACGCTCGTGTGGTCTAATGACGCATTGTTTCACCAAGTGGCAGCATCGATCAGCTTTCTACCAATTACTTTAATCCTTGTTAATTGTTGTTGTATATCTAGCTGATTGAAGTGCGGATGAGCGAAATACGCGCTCATTTATGTAATATGCTATAGGCTACATGCGCTTGTTTGATAGGCCTACTTGGAAACTGTCTCTATATCCCATGCATTGCCTATTATTGAGCTTGCCTGACGTAGGCCTACAAAGACCTATTATAAGCTTTGTCTAGCGTTGAATGCGATGCGTCTTCTCTGAATATTGATAACTGTCGTTCGCTGCCACAGACCCATCTCTCATCGTTATTGTCTCATTGACAGTTGGCGTTTTATTGGCTTAACGATTTCACAGCAAACTGGTGCATTGTAATGCAGTTAGTCGTTTGTCTCCAGTTCCATGCCGTCGTTTCATGGTATCTCAGTAGTAACGTTGCTAGAGAGCAGCAGTATGTAGTCGTTGATAAATTTATAACAAAACACTGTTTTAAAACTGTATAACAAACAGCAAAATAACGAAGGATAAAACCAAAGATCCGGATCGTGATTGTGAATCGCTTCCAAAATCTAGTGCATTGGATTTCAGTTTTGGGCCACGTTCCACGCTTAAAAATTCATCAAAATTCGTCCAAACTTGCCGTGTTCACTGCACAATGTAGTTTACGCCCTATGTGCTAATGGTAAAGTATCTTAGAAAGGATCCTGGAAAGAATCAGGATTTCCTCTGTTTGCAGTCACATACAATATCTGTTAATTTTTTTTATTAGACGGTTTGATAATTGACTGCCGTCGTGGAAAACTTTTGGCGTCATGTACGAGTATGTACGTTTTATCGTCTGTGTTTATCTGCAGTTAAACCCGTTTTTCTGAACAGTTTGCACCAAAACGGTTTGGCATTAAACTTGACACTAAAAAGCATAGATGTAAAAAACGTTTTTTTTTACGTTTTTTAACGTTTTTTTATTTTGCTCAACGTTTTTTATTTTAAAAAACGTGCATTGAAAATCCCATCAAAAGCTTTGTGAAGCACTTTTGAGACCACAGAAACGAATTAATAAGTCATAGTGATAAAGTTTACTCAGTCCAAATACACTGAATACAATGTTTTAACTGGTATATTTAGTTAGTTTAATGCTATTGTCTTATGACCACACAGCTGAATTAAAATTAATGAAATTAAATGAAGTTCTCTCTATCTAAATTATGATTCCAGGTATACTGCACTTACAGCATTAGGCATTAGGCAAAAAGTTGAACACATTATGGCCAACGTTTTTTATTCAACGTTTTTTAAACGTTTTTTAAAATTTTTCCTGGAACGTTTTTTACGTCTGTGCTAAAAGTATGAGAACATTCAAAGGGTCTAGTTAAAATCGTTATCGTATAATACGTTTTATCAGTATAAACATTAGCACCATGCAGTAATACTGCGTTTGTACGTTATTTTTTGTAGGTTTATGAACAGTCGAGCAAAGGCGCATCAGGCTTACATACCAACCGATATTGAGCATCTTGCAAACGTCGTTACTCACGGGGTTAGTAATGTCATGCCGTTCTTATTTTGTTACTCCTTTTACAGTACATAAACAGTTCTACACCAATGCGCTATTTTTAACAAATCTATCTGCTGTATATCGCATAAGGCCTACATGTTTATCTCAGAGTAGACTTTGCAACTACACTGACACGTTTCACTTTTGCATTTGAGGCCTATATTTACTGCAATAAGTGCGTAATGTAATGATGCATTTTTGACAAATTTCAGTAAGAAACAAAACAGCTTTTGATATAAATATAGAAACAGTTCTTGTTATACGGGTAAAAACGGAGTAGTCTAATAGTGAGTTCGCAATTTTTGCTTATAGCCTAGTGAGAAACACAATATCTCTACTCTCTACTCTCTAGTGTTTGAGCACTGTATTTACTGAATTCACAATGTAGGCCTAACTGTCAGTCTTCTGAAAAACGAATGATGACGATGATGATGAATTGATGATGGTATAGGCCTATTTTGGGAAGAACTTCGCCGTCGATATAGCCTATCGTGATCTGTAAAACTCTTGAAGTGCTGCACGTTCACTGAAACTGGCAAAACGTCATTCGATCGTCATGCAGTTGCGTTTAGGCTGCTCGTCACTGACGAAATGACACGTCTGAGAGCACAGTTATATATATAGCCTGTCAATCCGACATGCCCGGATGACAACGTCTGCAAACGGAAAGACAGCTGGACACTGAGCGGGAAGACTGCATGGCAGTGCACCGTGGCATTCATGGATGGCAATCGTCTCCGAGTGCTGTGCCGCGGCCGGCGCCGGGCGCTGTGCGTATTGATCGAACTGAAACCTGGCCGGCCGGCTTTTAATAGCAACATCGCCAAACGACATCCGGATGCGTTTCTGTCTGCCCACCTCACACCCGCGTCGCGCGACAGCTCTGACGATGGTGATTGTGTTGGCGGGCTATAAGAGACAGACAATAATTGCAACGCCGTCTTGACAGTAGGCCTACACATCCGTCACTCCCTACGACACTTTCAGAATCTAACTCATATGCGCAGCCCACTACGAATAGACCTTACTGCGAACATTGTCCGTTCGTCCTTTGGCTCGCGACCACTATAAGCGACCCTTATAGTCAGGCATCGTGTCTGTGACTGTCTGCGTCTATGCGTCTGTCTGCTGTAACAGACATCGTTACAGCTGACCAGTCGCGAGCGATCTCGCCTACCAGTTTGATGTCTGTCTGTCCGTCTGTCGCTTCCGTGCGGGCTGCTAACTGAAAAAAAATCAAAAACGCGTAGGAAAAGCAAAATTGTCGTGAACGTCTCATAAAGCGGGAGTAAACGTGATGCCAATTTTTAGCCTTAATCGTCAAAGATCAGAGTCACCGGAGTCCAAAAACTTTAAGTATATGCCTCAAATTTCGCGTAAATGTTTAATCATGGCGCCCCGAGCACGGCACACCAAATGCTGCAATCAATGGACTTTCATCTGAAATTCAAAATAAGTAAGTGCTGTATGTGAATAACTATGCGGACGGCCGCATAATGTGTCAACACTGGGCCAACATATGTTTCTGTTTTCATCAGCTATTGACGACGCGTTTTGTCGTCATGCTGTGCTTAAGCTCTGGAACGACGACAGGGCCTCTGAGTTATTATTATTCGAAGGCGCTTTTTAAAAGTGATGCAGTCCCTCATCGTGGCGTTGGTGTTTTCCAGGCTTGACTACGGCTCCGCAACTCTTGCCGGCCTTCCGAAGCAACTCATGGACAGGCTTCAGTCTGTGCAGAACGCCGCTGCACGGCTGATCTTCAAAGCTTGTCGTC
>Ga0056128_1009658_pt1 | contig 12091 bp, 7 predicted proteins | sample WorMetLIZISLAND2_FD_71113 | JGI IMG/M metagenome (GOLD analysis project Ga0056128, IMG submission 71113) | Marine gutless worms symbiont microbial communities from Max Planck institute for Marine Microbiology, Germany - Olavius geniculatus... ...
TTTCTTTTTAATATTGTCTTTTAGCTTAGGTTTTTTTTAGTAATTAGCTTCTGCATTGTATTGTATTTTTTACTGTATGCTGCATCTTATTGCGATTAAAGATTATTATAGCTGTAGTAGTACTAAGTTAAAGCTGCTGAACATTTGTTATTGATGTCATGATCTTAATGTATGTCTAAGACAAAAGGCTCCAGACCTTCAGACGTTTAACAGCATCGCGACAGTTATCCATCAGTAACACACGTTCAAATAATTTCAACTCAATTTCAAAATTTTGCATTTTTACAACGAAAAAGAAGAAAAAACAAAGTTTAAACATCCCGTGCCTGACGCAGTCATGTGTAATATTTAACATTCGAGCACTCTGACGCTCATCCATATGATTAAATTTGCAGCAAAATACAGACTGGGGAGGGGAGCAATTGCCACATCCTTGGCCTCGGCGCCAATGGTGAAGGGTTTGGAAAGGGTATGCAGTCGTAAAACTAGGACTATACCTCTGACGAAGACGTAATGAGTGACGTTGGCCAGTACTGCGGAGTTGCTGCCGCGTACTTCGCACGTGTAGTTGCCACTGTCTTCCGCTGTCACATCTGTCATCATCCACAGACATACAGACAAATACATAGACTCACTAGACACTACCGTGTCTACGCATTTTCCCGCCCTTTCCTTGTCTTTGTGCCTAGCCGTACCTGTGCTGCAGGTGCGTGATGGAAGGGACCCCGACGTTATCGATCGCAACTTGATTCTGATAATTTCTGATACGAATATTTCAGACACAACTGTCAACGAGATGAGAACTTAATTAATTAAACAATGGCCAGTTGGGTCTGGAGAATTCGTACTAAAATTACTAAAATCCGATAATAAGTGAAAATAAGATTGCGTGATTTTTTTTGTTCCAGTTTAGTCAAAGTTTTGTCAAGCTGATTGCAGCGGTTCATGAGTTATCGTGTTAACAGAAATAAAAACAAACAAAAAACTGAGCTACGATGCTGAAAACAATACTGTCGTCGCTACCGCGGACAGTAATTACACGGACGAGCTACGTTGCGTTACGTACTGGCGACGTGAAGCGGGAAAGAGAATCGTGGGACGTCTGCCGCGAACGCCACCTCGAAGCGTTTTGTGGAGAGGAATGGTTCGAAGATATTGCCCATAATGTTGATCTGATGTTCTTCGCCTCGCTGGAACTTCTTCCAGACGATCGGGTTGTCAAACATGTCGAATTCATAGGTACTGAATTCACAGAGCATCTCCAGTGACTGTCCGTGGTTGACGACGAACGCCTGGCTATCTGAAGTCATTGTTACCGCATCGCCTGCACCTGCAGTATACAAATAGTGACACTGTCGTCGAGGCCATCATTAGGGACAGCAGAAAATCACGGCAAAAAATCGCATAAAAGCACGGCAAATTTTGGTAAAAATAGCAAAAATCACGGCAAAATCACGGCATCAAATTACGGGCCCCAAAACCAATAAAAACTCTATAAAACTCAACATCTAGTATAGACGACCGTCATTACGTGCAGTGCAAAGTTTTCATCTGTGAAATTTTGCCGCTGCGGAGCATTAAAATATAAATTTCTACAACGACGTCACGGTCACATATTGAGCCAGTAAGTAACAAAGCATTATGGACTTTGGTAGCAGTAGCAAAAGTAAATATTTTGGTATTTAAAAAATTACACAACTTATGTTCATTAAAAACGAAAAATTATTGTGAAAACGTAAAAAAGGTAAAAATCAAGGCATTTTGGCTATAAACAACACGGCCAAACACAGCATTTTCGCAAAATCACGGCATTTAACGAAAATCACGGTTTGCCTTGTTTTGGCGATTTTTTGCCGTGATTTTCGTGTTTCCGTGATTTCATACTGTCTCTAGTCATCATTGAAAATTTTATCCACGAAGTTCGTAAAATGTTGCCGGGAGGTCGAAGATCGAGGGATAAAATCTTCAATGACGATCGATGATAACAGTCACTATTTGTTTTGTTATACCAAAAAACCAAAACCAAAAAAATAAACAACGATCATTTAAACAACAATCAATTGACGACTTCACTGTTGCCCGGGCGGGCAACAGGAAAGTGAACTGTTGCCCGCCGAGTGACAGTGCGTATTTGTGAACGACACCTAAGGCGATTTGGACCAATCTCGTGCAGGTATTTTGCGTAGAAGAATAACAGTATAGTATAGCTCACCCCATGCAATCTAATTCACTTAGACCCATCTAACATGCCACTTATCGCGCTACAAATGCTGACTACCGGTACCTACTTTAGGCCTATTACTCATTTGCAAGTAAATCACTGTGAGAATAATTTGAGCCCGCAGGCTAGTTCATTGGCTTGTAATGGTTAAGGATGGCTTGCATTTTTGTTCTCAAAGTTTTGTTTTGTCAGTCAGTTTCCAGCTTTGTGGCGAATAAATGTGTCAATTTCGTAACTGATATAAACTTTTTTACATTCTGATTATTGCGAATGCAATTGCGTTTTATGTACCGACTGATTCTTGGCATGCTGACATTAAGTTTTACGGCATACTTTTATACTTTTTACTTTATTTTATAACTTATTTTGTACTTTTCTTGTAATTTTGTCTCTCACTTGTATGTTCTTATTGTGTACTTTGTGTTTGATTTCGACATTAAATAAAATAGATAAATTATGAAAAAGCGATTTTCTGGCAATTAGACAACGCACACGTAAAAACATTTATCTATTTCTGGGGGTCGTTAACTTAAATTTTGGTGGAATATTGTAAGAGTGGGGCCTACAGCAGTTGATTTCTAGACAAATCGGGTAGCGTCAAGTCTGTTGACTAGATCAGTGACTTGTGCAAATTGACGAGGATCTGTGTTCTCTAGCTGCAGTCTGTTCAGGAGATAAACCGGATAAATTCTGCGAGAAGCGAACAGAACGAAAATGCAATGCAATGCGACGGAAGGCGTCAGCAAAGCGAATCTGAGCAAATGCACGACCCGCTGCTGTCGCATTCAATGTGATGGCAAGTTCCCGCTGCTGACGCAGAGGCGGTATTGAGACATTTCGTGCACCTTTTAATGCTGCATTAGAATGATTCGTGCGCTGTATGTAGAGTTTGTTTTGACTTAATAGCACCTAGTGCAAAAAAGCAAAAGCAGAAAATATAGTGAATATGACTTGGTTGGTTCTCGTCATATACGTCGCCAACGAGTTCTAGCGTTATATCTGCAGGCCTAGTTAGTTTACTGTGCACTTTTAATCATCCGTTGGCTGCAATAATTAACTAGTAAAACAGCACTCGTGACATTCATTGCATTGTTTTCCACTCACAGTGCACAAATCGTCGTTCTAGCACAGCCATCAAAAGGATTGCACGAATCGTTTCACAATCGCAGAGGCGGCCGAGTGAAGTCACACTCACAGACAGACACGGAAACAGCATCTCTGTATCAGCGACACATCAGTGGTGCAAAGACGCCCACCTCACTTGCCTCGCTGATGTAACTGCACGATATGCGATTTGCGCTGCTTCGTCGGTCGCGATCCCAACATTTGCGCTAGTCAGTGGCGTAGCAAGAATTGCAAATTAAAGGTGGAATCACCTTCCTTCCCCTTTTCTTTCCTTTCCTTTTTGTCTTCTTTTTTCTCTTTTCCTACATTTGTTCTTTTCTTTACCCTTTTTTCCTCTCTCCCTTCTCAGTTGGACTTATAATATCTACACAGAGATCCGAAGGGCACTGTAAACTCCCCCAACTCGGTACTGGGTCTGGGGCCGAGCCCCAGTCGAAATCGAACTTTGTGCAGTGTAGCTTTATAATATGCAATCTGGGGAAAACAATTTCAATTATTCTTATAAGAATCAATTGACCAAATTAAAACATTTAGTGGAGTTTAAACGAGTGCTTATGTCTTGTCTAAGAGATTGGAGGAGAAAGCTAGGCCCCTGCCTTCTTTGGCTACGCTACTGGCGATAGCCCCACGTTGGGCGCCAAACCCAGTCGCATGCAACGAAGCGTCAGTCCGTGCGTCCGTGCGTGCGTCCGGCGACTCATTTCACGGACTTGGAACTGACCACAGTGGGTTTAGGACATTGTCCCCTTGGATACATCCCCCGGACGCTTACCCCCTGAATGTATTCCCCTGCCGTTTCAGAGATTACACGGCAGTCGCTTCCTGTGTAGCCTGTAGGTAAACTGCTAGGGAGTAAATGTCCTAGACCTTCGAAAACAGGCGGGGGAAAACGTCGCGGCGGGAAATATACGAGGGGGGAAAACGTCCGTGGTTGAAACGTCCAGAGAGGGGAAATGTCCGTCTTCCACAGCAGTAGCGTCAGAGCGGAAACCTCGTCGACCTCGTTAAATAACTGCGAGAGCGTCGCGCGCCGTAACAACGTTTGCTGGCTGGCATAATATGCACTGCGGGACCGACGGACTCCATTCAATGCCCGATAACTCAACTCCCACAACTTCCGGTCCGATCACACCGCAGCTAGGCTACTTTATATATTATATTATCTCTCCCGCCACGGCTAGGCGTATGTATGCCAATGCACTTTATTACCCCACACGCCGAGCGAGTTAAGAGAATTGTGATCGGTCCCTTGCGTCTGCTTGTATCTGCCGGGCAGCAATGTTGTAACTCTGGAAAGCACCGACTGATCTCCCCCGGAAACTCGGCACTGCTTGTTAGGCGGCGTTCACATAGATACGAGTACGAATTCGGGTACCCGTATAGGCCTGCCGGCGCATTTGCACAGTTTAATGGCATGGCAATTATAGCAATTCATTCTGGTTAGCAATGAGTTTCGTTACAACTTACCGCATCCACACATGATGCAATCAATTAGTAAATTGCCATTTAACAAAAAAATGCGAAATAAAAATGTGAATACATGTCGTGTAATTGTATTATGGCCGTACGATAGCGAAAACAGGTCCTTATTTTTTGCTGTTGCAAATTTTCTGAACATGTAATCTTGGGACGTCCCTCCGCCGATTGCCACCAAGTCTTCTTGCATAGAGTGCAATGTGCGATGTGTAAAATTGGTTTAGAAACTTGGCGTCCTAACCAAAAATTTTTATTCCAAAATGTGAAGATTAGGACGTTGCAGTCGTTAATACTACTACACAGAGAAAGCAAAAATGCCACAAACAAATAAAAGAAAATAAGTCGCGAGCTCACCTGGTTGGAGAAAATTAATCAATGCGACTAGTAGAAAAGTGACAGAGACGTCGCTGCTGGCCGTACAGGTAATCCCGTGCATCACGATAAATGCTCTCGAAGTCGAACTTTTCTAATCTATTCGCTGACCTCGCTGTGTGACCCAGCTAACGATGCATGCCCAGTCCTGCTGAAATTGATCATAGTTCATGTGAATGAACGGTAACTGAACCAATCGTACTACAGACTATTCGTACCATTAATTTATTATCACCTGTGACGTATTAATGGCGGCCAAAAATCGCCCAAGATTGAACTTTTGTTATTCGAAGAAAAGAACAGTTATGACAATCTTTTTATTCACCAACATTGGTAGCACAGCATTACTGCAATTTTTCGGTTAGCAAGCAAATAATTTCGATATTAACGTTAAGTTATTACGTGACCAAACTCAGAAGTCAAACTACATGCACCTTAAACTTCGTATATTTTGTATAAAATTAATTAAATTATGCAACTCTGGACTTCGAAACCGAACTAAACTGATCTAAACTGACCAACGCACGACTTCGGTTCAGTCTAGTTACGTCGCTCTGTAGCTATACTCGGCACGAACGGTACGAAAAGTCCATAATTCAACTGAATGAACAAAGACCGACCAGCGTTTGAATTGTAAAAAAATCAGCTGATGGGGTTGAACTTTTCACATAAAATTGCGACGTAAATCGTATATAGCTATACAGTTTATAGCTGACTTCCCAGTACATTATTTGACAGTGTGTTGGGAGGGGGTTGAGAAAAAAGTTGGATGGTTTAACCCTCCCCAACCCCTTCCCTCGGCAATTCAAACACTGAGACCGACCCAGATGAACGGCGTGTTTAGACGGTAGCATCGCAAACGACCACCTCGACGTAGCTGCAGCTGCTATTGCTGCTGCTGCTGCTGCTGACAGTTATAGCGCTATAACACCGACGAATGTGACGTCAGACCTTACTGTCATTGCGCATGCGCACAGTGCATCCGTAAGCAGTGGCGTCGCCAGTAATGCGATTTAAAAGTGGTGGCTTCGCTTCCCTTCTTCTCCACTTTCCTTTTCTTTTTTTCATTTCCCTTTCTTTTGTCTTTTTTCCTCTTTTGTCTTTCTCCCTTCTTTTCCTTTTTCCCGTTCCCCTTCTTTTCCTTCCCATATAAGTAGGACCCCTCAAAATCCAGTTAAAGAGTTTGGGAGAGCGCTGTAAGCTTCCTCAGCGTGGTCTGGGACAAAGCCTTAACCGAAGTCGAATTTGGTGGATTGTAGCTTTAAAATGTGAGATTCTGTGGCAACAATTTTAATTAGTTGTTAATTTGAAAATTAACTGACCAAGTTGATACACTTAGCGCAGTTTAAACGTGTGTTTATATTTCGTCTGAAGGATTGGGGGCTAGACCCCTTGCTTTCTTTGGCTATGCCATTGTCCGTAAGTGCGACGTCTTGTTCGTTTATCGAGCCTTCGATCATAAATTCGCAAGTAATCGTCGAGCACGTTAAAACGATGTGACTTGCAGCACGACGAAAATGGATAGATTTATATAGGCGCAACGCATTAAAAATATTATTATTTCTTGACATATTTCGTCCTTCTACACTGTGTCCAAAACAAAAATAAACCTCTGAACAGTGTAAAATAAAAATGTCAAATATGAACGGGTCTTACAAAAATTTTCACACTTGATCCGCAATAAATTGCCAAAGCGATCGCCAAATGTCGTTGAAAATATTGTTTTTTGAGCGGAGTTATTAACTGTTGAACATTGATAACGAAATATCTTCGTTGCTGATATAACGTTACATGAGTAAACCCCTGTGTACATTTGCGCAACTCCAACCAACAACATCTGATTTTTCCAAAATTCCGCAACAACACTGCAAAATCTGGCAATCAAAGTGCCAAATTTCAGTCAAATTTGCCAACGCAAGAAATAGTTACAGCGGCTTTTGTGAGGTCACTACGACCATGTCACTCCAGTCAAGCCCGAAGACAGAAGCGCGTCTCTCATCTATTTTTAGCACGCATGTTTCAGGCAGAACACGCCGTCAATCACAGTAATGAAATAAGCACGTTCTTGTCTCGGTTGTCATGTCTCGATATACTCGCACAATACATTCTAGACCCTGATAAAAAAAGGTGTACTACTTGTTTTGGATCACACTGTACTTTTTGGCCAACATCGCCTAATAATAGCCTAATAGTACACTGTGTCTCAAAAACATCCCCGACATTTTTGACTGTAACTTGAAAACCAATGATCAGATTTTGATAATTTTTGGTGCGAATATTCCTGACACAACTTGCCATCAAATGACTATTCAGTTTTTTTTACCTCACTTAGCATCTGTTTCTGCACTACCTGAGGAAAACACAACCAGCGAAATATCACTTTTTTATCCAATGCGATATGATTGCTTAATTAACATAACGCGCGTAAAAACACATTTGTTCACATTTTTGACACTTTTGCTGCCATTTCATCCAGTTGTCCATTTTTCAACTGCCTGCAGTAAAATTGCTTGAAGTGTTTGCCCACTATGCGAACGCAGGCAAGGAGATGCTTTCTCCATTCATTGACACCAGTATTGATAAAGTTCTGCTCCAAACCAATTCAGGCTGTACCAGTCGCTTCTTGACTTTGAAAACATTCCTAAACTTCATCTGGTAGACACACAGCTGCATGGCAGTCAAACCTTGTAATAGACCGGCTGTTGGGGCCCACATATTAGGATAGATGGAATTTATTGCCCTTTCTTCAATTCATTTTAACACGTATTACGCTTAGTCTGCTTTCCCACTGCAGGTCGTGCAAAAGCAGACGTTGGGTGAGGTGGAAACTAAAACACTTATTTAATAGTTAGTTGTGTCGGAAATATTTCTGCCAAACATTATTAAAATCTGCTGATCTTTCTTTAAGTTACGATTGATAATGTTGGGGATGTTTTTTCAGGCTTCCTGTTTATTTCAACACATATCTCGCTTGATCTGCTTTCCCTAGGTAGTGCAGAAACGTACATTGGGTGAGGTGGGAAACTAAACGGCCAGTTGTGTCAGAAATGTTTGTAGCAAAAATTATCAAAATCTGACAATTGGTTTTCAAGTTACAGTCAAAAAAGTCGGGGGTGTTTTTTTGAGACACAGTGTAACGTCTAACATTATGTGTCAAGTTTGACTTGGTAAATAAGTTTTGCCTCTTCTTCAGGGCGTCTGACTAAAGCGATCAACAGACTGTGGGTTTAAAGTCTATAGTCACGTCGCTACAGCCAAGCATCGATGCCTGCGTTGCGTTTTCTGCAGTGCAAGTTGTTCACACACATGTATGTGTCTCCGTTGTCGCGAGCGTTGGTTACCCTATACTTTGCTTGTAGGCCTATAGGTTAATAGACGCCTGCGAGTACGGTAGTGAGACTATTCGTCCACCTTCTTTGATGCTGGAGTAGGACGATTCGTGCACTGTTCCGGTCTAATGCCGGCCGCCTTGTACGAAATAAAAATGTGCATGAAGAAAATAATACTGAAGGATTGGACTTAGTTGTCGCCGTATACGTCGGCAGTGAGTTCTGACGCTGCCTGCCTTTTGCCTATAGTTAGTTTACTTTGCACTTACCTCAGGCGAAGAGATAGACAGACGCCTCGACGATAGTTAAGACGTGCGGCATTAGTTTACTCGTAGTTTGAGTTTTTAGTGTTTTTTAGTGTATTTTATTGTGTGCTGCTGCCTTTTGGCGTAATAAACGATGATTACAGTGCCAGTAATGTATCCACGCGTAGCGGCGGCGTTCAAGGTCTACACTTTTTTCCAGAAAATTTCTGATTCTTTGGCGTCAACTTGCTGTGTTTGGATGCATTTGGACACTATTTTGAGAAAAAAATAGTTTAAAGTTTCACACGTTTAAAGTTTCATCGCCATTTTGGGTGTCCTGAGAGGTCATTGCCCCCATGCAGCGCTCATTAGAGCGACGCCATGACTGAAAAATATTTGCAGGGGCGGATCATCCATTAGGCTGGTGACTGGTGAGGCTGAAGTCTCACTGCCGCGGGGGACAGCGGACCCTGAAATTTGTAGGCAATTGCGGTCTGCTAGTTCTAGACTAAAACTTTTGCGAATTCTGCGTACAACAGTTCATTTTTTTCTGCTCGCTTCGCTCGCAGGTTATTATTTGTACCTCCGCTTTTTAATTTGTTCCGCCGCCCTTGTTTGCATTTGTTGTTTAAGTGAAAAGGTAGCAATACAAAAATAACTAAATAAAGTCAATATTGCAAATATATGTACGAGGGGCCCTCAGTCGCTTTCAAGCTTCGGGACCCGGAAGGACCATGATCCGCCTCTGAATATTTGGGCAAGTTGCCTTCTTCGCCCCCTAAGCGAAATAGTCCCCCAACGCCTATGTCGGTGGCTACGAAACTGGGGGTGGAGCTAAAGCAGAACGGGGCGACCTCTGCCCCCGGCCCGGGCCTAAAGCCGCCACTGCCGTTATTGACTGTAAGTAAGTAAATTTAAGTAAGTAAGTTTGTATAGCGTTAAATCTGTTCTAAGAAGCTGATAAAATCGGCAGTGCATACAGTCCAGTGATGATCGGCACTCTGATGCTGCTCAAATAAAGACATTCATTCACGTTCACATAAATTCGTTAAACATTCATGAATGCCTTCGCGTCTATTATTGTCGATGGACGACACTTTAGTACACACAGAGCGAAATCGTATCGAGTAGAAGTAGTTGTGGTGGCTCTGGTGTTTAGTGCATACGACAAGTACCGGTAGCAGAAATAACACTACGAATTCTGCATCTTACAAGGTAGTGTAGGAGCAGTATTGAGAGATAGCTCGCGCTGTAACATCGTCATAGTGAGTCATCGTAGTGGCTCGTACCTTGCGTCTGTGCTTAACTGTCTAAAGTGTTGTCCAACGTATGCAAAGTCAGAGTTAATTGCATGCTTAGTTAATAATTCACCTTAGTTTCCTGGCATTCATGACAACCGGGCGTTCCAAAACGTTGAAACGTTGGCCGATTTTAATAATTTTTGGCATGCGACATCGCAAAAAAATTTAGCATAAATGACTGCAATTGCCCACTTCACCCAGTATAAATTTATTGTTTTAAACGGCCAAACTTCGACTTTTGAATTTCACTGGGTAATATAGTAACACTATTACGGTGAAGTGGGAAAAACTATAGTCACATACGTCAACTTTTTTCATGATGTTGCCTGCCAACAATTATCAAAATCGGCCAATGTCTCGCGCAGTTATTTGAAAATCAAAAGTGGCACGTTTTTGAGACACGGTGTATTTGTGTGTTGTTGAATTTTTATTGTCAACTTGCTGCTTTTGCTGTTGCTAACAGTGCAAATGAAGATGGGCGGAGTGGCTATTACACTGCGGTGACATACCGGACGCAGTGATTTGTTTCCATCATCCGCTAGTCGAAAGACGACAAAAGCCCGTTCTTAGCTGCAGTGAATTTCCCGCGTGGCGGCGCCACCGCGAAATCACAAGACTGGCCGATTATGGGACGATTCGACACATTCGTGCAGTCCCTATGATGGCTGTAATAGAACGATTCGTGCACTGGGCGCGAGGGGTAGCAAAAAATGAATGCCACGGGTGTTGTTTTGTTTATGGCTAATTCTTGATTTTGTGTTCAGTTCATAATGATCACTAGAAATGCAAAGTAAACTAACTATCTAGCTCATGCAGACAGCGTTAGAACCATCTGGCGACGTACGTGACAAAAACCAAGTCCAGGCGTACAGTATAGCTTATTTTCTGTTTTGGTCAAGGGGCACAGATCGAAACAGGCTAGCGCACGAATCATCCTGGTACAGCATTAAAGGTGATCCACGGATCGTCTCAGTACCACCTGACGGACCGACCGGCCGCAACGTTCAATAACAATGCTTTCGTCGTTGTCGTCGCATGAGAAATCTTAGATTGGCGCACGGATTGTCGAAGCCGACAAAGTAGAAGATCCAGATCCCCGGGAAAGCTTTAGTCAAGAAGCAGTATAGCAGCGGCCACTAATCCACAATCAGCTTAACAGTCAGCGGCGCATTGACGTATAGTGAAGACATGGTATTGTCATCGTTCAAGCAGTTGGGATGCAGCACTCAGCGAAATTATACACCGCGTCTCAAAAAAGCTGGGCCACTTTTATTTTTTGAATGTATAACTCCGTAAAATATTGGCCGATTTTAATAATTTTCGGCTTGCAACATCGCGAAGGAGCTTGATGTAAACGACTATAAACGATTTTGACCTTTTTGGGGTCACGTGACGTCATCGATCACGTGACCATCGGATTTGATCGGCGTGGGCACTTACCTATTGGTGGTCAGTGATGACCATGCACCTATCTTGCACGGATACGGGCATACGGGGCTTCAAAGATTTTGGGGTCACGAGTTTGACTTTTTGGGGTCACGTGACGTCATCGGTCTTGTGATCATTGGACTCGGCATATGTGGTTTCCTATTGGTGGTCCATTGGAACCATCAGTGTTCGATTTGCATGAGGACGACCTCCCCACTGGAACTTGTTTGGGGGGTCGGCTTTGACCCCCAGAAGGGTTCCAGGAGCAACTGGACAAAACGTTGGGTACAAAAAAATTTTCTGTCTGCTTCGCTCGCAGATTCTCAACGTTGAAATTTGTGACGCCGCCTTTTTGTTCTCATTATATCAGTTGCACTAAATTTGGTCAGTTGATTCTCGGGAAAATCATCATTGCCAAGCGTTTATAATTACCACTCACATTTGAAGTAGAACTGTCGAAGCGTTAATTTGTTAACGCATTAACGCATTGCGTTAATTTTAAAAATGTTTTGCTGATATTGTAGGCCCCTAAGTGGACTACATCAAAAGGGTGAGTTGTGCCTGTGTCGCAGGACCGTGACAGTAGTAATAAAA
>Ga0056128_1009659_pt1 | contig 12091 bp, 4 predicted proteins | sample WorMetLIZISLAND2_FD_71113 | JGI IMG/M metagenome (GOLD analysis project Ga0056128, IMG submission 71113) | Marine gutless worms symbiont microbial communities from Max Planck institute for Marine Microbiology, Germany - Olavius geniculatus... ...
GAGCGCATTAGAGATTACTTTGTAGGCCTAGTCTGCTATGATAATGCGCTATATAAATGTTCTATTAATAATAATAATAATAATAATAATAATAATAATAAAGCAAACTTAGAGCACACGTCGTGCACGTGTATGTATGTTCAATACATTTCTTTCATGTTTGCTTCATCGTGTAAACACCCTATAATTGAATAAAGCTGAAATCGCTGTTCGATGCTACCACTTGGCGAATCATAAGTCATTTTTTTCGTCAATTGCATGTTTCGGTGGATCAAAATTGGCTGCGGATTTGACCCCAAATCTCCCTTTTTCCTGGCGTTAGCGACCGCCATTTAACACAATGTGTCACTGGGTCCTTAAATTTCCAATTGCCCTAAGTGTCATTGGTACCTGCCAGTGCCAGTGTCATCTTAATTCGTCGAACAGTTTAACTGTATTGTTAAAAATTGGGTATAGAAATAACCGATATTAGCAGCACTGGTAGACGCCGCTCAGTTACAGATGCAAATGCAAATCTGTAACTTATCACGTAGAAATATGGAATCGAAAAGGTTGCTGATGACGTTGCACAGTAGTTGGGTTGTGTATTGTCGTTGCCAGTGTGACGGAGATGCTGCTGTGCTGTGCTTGCGTCACGTTGGGTCTCGCTGTTGCAACGTCACAGACAATGCGAACCAACCCACTGGCCGGGCCTCTAGACCGACCGACTGTCACTCTGCTGTCGGTTGCACTGGGGCGTTTCATCTTTACCTTTGTTTATCAAATCTGCCAGCCCGCCACGGAAATCACGGCATGGACCAGGTTCCGAGCTTCGTACGCCGTCGTCAACGTCGTCTGTCTCTCCATGGTCGTTTTGACCGCTCATAGCCTCGTTCTCGCTGTTATCATCCTCGTTCTGGAGCTGGGGATTGGCGTCGCAGAGGCAGGTCGAGCCATCGCTTTGTTTGAGGCCCGGGAATCGTCGACCAGGCTGGAACGGGCGGTAACAAACACTGCGATGATGCTGCTGCTGCTGCAAATGCTTCTACCTTTAACCATGATGTTGCTCGCCGTCTTTAAGCTTGCCGACCCGTCTTCAAGCATACATCCGTTGCAGGTGGGGCTGCTGTGCTTTGGCGTGGTCTTCTACACGCTGTGTGGGCTGATTCCGATGAACCAGTTACACCATCGACGTCTGCAGCTGCCTTGGAAACGTCAGCGATCAGACATACCACAGTCGCCAACCTTTCCGGCCAAAATGACCTCGTCCATGTCGAAGGTAGTCATTTACACGGTGCTTCAAAAAAGGTCCCCTTTTTGTTTTTTTCATAATTTACTCAAATTATGAGCAATTAACATGGAATTTTTACCAGTTGTAGCTGAAGAAATGCTAATTCGAAATATTTCAACAAAATATGGCAGTTGATTAAATATTGTTTGCTAGTCGTGATGTAACGCTGACGTCATAATGTGTCACAGGTACAAACTTGCTAGTCTCAACTGGTGCTGTCAGTTGCTACCCTGCTTCGAGGTTAAACTTAATCTGGTTCGCTAATGAAAAACGCTTATCGTATCATCAGTGAGCAACATGGAAACATGAAATCGTGCGTCTTGTGGCCCAAAAACTCAGCATCTTGCAAGCTCAGTGTCTTGCTCGAACATGTGAAAGACCAACTATCCCCACAGATACGTAAATTCGATCGCTTTGCAGTTGCACGTTTTTGTGACTGCAACTGTAAAACTTCAAATATTTGACACCAACGAACCAGATTTTTCACCATTGAAGCAGGGTAGCAACTGGCAGCACCAATTGGGATTAGCCTGTTTGTACCCTTGACACATTATAATGTCAGCGTTACATCACGACTAGCAAAGAATATTTAATCAATTGTCATGTTTTGTTAAAACATTTTGAATTAGTATTTATTCGGCTACAAACGGTAAAAATTTCATGCAAAGTGCTCTTCATTTGAGTGAATTATGAAAAAAAACAAAAAGGGATCCTTTTTATGAAACACCGTGTCACTATACTTGAATTACGTCTGTAACAGTATTTTATGTTTTTAATAAAAACGCGTCTTTATAGTTTAAAAAAAATTCACATTGTTTTGTAAATTTCCAATAAATGTTGACCGGTCAGTGCGAAAATGACGGTGATTAAGAATAATTGTGAACAAAAAAGTCGTAGTGCCAAGATGAAACGATGTCGGATTATATGTCTACTTGTGTAGTGACTGCAAAACAACGTGTTTATTATAAGGAAAAATGCTGCATATCTTAGCATTGTATTTAGTCAGTACGTCAAGTAATAATAACGCCACGTTTTTACCAGTTTACTAACGTTTTTAAAATAAGTATTTTTTCCGCAAAGTTTCGTCGTTGTTGTTATAGTTGCCATGCACAATACGGGCGTTGGCGATCATGTTGTTGGTCACACGATCTGTCCAAGGTATGCGATAATGGCCGATTATGCTCTTTGCCGTTAACGTATCAGGAAACCAACACCCACACCCTTCTCGTGTTTTTCTCCTCCTGAGAAAAGAACCATGTAGCTGTCGCTAATGAAGGAGCCACTGTCAGTTCAATGTGTCTCACTTATGCCCATTACATTCACCTTTAATCTTTCCATTTTTTGAGGTTTGCTAGGTTGCCTGCTTGATATAATGTATAAACATTCCGTGTACCTATCTTCAGTGCACTGTTTCTTGAGATTTTACGCTTTGTGGCCGTTCTTGGCAAATACTGTGGTGGTGTGTCATTGCCTTCCACAGGTTTTTACGCGCAACAGCAGCTACTGCTGTAGCGCGTCTTAGCCATCGCAATTCTGTCCGTCCGTCCGTCCGTCCGTCTGTCTGTCACACTGGTAGATCAGTCAAAAACGGTGCAAGCTATGATCACCAAATCTTCACTGTCGGCTGCTCGGAAGACTCCAGTTTCAGGAACCGTAAAGCTTTTCCATAAATTCGAAGAATGTCACCTTGTACAAGGGCGCTAAATGAGAGGGGGTAAGCAAAATTTGCACCATCCAGCCGATAAAGCGTTGGTTGAGCAATAGGTGGCGCCGTCTGATAAGTACGAGTAAAACATTATAGACACTAGCCGCGGGTCGTCTGGCGGCCTCTGGCGAATGATTTTGTTTTACTGCGTTTTTTGAAACTGTACGTAGCCAAAAGCTATGGATAAGTCTACGGATCACTAGCGTACGACGGTGCACCGCAGCTGTTGCCGTTCCTTTTTGCGATAGCAAGGCTTTACTTGTATAACGGAGTTGTCTCTCCTGTCTGTGTGCTCGGTAAGCTGAGTGTAGAGTAGACGTAGAGTTGACGTCGGAGGATACAAGATCCTGAGTGTGTCTTTGAAAACGTGGCTGCCATAACTGCAAACTAAATAGCGTCTTCTTTTCTCGTTTAGTCGGTGTGAGTTCGTATCATCGCATTCCGCAAAGTTTAGTTATTAGATTACATCTGTGCTGAATTCAGGCGGTGATGAGACGGAATCTGCAAGGTAAATTAGCGATAAGTATCGACGGAAAACGTCGGCGACTAGTCAAGAGATCGGGCGTGAACGTTTTACTGCACGCCGTCAGAGGCAGAACAGTCTGCAACATCGATGCGCACAACGCCATCCGGACTGCAGCGCAAGCATCAAACATCTGCATCAGCAACCAAATCACTCATCTTTGACGTGATGAATAGAATGTAGTATGTTTGTCAGAACTTCATCAAATTTCCACCAAATGTAATAATTTTGGGCACAAAGACGGCAAAGTGCAAAAGCAGACGTTGAATTAGGTGGAAAGTAAAACATTTATTTAATAGCCAGTTGTGTCGAAAATGTTTCTGCCAAAAATGATTAAAATTTGCTATTTTTTATTTAACTTACAGTCGATAATGTCTGGGATGTTTTTTCAGGTTTTCTGTTTATTTTAACACATATTATGCTTGATCTGCTTTCCCTAGGTAGTGCAGAAGCATACATTAAGTGAGGTGGAAAACTGAAGTGTCATTGGATGGCAAGTTATATCACAGCGGTGCCGTCAATGCGATGTGGTGACAACGAGAACGATGATTGAGGATGTTAGAACTTCAACTTAGAAGTAAGCTGTTGCGGCGCCTGGCGTAACGACGCCGTATCTCGCCGTGACTGTATGCTGCAGCGAGCGAAGTGCTGCGCAACACGTTGGGCGCCGCACGTTGGTGCCACGGCACTGGTTCACGACAGCTGTGTCTTGTGCCGCCCGCCCAACTTCCAGTGATACAACCTCGTGACAGCCAGATGCCTGGACAGCGACAGGGCGTCGATCGACACTGGGAAACATCTCGAAGCTTCCACGTCGTCGACGTCGACAGCGTACTGGCGTAGCACTGCGACACAGCTGCAGAAAAGCGGCGCTCACGGCTCGAGTGGAGAAGCAAATGTAGATAAACGGATTCACGGCGCTGTGACTGAGTACCATTAGTATGCCGACTGGCTTGACTGCCTTCAAAGTGTCGTAGGAACTAGAGAAGGCGCGTACCAGAGTAACGAAGAACAACGGCGCCCAGCAGATTACGAACCCGACGGTAATTGCGATCGACATCTTGATGATGTTGCGCTTCGTCGCCTGAATCTGTTCTCTTCGTCGACCACAGACCGAAGCCGTGGACATCGTCTGGCCACGCGGCAAGTTCGAACCAGCCGCACCACCGGTATGATGTGCGATAGCTAACCCTTCTGGTGCCGATTGTGATCTGCAAGATGTAAAAAAATAAACCCGAGGCTGATCGATGTCTCGTGAACCGTCCGAGTCACATCTCAGCCAGACAACATACAGTTTCCCTTTTCTTCTTTTTTTACATTCCTCAGCCAGATAGCACAAATAATTCTCGCGTAACAAAACGTCATAACACTGGTGGGAATGACGAAGAGAAATGATGTCAGTAAGCTGTAGTAAGCTTTGACCGTCCAGTCTGCTCTGTGTAGTGTTGCCTTGCACTTGTAGTAGATCACCGCTTGTGTCGAGTGCAGAGTTGGGCGTCGTTCTTCGGTGTAATCGTGGAACAGCGCTTGAGGAATGGCACAGATTGCAGCCAGTAGCCACACCAGCAGAATCTTGTGCCAGACGCGTCGTTTCCTCCCGTGACACTCCAACTCCTGCAATGCAAACGTCCAGTTATATCATCACAGTTTTCTTGCCGGCGATAAGTGGTAATCGTCAACCAGTTGTTGAATGTCTTTCTGGTGACACACTGGCCACATTTCTGCACAGAATACGCAGAGCGTTTCACAAATAATGTGTACAATTTAACAAACTTCCTCAGAATAACGCAGTTTCGAGTAAAACATTTACTGCAGTAACATAGTAAAAAGTAACATAATTATAACATCTTTTAAGACTCTAAAGTACAAGATAACAAGCACGGCATGTGCAGGTAACTATCGAGTTTTAATTAATGTTAGACGACGAAATAAACTGTAAGAATTTGAACATTATTTAAGCCTACAGAGTGGGCCAAAAACTGGCACCATTTTGTATGCCTTAACTTCATCAAATATTAACCGATTTTCAAAAAAAATTAGTGCCAGAATAAAAAAATGCAATAACACCACTAAATTCCACCACACCTTAAATGTGTCGCTATACTACCTTGTAAAAGCACCTTAATGTTGCATTTTGTTGATCGCGCCATTGCTCAGTGGCGTCGCCGCGTTGAGTGCGTCGTCCAGCAGCAAGGCGGACACGTTGAACATTTGATGTAACAAGAAATTTGAGCTAATGCTTACGAGACGCGCGAAAGCCTATAGCAGTTCCGGTCCAGTAGTTTAGCTGAAAATTGGGGGTGTTCACGCTTAGTTAATATACAAATACCAAATTTTCTATCTGGATCGCATAACGATAGTTCCGTGGCGCCACCTTGTGAATGATATAGACTTGTGTCGCGAACCGAAATCGGCAAAAAATCCATAAAATCCCCTATTTTGGCGTTTAAGGTCATTCAAGGTCATTAAATTCGGCGCCAATCGAGAGCCAGTGTACGAATTCCTATAAGTGATTAATAGTAACCTACGCCCTGTAGCTCGCACCGTTACTAAGATACAGCGAGTTATTGGCCAAAAATCGCAAATGTTGCCCACCCCCCTCTCATTTAGCGCCCTCGTTCGGGGTGACTCCCTTCGAATTTATGGAAAAGCTTCACGGTTCCTGAAACTAGAGTCTTCCAGGCAGCCGACGGTAAAGATTTGGTGATCGTAGCTTGCACCGTTTTTGACTGATCCACCCGTGTGACAGACGGACAAACGGACAGATGGAGAGACAGACAGAATTGCGATGGTTAAGACGCGCTGAAAGCAATAGCTGCTTTCGCGCGTAAAGACTGCATGCTGTGACAGTTACTTTAAACAACAGCTGAGACATAAAGTTGTTTCCTGTTGTTAATTTTTCAAAATATTCTGGTACGGAAGTCTTGTTTTTAATTGTTGCTTGTACGACACTTGACATTTCATAAGGTAGTGTAGCGACACACTTGAGGTATGTTGAGATCTTTAGTGAAAGCGTTATTACATTTTTTTCTCATTGTGATAGTAAAAGAATTTTAAAAACTGGTTGATATTTGACGAAGTTAAAGCATATAATATATGGCGTCATTTTGGCCCGTGGACCGTGTATGTGAGTTTCCAAAAAGACGGGAGTCGATAAAAGCTGATACCTGTAAGCCTAATTGTAGCGTCGATGCAGCAGTGTGCAACGGATAACTCGGGCTACATGAAGGATCTGAACAGTATCGTACAGACATTCCTTACCGCTACAGTGAACAAACTCTCCATTGATTTATGCAATAACGGCAAACGGGAACGTATCGAGCAGTAACAACGATTTCAATCACTCACGTGCAATTACGACATACCGCACTATATGAATGATGAGCGTACCTGATATTTGTCGATGCTCATGGCGGTCAGCAGCAGTGTGGTAGACGCCATCGAAACTATCTGTGCGTAGACCAGAAGTTTACAGGCGACAGTTCCAAGTATCCAGTGTTTAAATACTACCAGCAGTATGTGTGTCGGCATCGACACAAAGCAAACAAGCAGGTCTCCACTCGCAGCCAATGCACGAGTCGTAGGACCAGCTTTCGGCGCCCAACGTGGGGCAATTACATCGTGTCACGTACTGCGACATTCAGTCACGGCAAGATACGAACGAGGCAAACAACCAGGTCTCCAACAGCCAGGTTGAGTATGAACACATTGACACACTTTAATATTATACATTGTAAATAAAAATAAATGATTAGAAACATTTCGCCTGGAAGCAAAGAGTTAATGTGCCGTTTGATAGGGCCTAGTATATCGCTTTTGCCGCAGGCAATCGCGGAAAAAGACAAGGCAAATGACTTTGCTAGGGAAGAAAAGCAATGACTTAGAATGAAAAAAGAAGGAGACTAAAATAACCATGGTTGAATATAAACACATTGACACGCCTTTTTCGTAATTCAGCTCGACTGAAGATGGTAATGATGACTATGGCGTTACATATCAAAGTCGATAGCACCAAAAGCGACACGGCTGATACGTGGAATATATTTATTGACGTCCAAGTGTTCTCGACTACAAACGAATCGTTTGACGACGGTAGAGAAAGGGTAAAATTTGTCCATTTGTTTTCGTCGGCGTTGTCTTCTGTGTCCAGACGTAACGACAAATCTGTTTGATTGACGCTTCCGTCCATGATGCGGTAAAGTGGACCAACTCTGTTTTCATCGGACAGACACCGCAACGGTACCGCTGTTCTTTTCACAAGTACGTGTGCAACAAAACTAAGACAAAACTAACACGAATTGCATGCCAAGCTCAATAAAGGCCGGGGGCGTCAACTTTCATTGACTGCAGTCCCGACGCCAGACACACACACACAGACACACAGACATACGCTTTTGCTAAGATTAATTTGCTCTGTTCGGTTTTAAAGAGCTGTATCAGCGACAGCTCAATAGGTGGAGTCGAACATCATTAGGAAAAGAGTTGGACTCTGTTTTCAGTTCTGTCTCAGTTTTGTTGCACACGTATGAGCGGCCTAAAGCTATAGTGCAACGGTTGCGATCATCATTGATGCTATACAACAAACCGTTGCTGCTGCTACAGCTGCTGAAATCACCCGACACCATCAGCTGCTCGCTATACCGTCCGTAACTCGCAGCATGAACATCGCCAGCATTAAGGCCATACTATAAATTACAGGCGTCGTCGCAAAGGGCCAATCCTCCGTAAATTTTAGCCTGTCGAAAAATGTTTTTCTTGTCGGAAATTTTTTTCCAAAAATACAAAATTTGAAGCAACGTTTTGCCTCCAACATTTTTTAACACGACGCCACTGTTATAGAGCAATATCACGTAAGCGCAATAGGCCTATAGATTCAAGATTCAGATGCAAAATAGACGTTGCTCAGGGGAACAACGCTAGTCGCCCCTTGCGAACATTTTGTTATTTTCTTGCCATAATGAACGTCTGTTTTTCTAATGTAGGTTACATCTACAAATGCGGCAATAAAGTAGCCCCCAAAAGTTTTTTCGCTGTTTTCTCAGCAACCGTTTAATTGGAATTTAATTCGAAATTTTAGGCTACAGATTTATTTATTGCAACGTTTTACATTTAACTGCTAAGTGAAATGTGATTCTGCTGAAAAATGACGAAGTTGTAGACTTTTTAACATGACCGTTTACCATTTTGGTGGCATTAAAGATGTTCAATCTAAAAATGCTATTTAATTTTCAAAAGCCGGTTACCACGTTACTGCCGATGATGTCACAGTGACGTTTTGATAAACAGAAATTTATTTTGTTTATAAATTATCATTAAATTATCGTTCTTTTAAAGCAATCGCTGGCTGCCGACCGGGTTCATCTTTCAGCAGGACGGCGCGCCAGCATACACAGCAAGCAGCGCTCAGAACTGGCTGCCGGCCAACTGTCCAGATTTCATTACAAAGTACCACTGGCCTCCAAATTCGCCAAATATAAACCCAATGGACTGTTACGTGGGGGTGTAATGTTGGAGACTTACCTCAAGCTTAAAAATGCGGAAAACAATCGCCGAACTCAAGGAAAAGCTTCAGGTTATCTGGGGCAACCTGCCACAAGGACGAATCGACAAGGCTGTGAAAGACTTTTCAAATTAAGCGACTGAAGGTTTGTGTTGGAGCTTGGAGCTGGCGGTGGACACTTTGAACATTTGCAGTGATAATGGAATTTTTGTAGGCTTATCTGATTATTAGCTAACTGTGTTGTTTCAACGATGTTATTGAATTGGTCAAAGATGTCAAAAGTCGCTCTTTCGACATGGTCCCCTTGCCTTCTCCCCTCAACCCGTTTATTCCAGTAGGTCCATCTGTTAGTTAATTAAAACCGGCGTACGTCCATTTCCTGTATCCCAGAGCAAAGGCGGGTATGCTTGTCCTATATGCGCTTCGGGGCTGGCTGAACTTCCTGTTACATTTATTCTGAGCTATACGCATTTTCTTCATACAGTAGACGTAGGCTTACGCCTATCCGCAGACACTGTCTGCAACAGCATTCTACAGGTAGGCCATATACACATGAATTATTCACTGAAAACATTGACACTGTCGTTAAGGCGTCATTTATGGGCGCGTCTTTTCTGCAAATATGTGTGGAAAAGTCAACGTATGTCAGAGGAAAATGTATCATAAAACATCAGGGTTCGTATGCATAATAAAGAAAATTACCCTACGATGTGTAGACTAAGTTATTCTCGTAATAAAATAATTGATGGTCACTACAATACAGTTGAATACGTTCATATTTTTCCATAGCTCGACAATGAGACGAGATGACAGATTTCATCCCATCTTATTCTGCGGCTCAACCATCTTAGAAAATGCAACCGTACAAATTCTTAAAATTGTCCTGCATTTGCCATAATTGACGCACTATGTGGGCTTTCGTAGATGAAACGACCCTCCGTCTGACTAGGGTGGCTTGGTGGCTCAACGGTTAGGGCGTTAGATACGAGACCGAAGGGTCCTCGGTTCAATTCCCAGCCGGTGCACTACCAAGTAACAACTTTGGTAAGTTGTTCACACCTACCTGCCTGTGTAGGTGCATGTGTCTAGCGGTTAATGTCGACTCGTAACTTTTAGGTTGCGGTTCGATTCTTACTGCCAATCATTTGCAAGCAACCTTGAGCAAGTTGCTAACCTACTGTGTACTTAGGCCAACTCAGCCTCTTACCCTCAGTGGGACAAGAAATGAGTAGTAGATTACGGGCTACGGGGTAAAGGCTTAGTGTGGCTGATTGGGGCGGTGGTATGTCTGCTGGCTGCAAACCGCGGATCTAACTGTTCGTTAACAAGGCCAATGGATGGCCGCATAGTGCGCTGCGGTATCATTAGCTCATGCCAATCAGCTGCTACTTCCGAGATTGTCAAAGCGCTTCTGGCCACGAGTTCGTCTCATGTATGTAAGAAGCGCTATAGCAAGTACTGGACTTTACCTTTTTACCTTTTAACTGAGTACAGTATAGACAGTGTTTCAAATCAGGCCACAGCTTTTTGATCGTGCCTACTGTTGTCAACAAATTCCTGTGCTAATTATTAAGAGGCGCTTTTCAAATTCACAGATTGATCGAACGATTGAATGATTAACTGACTGATACTAATCCAACTCGTAGTGTAGAATTTTAAAGAATGCTTTTACAACGATACAAACTTAGAGAGCATTCAGGGGTGTCATTTAGGGAAGGGGTTGAAAGGGTTCTAGGGAGAAAGGTAGAGGGGTCTACGGACCCCCTCCCCAAGAATTTGATTTTAATTTTTTATCTGTAAATCGTACCTTTGAAACAGTGTTACTGCTGCAAAAACAATAGGCCTACGTTACGTAGATTGAGACCCCAATGATTTACTGAAATGACGCCACTGAGAGCATTCGTCTAAGTCATCCATTTCGTGAAAAGGTCAACGTTATCTAATATGTGTAGACCCTTATGTCAACCTACGTGTCTAATTCATTTTCGATGAATAGAACGAAAACTAATTCATCAATTAATTCCCATGCGTACCTGATGTGTGTGGGCACAACCTGGGTATGTGTAAGCCTGTGAACGCTGCTAAAAGTTGCCCTGTATAGCATGGGCCTAGCATTAGCATTATGGGGTGTTTACACGATCCAGCAAACGTCTAGCAATTCACGTGTATTTTGAATACATTTGCTGGAAGTTTGCTGGACGTTTGTTGGATCGTGTAAACACCCCATTAGTGGCATTGCTGATTGCCGCGTTTCCTGCTAAGCCGTGTATTGCAGTCCTCTGATACTAAATTGTAATCGGCTAATCCCGGATCCTGCTAAGAGTCAAATCCCAGGATTTAACAATATTACAAAACCGTTTGCAGTTTTATTTGCACACCATGAACCTGTATACAAGGGAAACGCGTCTTAAGCCAGGGGGTCTTAACGCGATGACTCCACAGCGTAAAATTTCAGCCGTTGTGTGATCTTATGCTTGTAACATTTAGTATTGGCAGATGATGATCAGATTGTCAATCATATATATCCAACCCCCCATTTGGTCTGAGTGAGCACTGTGTTGTAAATTTTGCAATAACCATTGAGCATAAATATCCACGTGCAGGTGGCGTAACAGATGGTACAAAGCACTAAAAATGGCATAGTGCTGACTTCGCAACATTTGCACAGTATCTTGAATGCACAGACTGGTATAATGTTATCTGTTGTAATCCATGTGCATTGTCAAGTTGGTCTGCTTTTTTGAGCATAATCTGGGATGTTGTTGCCCTATGCGTACCTATTTCCAACAGATCACCAATGTCTAATCCGGGTTGGAAGCATTACCCGCGCGAGCTACAGAAGCTTGCCGTTAAGAAGAGAAAGTTGTGGCGAAAGCACCGTAATAACCCGTCTGATTTAAATGCTTTGTGGAGCTATCGTGACTGTGCCCAACAGTACCGTATTGCCTGTTGTAATGTAATTCTGTTGTAATTCAGCCTTGGCTGAAGAGCAAGTTATACAGGCTAACAATCTTGGTGTTTTTTATAAGTATATAAATCAGCGTGTTCGACACAGACAGTCTGTTCCAGCATTGATGAGCAATGACGGTGATA
>Ga0056128_1009660_pt1 | contig 12090 bp, 15 predicted proteins | sample WorMetLIZISLAND2_FD_71113 | JGI IMG/M metagenome (GOLD analysis project Ga0056128, IMG submission 71113) | Marine gutless worms symbiont microbial communities from Max Planck institute for Marine Microbiology, Germany - Olavius geniculatus... ...
GTGTGTCATATTTTCTGGCAATTAGGACATTGGTCAGGAAATTATACGTAAAACTTAACTGTTCCAATGTTCTCGTTCTCGTTCTCGTTCTCGTGGTTCTTGGTCTCGTTCTCGTTCTCGTTCTCGTTATCGCCATAATCTGGTCTCGTTAACATCCCTGCAAACTTTGCTCCCATAAGCCTATCTAAACGTTCGACTCACCGAGCCATATGACGAGCTTGTATAAGCTATCCTAATTATGTGCTGCATCCGTCACCATCGCATGACAAAATGATCTAGTCACGACCTCAACTGCTGTGACAGACGTACCGTACGCTTATAATTTCTAACTCAATTAGACTAGAGGCCTAACAGCACAGCTGCTGCACAGCAGACTAGTCTGTTGGCGCATAATTAGGCATAACACAATGAACTACACAGACGCAACACGGGAAACGTCAACAGTATACAGAAGGCCTACTATACAGTTTGTCGATGCACAACTGCAACCTGACGTAAGAGATAGCTAGAGTAGGCTACGTACACTGTCACGGAACTTCAGGCGAATGTTTTAATCGCCTGCGTTATAGTAGGCCTACACGATGAATAATTTTCACTGGAAAACTGGCCTAGGCAAGCTGCCGGTTAAACATAAAGTTTTAGTTCTTTTCGAACTAAACTTTTTACCAAAAACTGAATCCAGAATCAGTCAAGTTATGGAAGAAACCAGAAAACAAAATCAAGTCCAAAGTAATTTGCGGAAAGACGGAATCGCTGATCTTTCCTATTCGCCAGGTGGCAGCCGCAATTTGCAGTAGCACGTTCTGCTTCACCTTGAAATCTCCTTTTCCTATGGGGGCCGAGAACCCTATCTGATAGGCCTACAGTTTCTGTGGACGCCACATGTGTACTTGCTAAATGGTATTTTTGGTGCCAAGGCGTTGTGTGAGGTATTCTTAAATAGCGGCATACACTGTACATTTGTGTTTTTAGGGGGGGGGAGAAGATTATCTTCTCTGTATTTTCGCTCGATCCCTAGTTGTGCGTCTGGTTATCAGTATCAGTGAAAATAAGGCTGTTCGTTATTTCTTCTTCGTTTGCAAATAATTTCTGGAACAATCTGCGAAATTATCTGTCGTTGTGTCTAACACTAGCTCACTCCACTGGATAATAAACCGTTTAATTACAATAAAAATAATCACAATAAATGGTACTGCTATGGAAGTGTTTAATTATCTGCATTACAACATAATAAACATAAAGGCCTACAAACATGTATACCGTATATCGTATTGAAATATATTGCCATGATTACTGCCATAAAAACTGGAATACAATACTGAATGCTTTCTAAACAGTGGCAGTATGATAGCAAACAAACAACTTTAAAAAATTGGCATTCATTGATAATAAAAACAATGATAGTTAACTAACTAATAACTTATGACACACATACACACTTCCAGTGGTTAGAAAGAATAATAATAGCAGTACAAAGTCATTGAATATAACAAAACTCAGCGAATGCAATGTTAGCTGAACAATAACGAACAAGAAAAGCCCAGCTAACGCAAAGGGGAACGTGCAACAGCGGTGCATGTCTGAAAGCCCAGTAAAACAAAATCAGTCGCCAGAGGGCGCCAGATGACCGGCAGCTAATTATCTATAGTGTTCTACTTGTACTCACCAAAAGGCGTGACCTGTCTCGCTCTGCCAACGCTGTATCGGCTGGAAATCGCAAATTTTCCCTACCCCCTCTCACTTAGCGCCCTAGCTGGGGATGACCCTTTTCGAATTTATGGAAAAGCTTTACAGATCCTGAAACTAGAGTCTTCCAGGCAGCCGATGGTGAAGATTTGGTTATCCTAGCTTGCCCCGTTTTTGACTGATCTACCCGTGTGACAGACGTACAGACGGATGGACAGAATTGCAATGGCTAAGACGTGCTACAGCAGCAGCTGCTGTTGCACGTAACAATGAACTTGACCTTATTACGTTTCAGTCAGTAGCAAATGAGCATTTTTTGGCTTTTACAGTGAAGTGATAAATGTTTGGAATGCGCCACGATCGTCAAATATTGACGTTCGTTTCATAAGTTTATGACAGGCTAAAAATTAACATAACACTTCACCGATTTTGCACTGATTTCTGGTCTGAAAAGTCTGAACTCGGAATCTGCTGACTCGACACTAATAAAGGGTGCATCCAGCCCACTAAAATCATGCTGGCCTACACTTTTCATCTGCCACGAAGCATTTAAGCAATATTGTGCAATTAAAACCATTATTATCAAACTGTCAAGTCTGATATGCTTGCAGTACACGGTGCTACGCACGACTGTCTTGACTGATCGACTGTGACTGACTATGACTACACGGTATACCTACACTGTGGTCCATACAAAACGTGCAACTTTTATTTTTTGAACAGCTCCGTGAAACACTGGCCAATTCTAATAATTTTTTGTATGCGATATCAAGAAGAAACTTGACGCAAGTGGCCATAGTTTTGACCCCATCATTTTAATACCGTCACTACACTACCTTGTGAAATGCAGAAGTCGTAGTTTGGCCGTTTACAACAATGAATTCGTACTGGATAGCGCACACGTCGGCTCAGAAATGTTTAACTGAATAGCGACAAACGTGATTGGCAACTATTGTCTCTTAAAAAGTCACGCCTGTTACATAACATCCTTTTTATTACAGCATGTGCTCAAAATGTCCTCCTCCAGCACGAATGCAAGCGGTAGACGTTGACACTACTCTCTAACAGCAGGTTCAATAAGTACATTTCACAAGGTAGTGTAGCGGCAGTATTAAGGTGAGGTGGACGAAACTACAGTCATTTGCATCAAGTTTCTTCTTGATGTCGCATGCCAAAAATTATCAACAAATAGCCAATGTTTCACAAAGCTATTAAAAAATTAAAAGTGGCACGTTTTTTATGGACCACGATGTACATGGAGCACCAACCATGCACACAGACACAGCACTTGGATGGAACGCACAAATGACAAGACCGGTTGAACTAAGCCAGAGTAACGCGTTTTCCAACAGTGCGCAGACCGTCGCTGAAGTTGGCGCCATGCGAAGACAGAAAACTCTCATAGCTGCAACACCAACACAGCTCATCATCAATGCAGACATCAATAAACAATCGCATTAACAGCAGCTCAGTGTACAGACTGGCACATAAGAAAGTGAAACACAACACATGCTTTATGCCGTGGCTACACGCATCGATTTCCTCACCCGAGGTGTTGTCCAAGGTACCTCATCAGAGAAAACTGGACAAAATGCGCATGCTCATTCTGTCCGATTTCTTCAGATGAGGTCTTCTGCCTCTCAGCCAAAAGACGCCCATCAAAACCTCGGGCGAGGAAATCAGACACGTCTGATTTCCGGATGTCCGCATAAGATGTCAGCACTGATGCTCCTTGATCCTAATCATTTTCCAAGCATAAATGGAGTTGAATGATATTCAACAAAACTTAACAAAACTGAAAACAACTTCTTATGCAATTAATTTTTTCGGACTTATTCTCCAGTCTTTTTAATGTTCTTGTAAAATTTGTTAGTACGAGTCGTGAATGATGTACACTGCACATATTTGCTTGCTAAATTTTTATCATGTTATGAAATAAATATCTGGGCAGCATTCTGCAGAACTTTGTAGTTAATGTTTTGCCACAGATAACTGCAGATATGATGTTTTGCATCGAACGTGCGTACATCTGTTGATATTTGAATCGTTCGGCTGGTGACACAGATGGACGCATGTTGCCAGCTGCCACCATCAGATGGCGCTGCGTCACCAGAATACCGACTGCATCAGGACTGCTGGCAGATATTTGCTCATCAGGAAAACCTGACTTAGCTGGTGCATGATGGGAAGGCGTCTGCATAAGCTATAACACATGCACACATCAACTTGACATAGAGCAGCAAACAAAATAGAAACACCACGACACATTTATCAAGTCACTTTCAAGTACAGTTTCAAGAAAGCTATTTTAGTATAACTGAAAAGAATAAAAGAAAAGTAAAGTGATAGATGTAACTGCATTAACTAGACTGTATGTGTAAGTCATAAAATCATCATTGCAATCGTCTCCATAATAAAGAGCTTTTGTTTTTTTTTCAGTTATCACATAAATTAAATGCTTATAACCACTTATGGCAATAAAGTCCCGTTTATCCATGCACATTTGATGGCCGATCAAATTGATCTCCGATCAACCTTGGGACTTGATCTGAGATCTTCTCAATAACCATTTTTCCATCGCCAATTAGCAACTGATCGTCCATCAAATCTCCCACTAGGCTGATGGCCGAATATCGGCCGATCAAGTCAGATAATTGATGATTAAACATGGCAATCTGCAGTTCGTTGTTTATTCGCATCAGAAACATCGCTTCACTTCAACGGTCAGATCGACAATTCATGCATTAAAATAAAGTTCCAGGCATGGACGCTCCCAAACTGATTTGCAATAAAACGTATTTTTGACAGCAGATGATATGGACGATATCACTGCTATGACAACGTTTACTGCCCATGGTGTCCACTCGCAGCGCATGCTGGGTAATTTAGCACAACACCGCAAATTGAGGTCACTGTCAGCCAATCAGATTGGCACAAAGTAGGCTCAGTTGATGGCCGATCAACTAATCGCCGATCACTTAATTGGAGATCGAAAATGCATGGAAAAACAAAACACAGTTGATCGATGATCAATTCTGAACATCAAGTTAATCGGAGATCAGTAAATCGGAGATCAGATTTGATTTGATTGGCGATGAAAAAAACCGGACCTAAATGGCCTATTTTGTGCTAATAAGATGAGAAACTACTCACTCACTGACTCCATAATGAAGAGGCAAAAACAGCATGTTATATATAAAATCATGACCAACCTGTTGCACAAGCTCTTTATACCGTGCCATGTCAAGTGGTTTACGACCAACGATGACGTTGCGTAAGTACAAAATGTCATCTTTCAGTTCCGGTTCTTCTCTTGTTTCTGCAAAACAACAAACAAAATGCTTGACACGAGAAAATGCGTGGCTCTAAAGACACACACAAAATTCATCTGTCCCTCATCATTACTAGTTACCCTACACCATCTCCCAAAAAAACTTCCCATCACTTTGTCATTGTCAAAATATATGCCAAAAATCAGTCGACTTTCGAAATTCTTTCACTGGCACAATCTGAGGACAATAAGATAACTATTAAACATCCCGCTGCACCTATCATTGCAAAAAAGTATCTTCTGATTGACTATGTTACTACAGGGGAGCAGAATTAATGTATAAAATTAGCATCGATGAGATAATTTCAGTTAATTGGTTCAGGCACACTTTGCGCCTGGACATCGAAAGGTCTGGTAAACCATGACCTGCAATTTTTTGGGCATGAATGACATGAAAAAACAATCACGACAAATGACAGTTGGGCATGACGTGAATTTGTCTAATAAGTGAATAAGGACCAATTTATATAGTGCCAAAATCTCGCAAGAGAATCAGGGTGCATTGGAGAGGGGTGCTAGGGGGCAAAATAAGCGAACTGAAAATAATAAGTACCACAGTAACAGAGTGGGAATATGCTATAATAAGTGATACAAACATTTGCTGTTGTTGTCCTAACGAGCCCATCTGGCAATGCCAATATGGGAGGGCAAATGCCGAAAAGATGATTAATTCCCAGTGGTTCTCATACTGTTTGAGAGCCATTTTGTTAATCACGGAACAAACATTTCACAGTAAAAAGTAATAAAATGAAGTGCACGTCAGACCTGGATTATGATCTGTGGTTGAGACACTGGAGACAGCATCAGTGTCATTGATTGCGTTGAGCTGTGCATTGTAGAGCAGAGCCTTCAAGTCAGCGCCAGTGAAGAACTCGCTTGCTGCTGCAACTGCACTAAAGTTCACGTCATGAGCTAGCCTCATGTGATGGCTCAATGCCTCCAGTATCTCCAACCGCTCTCCCTTTGGCAAAAACAATATATATACAGACAGTGTTAACAGGGTATTAGAAAAAGCCTTGATAATAAATAATATAAGTAATATACTGTTTTTGTCTTTTCATTGTATTAGCATGTCTGTGCTGTATTTTGTGTTCACTGTCAATGGCGTTTGACCATTGAGAAATAAAGGAGTATTTACTAAATTACTTAGTTAGTTAAACAAGAACAGTGTAGTACAAAGTGCAACAGCTCTTTTCTCAAGATACCAGCCAATAAAGCAAAATTCAACAACTTAATTTGTTGTCGAAAACATTAAAATGCCTAGCAATCGTCAAGCAGTAAGAAACATGCCAAAATTATGCTGTTATTACTTCCCGTCTTGTTTAAATGGCAAAAATGTCTCAAATTACTGCATGTTAAACTGCATTCCTAAAATAGCTTCTGCAATAGTCAAAACAAGCATCATCACGACATATAAAGGCTTATCTTCAGATGGCATAATTAACAAAAACAACAAAACCCAACTTTAGTCAACCACCTTCACCAATAAACCGTACCTTTCACCAGCAGCTTATTCCAAAACAATACTTACAAACTGACTGTAGAACAGTGACTAAAATTAAAATGCAAAATGCACGATTTCCATCACAACTAACTTCTGATGGCAAGGGACAATGGAGTGCTTTGTCAAGACGGCCTGGGCGTAGTAGTGCCGGGTCGATGAGATCTGGTCTGCTACTAGCAGCAAGCACATACACTCCTACAACCAGTGAGTTATTTATCACCACTGACAATCATGGACTCTAGAATAGACACAACATCAACTAAACTTTACTAATGTTTTTCTTTAAAATTGCATCAGAATCAAATACAATATAACACAAAATGATATGTGGATCACTAACAGACTAAATCATAAAAATAACTATAAATTTGGTGCAAAGTTCAACGCGAGTCCACCTGGCGCCCTAAGTCCGATTGGCTGAAAGTTCAAGGGGATGAAATTCCCCCAGTAGCAAAGTCACATGGCCCGAACTAAAACGCATTAACATATGCAAAACGTGCAATGTCAACTTAGAGTGAGTCAACATGTGCAACTTTCTTGTTAGTGGACCAAAATTCACAACGTTTTTTGGTCAATGCAAGAATGATCGTTCTTGATAATGCCATTTTCCTTTGGTCGATATCTCTATAGGTTCTGGAGATATTCGTGCTCAAAGTCAAAAGTTGTCCTAAATCGCACCAAATTTTGGACATTTTTTGCCCTCCCAAATTTTAAGGGGGCAGTGCCCCCCCTAAAAGTTGCACCCAGGTTATCACCCTTGCCTAGCGGCACGTCATGTGACAAAGTTACACGGGGCCACTCCCACTACCGCCAAAGTTATATGCGCACATTTGATAAATTTTAAGCCAATTTTGGACCCACTTGAAAAAAAATTGTAAAGGGGACCCCAGTTTCCATGGGGATGCGCTAGCAAGACTTTGTCATTCTCTAGCACGTATAAAAAATTAGGGGTGCAGCATCCCCTATGGGCCAAAATATGGTCTTCCGAAAAAGGCGCTTTGGGTGGGTACAATTTCACCTTCATATCTCCACGTTTACTGAACTAAAGTTTAGCGGACTTGTTTCGCCTAATGTGGGAGGAATTGCAGTAGATCAAGTACTTGACCGATTTCGAATATCTTCATCTGTTCCGAAGATATTCGCCATCAAACTTTAAAGTCGTCTAAAATTGGGCCAAAATTTGCATGTTTTTTGACCCTAAAATTTTTTTGGGGAGGGCTCCTAAAATTTTGCAAAGGCATTATAAAATTTGGCCTAGGTATGATCACCATGCAAAATTTCACGCCGATCAGCTGACCCATCTCGAAGATCTCGCGTTGGAATAAAAAAAAACATCTGCAGTAAAACATAAGTCTGCTCCGAAAGCTATCGCTTCCCGGCAGACTAATAATATACCAGTACAACACACAAACTGTGCCACTTGTAACACATAACACATTGCAGAAGCAAATCAACTCACACTCTACAAATGCAGTGATGTAAAAAGATTCATTTACTTTTTGTCAGCGTACCTCAACTTTCCTTTTTTAAAAATCATATCATATTGTTGCCATTCCTCTTTATCTGACTTTTATTACTATACCACTAACTGTAGTGGACCTTGCGGTAGCTTGTTATCCACGCATTCATTATTACTTCACTGCAATTCAATCACACCATAACATATTATCGAGACCTTCTAATATCTTTGAATAAACTAGTAAGCAGTAACTAAGTAGTCAAAGTAAGCAGTAACTAATAACCTATATAAGTTCACCGAATTACAATAAATATTTACTAATAAGCAACCACTTTTGGCTTACTCGGAATGATTTCTAAATGCTACTGTGACAAACAAAAATCGTTCCATGGAAGGCAGCAATGCACAATTGCCAAAAGTCAATAAATCAGTGGATAAAAATTGTAATTAGATGTAAGCTGCTTATTAAGACCTTCTAATGTTTCGACTCCGTCCAGTTGAGCAAGCAGCTGGTTCACAACTCGGTCAGTCACTCCCGTACTGTCATGGCCGCGCCTAATAGTCAGTCACATATAAACAACACCAGTGAATATCTATGGACACACTCAACTTTAAAACAGATCACACATTCAGTTATTGTTTAACTAACCCATTTTTCCAAAGTAATTTCAGGTTAAGCCATTCCAGTTACAACATTAGTCCAAAAAAAGTTAAACTCTTCCAAATTGCTATAGCACAACTTTATAACAGCATCAAATTACTGGAGCATTATACCAGATGACTATTAAAAATTACCAGAATAATATGTCTTTTTAGCAACAATATGACACAACTTCACCTGTGTAAAACTGTGAAATAAACAGCGCAGACTAAGAAAATAATGCAATTTAAGTCAAACAGATATTGCAGAGTCTTTGTAGAGTGAAACTCAGTGGACCAATCTAGACAGCAAGCTGGTAAAAATCACCTCTCAAGTACTGACTGAAATAGTAACATGTACCAACAGAATTAGCTACAATGTCCATCTGTGGTTTACCTCGGTGCGAGTGAATCAAATTCATCAAAGAAGAGAATGCACGGCTGAGCACTCTGAGCTCTGTTCATAAAATAAAATACAAACAAACAAATGCATACATACAACGCAACGATATTACATCATGACATATGTCACAATATTAAAGGTAAAGGTAAAGGTAGGTGTATAGCTCTTATGCAGCGAACCCCTCACAGAGCTACAGAGCATCACCTGCCATATGGGATCACACAGTGTTACCTGCCACCCAACAGAGATGAACGTGCCCCGCCTTAACCCCAGCCAGACAGGCTGGTACTTGATTTACCTACCCTGGAGGGATGGAAAGCAGAGTTGACCTAGGCGGTTGGTTACATCCCGAGATGGTTTACCTGCCCGCAGGCAGTCACCCATCAAAGTGCTAACCCGGCCCGGTGTAGAGTACTTTCGTTGATCGAATCAAACGCATCACCACTAGACCATGCCACCACCTGTGCTGTGCATGTCAGAGCTGCATGACTGATGATGCAGAATACTGCAACAAAGATATTTCCAGGTAAGTCACTACCACAGCCCTGCACGTGGCACCTAATAAATCTGCATATTATTCATTCACTGACAGACATCATCATCCTCTGTATAGCTATCGTTTAGTAATATTTTCTATTTACAATGCACAGATGTGACAAACGTCAAAAAATTATAATAAACGTTAATAAATGCATTTATTAGGAAAAAGATTGTTAACGTTTGTAAACTAAAAGTAAACATACACAGAGCATAAGTTTGAATATTAGGCCTATTATTTGGATAATTCCAAATTCCAATAAAAGCTTTTTCATTGTCAAAAAATGTCTTACTCCAGTTCTGTGACAACTGTTTTACAAAAGTGCCCAGAATTCACTCACTTTAATCTTATAGCTACGTGAAAACTAAGTTGAGTTTTCCAATGTCCTATTTACCGTCACTAGCACCGTGACCCACTGAACTCTATCAGTGATCGAACGCAATGCACTATAGCTTGGCTTCCCCTCGTAATTTTGCTTCGTTTCACTCATGTGATTTTTATCGAGATAAACGTTGACAAAATAATAATCACGTTTACAAAGATTTTTTTGTAAACGTTGTAAACGTTTATCACATCTGTGTTACAATGTACCTCATAACTGACACACACGTGATATACAGCACACATAAATGCATTTTGTTGTCTAATAAATACTATCTTAACTGAAATCAAAACGACAATTATTAAGATATGATTATATCTACTAATGGAATGCACTTGATCCATCACTAGCATTACTACAGCAACCAAAGTATCACTGTTTTTATTGGCAAACAGCCCAGTTCTCTCCACAAAGCTGCAATAAATTCTGACATCAAATAAGAAGATGGTAAACCTGACGAAAGTGTCCCGAACAGCAAGCTCACTGGCTCCTATGTACTTATTCAGCAGCTCAGGTCCCTACAGAGATCAAACATAAACTATGTATACAGTATTCAGCGTACAACTAACAACTATTTAATTACCTCCGCCAAGGAGGTTATGTTTTTGCCAGAGTTTGTTTGTCTGCCAGTGTGTTAGCAAGATAACTCAAAAAGTTATAGAAGGATCTTTCTGAAATTTTCAGGGAATGTCAAAAATGGCAAAAACTACATGTGATTCAATTTTGGGGGTGATCCAGAAGGAATCCTGGATTCTGGATCACTTTGAAATTTTCGTTAACATTGCTTTACATGGGACTACAATGGTGTGTCGAATCAATATGCTTGGTGGAGGTCTGCAGTCTCCGAGTGCTTTTCTAGTTATTTATTTATTACAAAAAGCACACAACAGCACAGATAAAAACACAGAATAATAAACATGCAACTTTAAATACAGAAGTCGATCAAGAGTCAGACAGAACTAAAGGTCCAAAACAGCAGCAGACAAACAGTAACTAAACTAACTAGAAATAACTAAAAATTTTAGGCAGAGCCCAACGTGAGGCCACCTGGTGCTGCAGATCTCAGTGGGAAAAAATGCTGGGGTCAAAATTCCACTCGTAGCAACGTCACACAGCATGAACGCAATTGTATTAATCTTTGTGTTTGCTCTGCTTAAAGTTACCTTAATGCAGATGAAATTCAGAGCATATTCCTTGGCAATGACGCCAGCTAAAAGCGTTTTGCCGGTTCCTGGTGCACCATAGAGAAGAAGGCCAGAGCGAAGCCGCAGAGGACAGCTGCTGAACAGCTTTGGATACTGAAACCAGACAGCATAAAATAAATGTAAAACTAAGAATAACCGCATAACCAAATGAAATCACAAGTTATTACAAGTTTTGTTATTTACGAAAAGTTATTTACGAAAAGCTTACACAAGCTGCCAACAAAAGTTGCAGTGAATACACGAAACAACAAATATCCCAATTCCTAATATTATGTCACGCAAATGCATATGAAAGTTTTTTTTAACTCGAAGTACATGTAGCATGTACACCACAAAAAAGATGATTTTCTGCATGTTGCAAATCACAAACGATTATACTCTCTCTTCAGACATCAGCTCAAATGTTTACATAAAATGTTATATATATATATATATATATATAAATTATATAAAATGTTTATACATCGATGCACAACAATAAAGCAGTATGAACCGTGTGGCGCCGCTATGTGGCAGCCGCGTTTTCCGCGTGTCCGACGAATTTGTACAAATACTGCGGCCGTACGCATTTCTGCTTGTTGAAAGTATGACTGCGTTCTAGCCTGCAGTTTCTGGAGTACAAAAGTTCATGTTGTTTTCCAGTTTGCCGAGCCCTCGTGGAATATTTCGCCTGGAAAACCTGCTTCATGCTCAAGCCTAGCTAGACCGTTGGCCGCTGCCATGTTCTGTGTGTCCTACATGTTCAGCCATGCGTGACCAAGTCTACAGTCGTCGTCAGCTGCTGGGGCTATGGCTACAAGCTGAGTACAGCTTCACTGATGTTACTCGCCGCCAGGTGTGGTCTGCGAGGCTTGGGCGTGAGAGGTCCAGGCCCCGCGGCCGTTGCGGAGGACAACACCAACTTGCAGCCGCTGCCCATCGATGAGCTGATCGACAACTTGAC
>Ga0056128_1009661_pt1 | contig 12089 bp, 5 predicted proteins | sample WorMetLIZISLAND2_FD_71113 | JGI IMG/M metagenome (GOLD analysis project Ga0056128, IMG submission 71113) | Marine gutless worms symbiont microbial communities from Max Planck institute for Marine Microbiology, Germany - Olavius geniculatus... ...
GGGTGCTAAATGAGAGGGGGTGGGCAAAATTTGCGATTTTTGGCCAATAAGTCGCTGTATCTCAGTAACGGTGCGAGATAGGGCCTAGGTTACTATTAATCACTAATAGGAAGTCGTACATACTGGCTCTCGATTGGCGTTGAATTCAATGACCTTGAATGACCTTGAACGCCAAAATAGGGGGTTTTTATGGATTTTTTGCGATTTCGGGCTGCGACACAAGTCTATATCGTTCACAAGGTGGTGCCACGGAATTATCGTTATGCGATCTAGATAGAGAATTTGGTATTTGTATATTAACTTAGCGTGAACACCTCAGTTTTCAGCTAAATTACTGAACCGGAACTGCTATTGGCTTTCGCGCGTCTCATGAACATTAGCTCAAATTTCTTGTTATAAGTAGGCCTACTAGTTTTTTTTGGCAGAGATGACTAAATGTGCAGCTGAAAATTGCATCCATGCATCATCACCGGTTTATTTGCTGACGGAGAGCGGTAGAAAATAGAAATATATAAAAAACATTAAAAGCCCAACATAGTCACCGTAAACAAATAGGCCTATAGGTCTATCTGGGTGAGCGCACGGTATACTTGCAAATTGGCTCTCAGAATAGTAGTGCTTTACCGCATCGCGTAATCCTCAAAATTTTCAACATATTCTGCAATTAGTTTTTGTCTCTGTGTATGCTACACTCCCATTTGCCTCCACCGTCCAGAAATTTTGCTTAGCTATGCCACTGGCGATAAATTAGATATCAACTTAAACAGATTGATATTCTTAATCTGAGCTAGCGTTATGATTAGTTACGATGTGCTGCTGTTATTACTAGACTTCAGCACGTTTTGCAGATTGCTTGGACGGCGTGTGGTTAGACGTTGAATTTGAGAACACTAAGAAAACATTTTTACAACGCTAGGCGGTCGTCTGGAGGACTAAAACCGTGGTTAATGGGTAAAACATGTATTTCGTATGTATAGGCCTAGTCAAATAATCATAAAAATTATTTGCTATATACCTGGCAGTTTTTTACGATGCACGTTATTTTTTATAACTACTGTATTGTGTCACAAAATATTTTTGGCAGTAGGCACAAAAAGTCAGCACACAAGAATCAAGTCTAAAGCACTGCAAAATTTAGATTTATGTCAAAAACATGTAAAATACGAATCAGACAAGTTTGTGATGTAAGTTGAAGTTTAAAATGTATATTGCTGTATGCATATTTTTCGAGTAATTGATTGTATATCGGAAAAAAGCAGGGCTATTGATGCTAATATCATTGTATACATTAGTATGTACCGGCTGCGCCAAAAAATTGATACTTTTAACTACGTCAATATAATTTTAAAACGACAGCTATTTGTACTGTTTGAACAATTGTAACGTTTATTTTACAGTGGCTTGTTTCAGCTGATCGACAGTAGAAATTATTGCTTCGTTCTATGGAAGATTAAAAACAACGTAATGAAAAATGATAAGCCCTACGTCTGCAAACAAACATCAAAAACAGTTTATCTAATAAGAGTAATAAAACCTAAATGCAAAAAGGATGTCACTTTTTTGACGCACTCAGTGGACGAAACCATTTTGTTACTTACTCGGTGAAGCAACCAGCTAAGATTAGAGAAGTCATTGTTATTCAAGTCGTTACTACATAGCTGTCTGTATTTTTTTCAATTTTTGTTTATTTGTAATTATTTACCAACACTAGTCGTTGTGCTTGTGGACAAGGCTCCGTTTACATTTCGATTTACTTCAGATTGTGTTTTTTTCGCGAGTTTTAGCGTTATGCCAAGAACTGATGAGTTTACGTTTATTTTCGTTTTATTCTTTTCGTATATGGTGTTGCAAAATTACTAGTAGTAAGTATTTTTATGACATACAGAAAATCTATAGCCTTGTGTGAGGCTGAGGCTCTGTCGTTATATCTTAGTAACATGCCAATTTTGCCCGTTCAGAACTGTCTCTAAATACTAACAGAAAAGCGTGACTAACTGTATACTCATCAATCCAGGACCAAATACACAGACAGATACAGGCCTATAGAATAGGATTGCATCGTTTTGACTTAACGGTTTATGTTTGTCCATTGGGCCCTTATTATAAGACTAACTCAAACGTGTTACATGACGCTTCGTGTTTTATCTAACAGCTGACGCATTACAGAATTTTGTCTTTTTCGTCACACTGAAATTACCTCAATGATTGTGTGATTGGATGCTGTACAGTTGTTGTGTTTGATCTTTTTTCTGTCTCAGGAAATGTTGTAAACTCTTCAGTTGGACGCTGTCGTATTAGCGATTCAGATGTAACAAACGTTGCAAAAATGGTTAAAAACAGTTGTATAAATATTGCATTTTATGAAATCAGCAGAAAAGTTTGTAAACGTTAATAAAATAGGATTTTTAATATATTGGCACTATATAATCTGCTTCAATTTCAGCCCGATCTGTTTGGGAAGCCTATGGCTTAATTGTGAAATAATGAAATACATGTCTTGGCTCTAAGATATTTTATTTTAATTTTCATCCATGCTAGATTAACGTCATACAATAATGCTTAGGCCCCTACAGTTGAAACTGAATCAAATTTACAAAGCATGGGTAAGACTTTAGTGAATATTAATTATAACTTAGTGAGAAAAAATGATATATATACAATCTTGATTTTTTTTTAGAAAAAAAACCTAGATGCAGTGTGAATGAATTCTGAGTCTCTCTCTGTCTGAACTGAATCTGATTTTTGTCATAACATTACAGTTAATGTGTAATTAGTTTTCAATTCCAGTTAAACTTCAATCTAAATTTATTTAAGTGTGCGAACAGAGAGTTCGAAGTATAAACTATATACGCAGGCATATATTGCTAATTATTGATAAACACAGTGCACCTGTATTTTTCTTTTGAATAGCAGTCTAATTTCTTACTGTAAACATAAGGAAAACTCCCGTAGTCAACAGGGCTCTCTCACTGCTATGTGTCTGTAGGGCGGTGCTCATCTCCGTTTCATAGGCCCTGAGCCGAAGCTCAGCTACATAGGCGGTAGGCCAGACCTCTCCCATGTATTGCTGTTACCTTCCCAGCGGTGAAGCCGGCACCAAATTATACTGCTTGGTGACAGAGGCACATGAGTGTGAACAACTTGCCTAATTGGTCGTTACCCGGCAGTGCCCCGGTGGGGAGTCGAACCTGCGCCCCTGATCGAGTGCCCTCAAGATTACAAGTCCGGTGTCGTGGGAAATTTGTCGCACCTGGAAAATTCTTCCCACCTCCATATTGTCATAATGTAACTAACGCTAACCCTAACCCTAATCCTAACCTCAACCCTAGCCCTAATCTTAACCCTAATCTTAACCCTATTCCTAACCCTAACCATAACCCTAAATTTAACCCTATCCTTGATCTTAACCCTTACCCGTACTGCTACGTGTGGGAACAATTTACCGGTGCGACGAATTTTCCACTACACCGGCACGTTACCGTTAGACTACCGAGCCACACCAATTTCTTACTGTACTCTTCTGCTATACTTTTATCAAATTCAGTCAGCATCAACACGAATACATGATAGTTAGGCCTATATTTATTTATTTATTTATTTGTCTTCAATGGCAGGCTCGAGGCCCATGAACACACAAAACACACACAAACACAAAGACTAAAAAAGACTAAAACAAACAATCTTAATTTTTAACGCGCTACAGCCATGCTGTAGACGTCTATGCATGGTAGCCTACAGTTATCGCCTGTCTGTCTGTCTTTCTGTCCGTCTGTCCGTCACGGATGTATTATGGCTAAATGGTGCGAGATAGGGCTTATAGGTTGCTATTGATTATCAATAGGAAATTGCATAAGTCTATGCTCTATTAAATGAGATGAAAATCATCGACCTTGGATGATCTTGAAGGTCAGTACTGCAACAGGAACTGTAGGCCTATAGCCTAGTTGTGCGTCTTCCCCAGCGACAGCTGGGCTTTCTTGTTTTTCGTCGCAGTCAAATTTTGTCGAATCCTGGGCGCGGTTAGGGGAGCGGCAGTGCAACTATGCTACATAGCGTATGGAAGATGAAGAATAATTTGACGCAGATTGGAGACATGCTCACAGTAGGGTGACGTACGTATCTCTTTCGTTTATCAAAGCACTCCTGGCATTTTTTCGAGATGCATAATGTCTGAGTCTTTTGTCGCAATGCAATTATTCAGCATGATGAATAATTTAAATGGTTAATGGCTGAAGTTAAGGTTGGCTGAACACCTAAGCAATTACCAGGGTATGTTATGTGTTAATTGTATGGGGTGGCCCAAAAATGTCACCATTTGTTTCATACACTTTAATACTAACCGCATTTTTTAAAAAAAAAATCACTGTCAAAAGCAGGAGACGATTTGTAATAACACTATCACTAAGGATCCCACCACAACTCAAGCGTGGCGCTATACACAATCTTGTATAATGTCAGTGTCTTGGCAGTAATAATTTTTTTGAAAATTGGTTAATATTTGATGGAGCTAATAATGGGTGTGAAAAATGGTGCTGTTATTGTTGGACCACTATGTATATACACACGCCTATAAACTTAATATCAACTGGTCGTTTCGTGTGATCATGATGAGAAGGTTTTCTTGCTTTTCTTTATGGCCTAGAAAACTTCGAATGCCGTGCCGTCGGAACTGACTGCATTATGATGAATTTACATACTTACTATGCGGGCAGCTACATGCGTAGCGATGGGAACGCCGGAAACGCTCGTGAGATGAGCGATGATGCGAGATTCAGCGGTTGGTATTGTTTACCTGTCAGGTGCGATGTTCTATCGTGTGTTTGGTTTTGTATAGAATTGTGTCTGATACGATTTTAAAAAGTCATCACAATACTGAGCTGATGATTTCACGACCTTCTTACCGCCTGTCTTTCAAAGTTTATTACTTGAAAGTTACTGAATTTCTGGGATGGTGTACGTGCGGGTAATAAGCGGATGCGCGGATCTGCGGATGTGCGGATGTAGCAACGGGTAGGCCTAAAAGGCGGATAAAATCTGCGGATGCTAAGTGCGGATGTGTGGGTGAAAGACGGATGTGCGGATAACAGTTATTACGTACATTATCAGTCATAAAGTGGTTGAATTTTTCAATCATTCACACCGTAATTAACTGCTCAGCGGACGCTTTATAAGCGGCAATCGTTTGACATCTGCCGCTGTGAATTTTTTACAGTTCACACTCTGCATAGGCCTAGATAATAGCCTAATTCCTGATCGCGAATTCGTCTAGGCATTTACTCAGAAAACAATGGTCTGTTTTGTCACTTGACAACGACAACGCGCAATAGGCATAATAACTTACTTATTTTGCCAACTTACAATTTTGACTTGGACGATATGCAAAATACGGTAATTTCAATAACGTGCCATGGTGCCTGTCACACAACATGGTGCCCAAACGTCTGGTGGCCAAAGGCCCCAAATTAATACACGGTTATACACCGCTTATTGGTCCAGAGGCGTGGCAGAGTACGATGGGTAAAAGGCGGATGTTATCCGCATCGACATCCGTCTTTTACCCGTTGCCACATCCGCAGATCCGCATATCTGCACATTCACTTTTTACCATCATCCTACATGTGGTAAGGTAAAATGTGAAAGTGAGAAACTGCGTAAGTTAGAAACTTAAATTTTAATGACCATGCAGAAATATTTTGCTTATAAGCTTGTGTGTCGTAAATTTTGACTGTGTGATGTGTATTTATTCAGATGTCTACTTCAGTTAATCGAGTACCTACTCGACATATACCAAGACTTCATGGAAAAATTCGTCACCACCAGAAGGTGTAAATAAAGTGTAAAACTGAAGACGTTTCGCCTACGCTGACATGTTTAGGTTGATGTAGGAAGTAAGCCACAGTATTTGGCAAACTGACTATGCTACAAAATCATCAGCAGTCATCGTACGAGATTCGGTCCCGCCGGAGATCAGTTCCTCAAGTTCGAAGTTCTCGTTACTCGCACGCCAATGAACAGCTGGAACTGGTTGATCTAGATCACCCACCGGCTACTGATCGTGGACATCGGTTTATATCAGCTAGTCTCAGTCAACCGACGTGGTGCGATAAATGTGGCGACTTCATCTGGGGAGTCTACAAGCAGTGTCTTATATGCACAAGTATGTTCACAACACGTTTGTCTTTTTTAAAATTCTAGTCGATTACTTATTATGCAGTCATCCTAATAGGCTGCATTATAAGTCTTGCCAGTCTTTCTGTGTGTGTCTGTCTGTCTGTCCATCCATATGTTTTTTGTCTATTCTGCATGGCTTATAACTCAAAAACAACTAGAAATTTGGGGCAGAGCCCAATGTGAGTTTGCCCAGCGCTGTAAGTCCAATTGGGAAATTAGGGGGCTGAAATGTTCCTTGTAGCGCAGTAACGTGGCCCGAACTCGAATGCATTAGCATAGACAAAACGCGTAAAACTTAGGGTGGGTCAGAATGCACGCCTATAATATTTTGTTAGTGGACCAAAGTTCATCAAATTTTTTTCACCCAATGCAAGAGGGCTGTAGCTGATCACCTGCTATTCCAATTTTTTGATGTCTTGATTCACTCCAGAGATATTCGTGATCATACTCTTTAAGCTGTCCAAAATTCCATCAAATTTTGCACATAGTTGTTCTTCAAATTTTTGGGGTACCTGCCGCTCAAAAATTTGTACCTACATTATCATGCCTACCTAGCAGCACTTGGACCTATTTTTTAGAACTTGGCATACTTCTGATCAGTGATCACGGTGCGAAATTTCACGGCGATTGGCTGACGGACCTTGGAGAATGGAGATACTAGGGCAAAATAAAAAATAAAAACATCTGTGATAAAATAGAAATCAGCTCCGAAAACTACCATTTTTTGGTAGACTAAAAAGCGTAGAAGAACCAAAATTAGTATGAACATTCTCCACAGCAGGATAAACGGATGTGGTAATTTTAAGCTGTATCGGTCGATAGTTTTGCGATACTTGTGGATGTTTGTGAGGGTTTAGGTTGCACGGATCTAATTACTCTTCATTTGCTGCTGATGAGCAGTCAAATTAATTAAAGTGTTAATCACAGGTGTTTTTAACTATTGACTACTAAACTTGCAGGAGTATAGTTAATCATAAGAACTTGCATCCCAATAAATTTCTTTTTATGAATGTGAATTATAAAAGCAATTATACAGCCTTTTGTTGAAATATTTATGTCTTCTGAATAGTGTAAAAGTTATGTATGTTGTAGTAGTTGTAAGTTCTACAGGATTTACCAAAAATATTTAATATTCATGTTGTAAGCTGAGTAGCAATAAATGTAATTATTTAATGAATTTTTTGGTCTGTGATTTATGATATGATGAATGTGATATTTGTTACCATGTACTAAATGCATCGGGTTTAAGACTTTACTTGATGGTTAAATGTTTACCTCCGCCAAGAAGGTAATGTTTTTGCCGGAGTTTGTTTGTTTGTTTGTGTGTCAGAAGGATAACTCAAAAAGTTATGGACGGATCTTTCTGAAATTGTGCGGGTATGTCGGGCATGGCATAAGGTACAAGTGATTAAATTTTGAGGGTGATCCGTGAAGAATCCTGGATTCTGGATCACTTTGAAATTTTCGTTACCATTGCGTTAAAGGGGGCATAAGCGAACCGCTGGCAAAGCGAAGATGGTGACGCCGCCTGGCAAATAGCTTTGCCTTGGCGGAGGTACCTGCGCTGTCCGAGTGCTTTCTCTAGTTTGTTTTAGAATCCACAGTGTTGTAGTACCAGGGTAATGCTAATTAAGTCAGTAAGTGGATTAAATGTGCTAAATGTATATAATGTTATCAGTTACGTAGTTGCTTCTGGTGAAAATAATTATGTTGACAGAGCCATCCAGGTTTAAGGAGGCCTGCGCAGGCGGGCATCAAAGAGGGGTACCTCCTTAAAAAGTGGTTATTTTACTGCTGTTCGCTCGTCTAGCGTGAAAACATTTACGGATCAGCACGGACATGCTGTTTATTATAACAAGCAGTAGTGACAAGGTTTAAAACGGTGTCAACATCGATAACCTTGAACAATAGGGTATTTTAGTGTACATTTTAAGAGTGAATTGCACCGAAATGGCTGGAGATAAACCTGACAACCTGCGTAGGTCTATGAAACTGTTAGCATAAAACATCTATTTTTAACAATCTAAATTTAGAAATTCAAGGCGTCTTCCATACGGAGGCCTCAAATTTTTGTACTCTTTCAAAATGCAGTATTATTTTATTGCATGCTGTACATGATTGCCCAGGTGGCAGGACTGCTGCTATCGCGTGTCACGTGAGCTATGCTCAAATCACTTGTTATGTCAGTGAAAGTTGCTTTCTCTAGGCTTATTTTCAAAAACACTTCGAGCAACGAATAGTTGGACTATTACAGCAGTCAGCACATGGAGTATTCTGCCTAATTTTTAACGACATACTGCAAAGTAAAAGATGGCTACATTAAACAAATCATAGGTGCACAATGGCAGATGCTGTATGTGAAAGTCACGAGTACAGTGTTCACGTTTACTCTAGGCAATACAGTGCCTGTCCACTGTCAAACAATTCCGTTTATTTGGTTTTAAAATTATGCCTAAACGTTGTGAAAAATTCAGCAGATTTAAACTAACATTTAGTTTCAGACTGCAGAAGTGCTAACGCTAGAGGCTTTCGCTGACAAATTAGTCTTCAGTGATGTGCCTTTTTGTCATCGGTGACGAGTCAAGTGTACAGCTTGACAGTTTCATGGAGCGGCACTACGCTCTCTACAATAGCTACACTGGAGCAACAACTGTTATGCAGTGTACTTTTAACTACGTTTAATAAAGTAATAAAATGTACTACACATTAAACATCAGACAGTAAAAACCGAAAATTGAACCGAAGTCATGTTTTGATCCCGCACGCTTCTGTTACTTCTGTTCAATAGACATTGCTTCATAATCTTTAGGGAACAGTTTATGCTAACTTGATATTGGCCAATGCAGTTGTATAGATGTTCGAGTGTTATTTTTGTTGAAGCTATTTGCAAATTTGAGGTAGTATAACAAATCTAATGATCTGATGAAAATTAAACCATAAGGGTAAATGAATTTTATTGAAAAGTGACTGATGCATTTCAGTTGTCTGTAGGCCTAGTTAAAATCTCAAAGCAAAGTAAAGTAGCAACAACTCTGTCATCAGCCTTAGCTTTGTTAAATAGAAAACTTGTCATCGGTTTTTTGTAGCAACTGGCTTACTGATAAAACTAGAAAAATGTCAGTCCATTGCCAGCACATTATGTTGCCCTCTGCCGGACCTTTGGCATTTTTTAGCTGAAACTGAAACTTAGTTACCATTAACAGATTACTTTTGCCTTCAGGAACATTCATGCCAATATTGGCTTTCTAAGTCTCCCTGTTTGCAAGTTAGGAGCAGACAGACAGACAGACAGACAGATGGACAAGACTCATAATGCAGCTTTTTTGCTTATTGAGAAGCTTATTATTAAGGTAGGTATAGCTGTAGGTATAGTGTTATTTTTATGCTGTGGCTTGCTAAATTTATTATTGGGTTAACTATATAGATAGTATAATTATTCGAATGGTTATATCTTTTGAGAGAGTTTTGGCATGGATTATTGAAGTGCTTTTTTTACTTTTACACTGTGAATTTCTGTTTTGATAGATTTACCTATATAAGTTGACTGTGAAAGTAAGATGTCATTATCAGTGTTGTTAAGTTGTTAACTATGGAAAATTGGTCCAAATAACCTAGGTTTTAAAAATCTTTAGAAACTCTTAAAAGTTTCTTTTTGGGTTCTTTGATTTTTTTTGTCCAATTAGTAACACAAATCAAATTTACTTTTATTTTAGTTGTGAATTGTGAACTATGATGTCACACCATTTAATGAAAAAAACAATGTGATGAGGAATCTTTGAGTTTTAAAATTTGTGTCCCAGCTCTTTTATGCTCTAAAACGTTTTATATCAAGTAATCTGAGCAAAGCTCACATGACACGTGATAGCAGCGGTTCTGCCACCTGTGCAGTCGTGTTCAGCATGCAATAAAATAATAGTGCATCTTGAAGGAGTACACAAATTTGAGGCCTCTGTACGAAAGACTTCTTGAATTTAAGAGGTCGAAATTTAGGTTGTTAAAAACGGACGTTCTATGCTAAAAATTTCATAGGCCTATGCAGGTTCTCCAGGTTTATATCCAGCCATTTCGGTGCAAATAAGCCATTTCGTAAACTAGACTCCGCCCACCTATGACGTCACATGTCATGAGGTCAAGTAATATAAACAAAGCCGTTGTTATGGTTGCGCTGTAATGCTATTATTCTACCCTGTTAACAGTATAGCTGTGCTTTTAAAATTTCCACAATGCCTATTTATTCTTTCGAAATGTGTGCCGCAGCTGAAAATTGCAAAAAAATACTAACATCCCCTGTTGTTCAAGGTTCAAAATCATTCAAGGTCATTAAAGGTCATCGATGTTGACACCATTCTATAGCTTGTCACTAGTGCTTGTAAAGCAGCATGTCTGTGCCTATATGCAGCTGTTTTCATGCTGTATATGAGCTAATAGTGGTAAAACGACGACTTTTAAAAGACGTACCCCTCTTTAATGCCCACGTGTGCAGGCCTCCTTAAACTTAGGGAGTCGGGACTTGGACTGTTAAAATCTGTGTTTAATGCTAAAAATTTTATATGCAGGTTGTCTGTGACTATATCTAGCCATTTCGGCGCAGTTCACTTTTGAAATGTGTGCCGCAGCCCGAAGTCATGAAAAAATAACGAAAACCCCTAATTTTGAGGGCTCAAGGTCGTTCAAGGTCATTATTGTTGATAAAAACTAAAAAGCCTATAACCAGTCCTTATGATAAGCAACATGTCAGTACCTATCTGCAACCGAGTCAATACCGGCAAAATAGCGTCTTTTTAGAGGGGGTACCCGTCTTTGACGCCCTCGTTCGAGGGGAACGCCTTCACCCAGGAGCACGAAATTTTGTCACGATAAACTAGAGTCTTTGGGGCAGTTCACAGTGAAGATTTCGTGATCCTAGCTTGCACCGTTTTGACACAATACAGCAGTGTGACGACGGACGGACACACACCCAGGGCATGGCTAAGACGTGCAAAGTATTCTGCTATCGCGCGTAAAAAACCCTTTGAAAATGTAGAACCTTTTTTAAATATACTTTTTTTTAAAAAACTTAGGTTTTTCTATTGCTGTGCTCATTAAACGCGTCCTTTGCGTTCCTCGAGTTGCGAGGAATGGAAACCGGGCTTGACGATGATTCAGCTTCAGCGATTGCTGAGTTGTGCGCGGGCCGCGGGCGAAAAACTAGGTCAGGTCAGGGCACTTGTCTGCGCCTGCGCCGTGGGCCCCGTATGTTGTTCACGCGTAATCGGAAGGAAGGTTGTGTTTACAAAAAGCGTTAATGATGATAATTAAAGTGATGGTTTTGCGTTAGCTTACCATACGATGTGGCAGGGCCTACAGGTGGTTGACGTGAACTAGATTATTTTATCGCGTGGTTAGCGATTTGCTTTCTGTAATTGTAGACTATATCCTTCTCGAAGTCGTAGGCTCATGGGGCCCATTGTTACCAGCGATGCGATTAATTGGCTGTTTCTTTTATTGGGCTGTCTAATAAATTAGCAAGGTGTTATCCGCCGTGAAAATTCACGGCAGATAAGTAAGCGTTTTTGCTATCTGCCGTGAATTTCCGTCTAGATGAACTGTAGCCAGTAAACTAGGTCCGTCTACACGATTGCCCGCCATAGCGAAAGCCGCCGTGTGCCGCAGGGACACGGCGGCTTTCGCTACGGCGACAACCGCGACTGACGACCTCGGCCGTAGCTTCACGGATCGCCAGTCCACCAACTAGTTCCTCAGGTCTAAGTATAGACCATCACAGGCAGCCGTTGGCACTTTTTTTGTATGCACTGTGTGTGTGTGTATTTTAATTTTAACGTCGCTGCTCATAACGACGATGATGAGCGACGTCGACAAATGTCAGTTACATATATAGCAAACAATGTCCGGCAAGCATATCTTAACTAACATAGCTG
>Ga0056128_1009662_pt1 | contig 12088 bp, 3 predicted proteins | sample WorMetLIZISLAND2_FD_71113 | JGI IMG/M metagenome (GOLD analysis project Ga0056128, IMG submission 71113) | Marine gutless worms symbiont microbial communities from Max Planck institute for Marine Microbiology, Germany - Olavius geniculatus... ...
CGCGTCTAACACGACGTCGTGTAGCATCTTAGGCCATAGGTCTAATAATCATGTGGCGATCGTGTTTAAGGTCTGGAGTGCCTCTTCTGTTTATCAACACGTTGTCGTTGTTCATTATTCTTAGTTTTTCTTTGCACTTCTATTTCACGATGTAATGTGGGGAGGCGACACTTTTAGCGCGTAGGCCTACTAAAATATTTAACATTCCCTCAGGCTTATTGCAACTGTTTCACAAAATCTGGCTTTAAAATTTAATGCATGGACAAATATTGAACCCTGCAAGTTTGTAATTATTTCTGAACCAGAAACTGCGTTCTTTGTTTTGCATAAAGCTAGAATAAATCCTAGAACGTTGCTTGTTTTCACAAGAAAGCCCAGCTGTCGCTAGGAAAGACGCGCTACAGCTCACACAGTTCCTGTTGCAGTACTGACTTTGAAGGTCATTCTCAAGATCGATGATTTTGATTTTATCTGAAAGGGCGTATGCAATTTCTCAGTAGTGATCAATAGGAACCTTGACCCGATTTCGCGCCGTTTAGCCACTATAGCACGTATCGGCCTTTAAGGTCATCCAATGATTTTCATGTAATCTGAAAAGGCGTAGGCCTATGCCACTTTCTATTAGTGATTGGCTTTATCTCTCACCCTCTCGCCATTTTTGAGATATCGCCAGTTTTCCATTGAAAAACGCACATAGGCTATTTTTCTATCCCTTCCATTTAACCCCACTTTTTAAAATGTTTTTCTTGCACTAAACTGCTTAAATTTTGTACGCAGAGAACATCGTAACAGGGATAAATAATACGCATAAAACGTTTTTTTCTGCGACCAAATGATCGTTTAGCCCAAGGATTTCAACAGCGGACGTTTGGGCGTAAATACGCCCAAAAATTTCAGCCCGTAGGTCCAAATTTTAAGACGTCTACGTCACGACGTCCAAATCAATTTGCTTCTTATTACGCTCATTTGTCTACAATATGCTAAAAATTGACGTCAGAATCTGTTTTCTAATGTTTCGTTGGTTCAATCGCTGACTGCCGTGTTTCTGAATACTTCATTTCATGAAGACGTTGCAGAGCAACCATAGTAACTTCTTTTGTAAACAATTCTGATTCAAAAACTGCAACTTTCGCTTTGCACAAAGCTACTAAAATTGAATATTGCTTGTTTTTACAATTAGAAAGCTCAGCTGTCGCTACGAAAGATGCGTTACAGCCTACATTGTGTCTGGAAAAAAATCTACACTTTTTCCTGAATAACTTCGAGAAATTTAAACTTACTTTATAATTTTTGGCACACATTATCATCATGATACGCTTTACTAAAACATTTAAAACTTATCTTCACAATTTTCTTGTCGCTATGTATAGCTATGTAATCGTTACGTCATCGACAATGCCATTTTTTGCGAAAAGATAATGTCGAGATGAGCCTCTGCGACACGAAAACAGGATAACTGATGAAAGAAAATTGCAGTAAAAACCTGAATAATTGTTTGCATGCAAATAAGTTAGGCCTACTTTCTATCAAAATTTTTTAGCCAATTTTTTTAACCTAGTCTTGTTTTTCGCCATGTTAAGCGTGGCCGTCGCTTGTACAACGGGAACGTCGTTGTGCAGCAGCCGTTATCAGCAAGCCGCGTCATTTCTGCAGCATGCGTTAGCGTCGCGGTAGTGCACATTTGTAATAAAGTTGTCGACTCAGAAGTTGGCTAAAATACGTTTTGCTACCGTTGTTGACAACCAAAACAGCTGCAGGCTAAAAAAACTATTTTTTTGCATTTCTGTTAATTTTAGTGTGGAGTAAATTAAGAATACGAATTAGACGCGTTTTATTTTACACCTCAAAGTGGCGTCAGTATTTGAGCGAAGTAAACTATCAGTACATTAATCAGTTGCACGTTACTTTTTTAATGCTGCCTAAAAAATATAAACACAATGTTTAAATTAATTTTTTGTTAAAGTTATTAACCGAAACACTGTTAGATTTTTTTTACCTCGGATACAATAAAAATGACATTTTTAATGACGTCATAATTACGTCAGCTCTATTTAGTGACTCGACAATATAAAAAAATATTTCAACAATTTAATAAAGCGAATATTCAGGGCAACACAAGCCAAAAATATTAAAATATAGGTTAAGGTTTGTCTATAAGATAATGTCGAAAATACTGTGAATTGTGTCCCAAAAACATCCCCGACATTTTCTACTGTAACTTAAAAACCAATCACCAGATTTTAATAATTTTGGCACAAATATTCATGACACAACTTGCCATCAAATGACCGTTTAGTTTCCCACCTCACCCAATGTATGCTTCTGCACTACCTAGGGAAAGCAGATCAAGAGAAATATGCGTTAAAATAAACAGAAAACCCGAAAAAAACATCCCCAACATTATCGATCGTACCTTAAAGAAAGATTAGCAGATTTTAATAATATTCGGCAGAAATATTCCTGACGCAACTGGCTATTAAATAAGTGTTTTAGTTTTCACCTCACTCAACGTCTGCTTTTGCACTACCTGGGGAAAGCAAAGCAGGCATAATACGTGTTGAAATGAATGGGAAAACGTCAATAAATTTCATCTATCCATATCTTTGGGCCCCAACAGCAGGTCTATTACAAGGTTTAACTGTCTTGCAGCAGAGTGTCCACCAGATAAAGTTTAGGAATGTTTGTAAAGTCAAGAAGTGACTGGCAGCTAGAGCCTGCATTGGTCTGGAGCAGAACATTATCGATAATGCGGTCAAGTGAATGGAGAAAGCGTCTCGTTGCCTGTGTTCGCATAGTGGGCCAACACTGCAAGCAATTTTACTGTAAGCAGTTGAAAAATGGACAACTTAATGAAATGTCAGCCACAGTGTCAGAAATGTGAACAAACTGTGTTTTACGCGTTATGTTAATTAAGCAATCATAACACATTGGATAAAAAAGTGATATTCGCTGGTTGTGCTTTCCCCAGGTAGTGCAGAAACAAATGTTGGGTGAGGTGGGAAACTAAATGGTCGTTTGATGGCAAGTTGTGTCGGGAATATTTGTACCGAAAATTATCAAAATATGGTAATTGTTTTTCAAGTTACAGTCAAAATTGTCCGGGATGTCTTTTGAGACACAGTGTAGACTCTTTTTTCCGGATACGGCGTGGTTCCTGTTGAACTACTGACCTTCAAGGTCATCCAAGGTCAATAATTATGTCATTTGAAAGCTTACATGTGACTTCCTATTAGTGATTAATAGGTAACTTGGCCCTATTTCTCACTGTTTGTGAGACACGGCTACTTATAGCTTGAAACTTTTCATTAAAATTGCGGCCAAACCGCTGCAAATGGAGACATGGTTAGGCCTACTATTGACAGCCTATAGGAAGTCGCCAGCGCCCTATCCGATAGTGCCATCGCCTATCCTCTACGACTTGCCGTTTAGTCACAATACCGCACGATTGGCATACCATAGTGCGTTATGACCCTCCAAGGACATCCAAAGCCAATGATTTACATGTGATTTAAAAACCAATACGAGACTTCATATTAGTAATGAATAGCAACATATAGGCCCTATCTCGCACCGTTTAATTACAATACATTTGCGACAAACAGATCGACAGACAGATTGACAGACAGACGACAATCGCTCCATAGACGCGCTATTCAGCATGGATGTAGCGCGTAAAAACTACGATCTATGTTGGTGGTACACTACGTAAGTGACGCATAATTATGTTATAGGCCTAGGCATTGTTTTGCATTAAGCTTTTGCTTGATTTTTCTTGTAGGCCTACTGCATAACTTTCAGATTTTGTACACTGACGTCCAAATTTTTTTAGCTTGGAAGTTATGACGTCCTGAAAATTTAGGTGTATTGAAAAGTTGAAAACCCCAGTTTAGCCACTATACATACGCGTGACAGACAAACCACAAAACAGACAATTACCGTACCATTGACTCCTAGACAGCAGTGCTTAAACTGCACTTTACGTACAGTAACCAGTACACCACCCTCTGACCTGGCTACTGGTTTGTTTTTTTAAAAAATAAATCTTAACATCGCAATGGTAGCTCAGAGTCCAGAACATCTGAGCTAGTCCAAATTTCCGTTACGCCAACGATGTTTGGATTAAGTTTGTGCACCCTGCACCCACGCTTTAAATAAGTCTAACTTGTTCATTAAGTTCCTGGCATTTACGTAGAAACAGGATAACTGGCCGAACTCGATTGAAACCCCTCTTTTCTTTACAACTTTTCCATTGAAACAGGATAACTGGCCGAACTCGATTGAAACCCCTCTTTTCTTTACAACTTTTCCATTGAATAAGATCAAATCTTCTTCTCCGCGGGCTTTCCGTTTTTTATATCACGTTTGCCGGTTGTCATTAACAGTACTGACTGACAGTGTGCGTCTATTGTCTTTCGATTTTTTTGTGCGCTTGGGTCCGAAAACACGTGCAACGTGTGCGCGCAATGATTGTTCAACTTCAAGATCATCCAATATCATTGCGTTGAGTGAGACTCCGTTACGTTACATACACGCAAAATAATTACTGAAATTATCTACTCTATGTTATGCAGTGAAGGACGCTGATAAATAAACAAAAGTATTGTATTTTTTTCACTGCTTTTAGTAGTTTTATTGTTTTCATAGTTGAGAATCTGGGCGAATTTGTGTTTTCGTCTTATTTTTGTCTGTTTTATTAAAATGCGGGGGCTGTCGATTCAATTTGCGGGTCGCTTCCCTGGCCCTCATCTGGTAAGGGGCGGGGCTGAAGTAGGTGAAAATGCGATTTACATTCTTCTTCTTCTTTTCCAATAATGCACATATCCTCTTGCGAGTAATGTTGTGCATGTACAATACAGCAGACAAGCCTAACTTTGAGTATAGGTTGTAAAAGCTAATTTGGGCTTGACACAACAATTAGCATGGACATTAGCATGCGATAATGTCAGGTTTTGCTATGGATAAGTCGGTGTACTGTTGTTTCTGAGAGATTGTCAGTTGCAGTGTATATCACAATCTGAGTGTGTAAATCGTCGGAGCAATTGATGATAAATATGTTTATTACTAAACAGTACTGCATGGCATGTCTGAAGACTGCACGTCACAATGAATTACATGATAATGCGTTGATAATCTATGGTTTTCATTTAGGCCTAATTCCTAATCCTAACACTAACCCCGATCCTGCCTTAACTGTAGCTTTAACCATAGGCCACCACACGGCCAACACTGTACCACATGACAATTGGAATCTGATTATCAAACCCTTGGATTATTGATACGTCATCGAATTATATAAGGTTACTGCGTATTTATGTGTTACATATTTTAGCAAACCTTTAACAAACTTAGCATATTTTGCATTGTAATAAAGCTCATATGTCAGTAAAGATTTCCACTAAAAGCTGGTATTCCAAATTAGCATATTAGTCCCAGTAGTGCTGCTTGAATTTTGTACTAATTCACGCTGCCGATGCAGCTAGGTTCACTACATTAACTGAGCAGATTGAAGGCAGAATGGCGAAAAAATTGTATTTACAGTTGACTACGGCAAAAACGTTCTAACAATAAGTGACAAAGTTCTCTTCAGAATGTTAGATACATACATATAAATTATTATTTATTTTATTAGATAATTATGTGTAGCAAACAAATCTGGGCATTATTATTATTGAACTTTACAAGGACATTAAAAACGCAATTGTCAATTATCGTGAAATGTCAACAGTAGATGGCGTTTTGCCATTTTACCCTTGATATTTGTAATGCTAAGCTGTCTTGCTATACTGCATTTCTGATGACGGTTGTGCTGTTTGCAGGATGGCGGGTGCTTTGAAGTCAACAACTGGGCTAGCGGGGATGGCCGTTGCACAGTATCCGCACAAAATGCTGTCAGCTGTCTACCAGAAGATTCTCAGAACTATCAAAGAGATGCCAGAAGATTATGCATACAGGAAAAACACACAGGTTACTGTTTGTATGATTTCTGTATATATTTTTAAGCCAGCCTTTATTCTGGACCACAGGTTGTTTTGCTGTCAGCCACTTGCAGTTTCCATTGACTTCCAGAAAAATTCTGCGGACTGTCAGCTAACATGGATGTAACAGGAAGATAGTGTTTGATTGATGTGCTGTTTAGTTTTGCTCATAGCGTACCAAAAAAATGATGATAGATGATCATTTAGACAGCAAAATTGTAAGAGAAGGTTTGGTTGTTGCAGTCATAGATGTAAAAAAACATTTAGTATGTTTTTTTATAAAAGTTTTATTTTTAAAATGTCTTTATTAGTTTTTTTATGTTTTTATATATTTTTGAATGTTTTTGTGCTTTTTTGATGTTGTGTTTTTTGTTCTTGTTGAAACATAAGCGTACAAAATTACGTATATGATTTATTTCTCATGGGCAGATTGCCTTTAGCTGTTTTTGATCTGTACATTCAGTACATTCTGGTTGTTAGTCTTTACAAATGGTAAGTTTTTGCTTTTAATTATTACTTACGGAACAGTTATCATGGCCACTAATGGGTGAATAAGATGTTTTATGAACAAAAAGATAGACAGAATGCTTGTTTGCAATAATCAGGCATTTCAAGCCATCTTTGTAAAAAGATGTGCTGATCTATTGTCAGTTGTGCTGTCCATTCTCTCAATTTTTGCTATTACGTTTTGTGCATCTCCGTGTTTCTGCCACCATGGTAGAATAAAGATCACATACATATTTGCAACAACTGTGCATTTCAGATGATCATCGAAGAACGTCTAAACATCGTAAAGTCAGAGCCGAATGTGGAGAAGATCGAGGAGAAGATAAACTGCGGGCAGGTGGAGGAGTTACTGATCCAGGGCCAGAGAGAGCTGGCGCTGGCCCGGGCAATGCTGCACTGGCGGCCGTGGGAACCACTGATTGAAGAGGCTCCACCGAACCAGTGGAAGTGGCCTCCAGTGTAGGATAGAGCACCTTTGGGACGTCGCTCATTATGGACTATCCAGTGTTTTGTAATCAGACTTTGAAGTATCGTTAACACATGATGAATGACCATAAATGACACGGACTAATTTACTTGTGCAAAAAATAGACTGCTGGTGTAGGAAAAAACACTAGGCTAGGTGGCAGTGGCTTAGAACATCATTGGAACACTGTTATTGACTATTTGTTGTATAATTATTTACATCGGACTTACATAACACTCAATAACTGATCAACTGTGATGTGGAGTTATTTACTTGAGCAAAAAAATTAATTATATGACTGTTGATGCTGTAAAGAATACTAGTCATTGGACATCATTATTAAGTATGCAGTGTTTAACAGTTAAATATTGACATAATAGATAACTAATAAAATGTGACACAGATCACTTACCAGCTGGCACATAAAAAGGTGTAACATGTTTTACATAGTCCAAACATTTGTAACTGGACAGTTAATAAACGATTAGCGTCAATCCTTGCAGCAACAGGTAGTCGTGTTGCACTCTTGTGGTCAGCATGACCGCACTATACTGCAATGATCATAGCTAATCATTTGCAAAACTGGCTTATTTGCTTGATCTGAGCTGCTTATATAACACAATTTTTGTTCAGCTTTATGACTATGTGCAACCTGATTGTGAGACATCATTGATGACTATTTGGTGTTTACGTAACACACAGTTGACAGGTGTTTATTACCGTTTATTTGGAAAAATTGTTTCCGACATTGTGGAGTAGTGTGTAAAATGTAGATTGCAATAAAGAAGGCAACCACAACAGGCACTTTGAACACACATTAATAACTATAAAAGCAACTATGACACGAAGAGTCATGCTGTTTGAACTGTGTTCTTGTTAAATCTTATGCTAACAGTCTGAGTATGAGATACTGAACATAATGAAGGTGGGTCAAAAAAAGCAACACCCTTTTGGTATTTGAGTTTCATCTCTTGGCGGATGCATCATGTTTGCAATTACTGTTTACCCATACATCAATTCATTAAATGATATTGTTCTTTGTGTGCCAGTGTAAACAAGTTCTATTTTTAGGGGAATAAATTGCATTTTTGTTCGACATGTCAGTTAGATTTTTGATCCATAATCTGCATGTGGAAAAAGTGTTGCGGTTCCGGAACAATTATAAAAATGTTTTCAAATAAATGAGCAAATTTTAACTAACAAATGTTACGATAGTTCAAACAGTATGAACATCTGCAGTTCATATTATATGACCTTACATAGATTTAAAGGGTGTTACTTTTTTGGCGCACCTGGTAGACTGAAAAAAACAACGCGCAACAAGCTACTACACACTACAATAACCTAACCATGAAAATGCAGTCCACCGGGCTGGGATTTTTGGTTGGGCTTTTTTTTAAAAAAAAACCCGGTTGTTTCACAACCCTGGTGAAATGGGGCTATCTACAGAACAACTTGTCAAAAATAACTAGAAATGAACCAGTATGACATTGGTCAAATTGTCGCTTGGCCGATCATCAAATCAGCTTGTTGCTTGTTGTAGAAAGTTACAAAATGCACCCATCATCATACTGATGAGGTCGAAAATTTTAAAATGAAACACAAAAAGAAATAGACATTTAACGCATTCGTTTACTGTAAGTATTTAGCTCGTTGTTTGTGTAATTATCAGCTCGTAGTCGCGTACTAGTAAATCTCAACATTTTTAGCTGAACCCTTGTGTCTTAAAAAATCAGCTGGGTTGATGCGTGCACTATATAACAACAATCGGCTGATAACAAATATTGGCAAATCTGCTAAGTGCTACCGATGATCAGCTGACAATTGGTGTGTGTCTAATTACATGGCGTTTCACAAAAAGGGACCCCTTTTTGTTTTTCTCATAATTCACTCAAATGATCAATTTACACAAAATTTTTACCAGTTTTAGCTGAGGAAATACTAATTCAAAATATTGCAACAAAATATGGCAGTTGATTAAATATTCTTTGTTAGTCATGACATAATGTTGACGTCATAATGTGTCACGGGTACAAGCTTGATAGTCTCAACTGGTGCTGTCTATCGCTCTATCGCTACCCTGCTCCAGTGGTAAAAAAATTGGTTCGATGATGACAAATTTTTGAAGTTTTACAGTTGCAGCCACAAAAAAACGTGCAAAGCGATCACATTTATGTGTCTGCGGGGATAACTGGAATTTCACATGTTCAAGCAAGACAGTGCACTAGCACACCGAGCTTGCAAAATGGTTGCATTTTTTTTGGATCGCAAGACGCTTGATTTCGTGTCCTCATGTTGCTTAGTGCTGACACGTTAAACATTTTTCATTAGTGCACCAGATTAAGTTCACCATCGAAACAGGGTAGCAACTGACAGCTGAGACTATCAAGCTTGTACCCGTGACACATTATGACGTCAGCATTACGTCATGAATAACAAAGAATATTTAATCAACTGCCATATTTTGTTGCAAAATTTTGAATTAGTATTTCTTCAGCTACAACTGGTAAAAATTTTGTGCAAATTGATCATCATTTGACTGAATTCTGAGAACAAGAAATCTGAGCTAATGCTCGCGAGACACGTGAAAGCTTATAGCAGTTCCGGTTCAGAAGTTTAGCTGAAAATTGGGGTGTTCACGCTAAGTTAATATACAAATACCAAATTCTCTATTTGGATTGCATAACGATAGTTACGTAGCGCAACCTGGTGAATGATAATAGACTTGTATAGAGCCCAAAATTGCCAAAAAGTTCATAAAACCCTTTATTTTGGTATTAAAGATCATCCAAGGTCATTGAATTCAGTGGCAATCGAGAGCCAGTGTACGACTTCCTATTATTGATTAATAGTAACCTAGGCTTTATCTTGCACCGTTTCTGAGATACAGTGACTTTTTACCGAAAATCGCCATTTTTCCTACCCCCTCTCATTTAGTGCCCTCACTAAAAAGCTTTATGGATCCTAAAACTAGAGTCTTCCAGGCAGCTGTTGGTGAAAATTTGGTGATCCTAGCTTGAACCGTTTTTGACTGATCCACCCGTGTGACGGACAGACAAACAGACTGACGGACGGTCGACAGAATTACGATGGCTAATATGCGCTGAAAGCAGTAGCTGCTTTCGTGCGTAAAAACAAAAGGGGGTCCCTTTTTATAAAACACCATGCAGTTACAATATGTTAGTCACAGACTGGAGGTCTACACTATGATACAATCAGTGGAACAATAACAGACAATGGAACAGTATTTGTGGACATGGAATAGATGTCAAGTGTCAGGGAATAGGCACAGTAACACCCACGTCTTCATCAGTTTCAATACCAACTTCCTCCTACAGTACCACACACACACCAACAAGTTTGGTGATTTGGGAGAAAAATACTATAGTTATTATAGTTATACTTACTAATGTCAACAAGGATGGAAGAAATTTGGTAAAATGTGGATTCAGTGTCACTGATCTGTTCTGTCACCTGGTGAATCATAAATAAGCAACTGCAAGTATGGCCCGGGGGTTTGACCCCCAAATCTCTCTTCCCTGGATGGTCAGAGACCCCATCTGACACAGTGCATCATTGGACCCAGGAAACTATATGTGTCAAATAGCATCCGAATCCATCAAACATTTTAAGCAGGGAACACAAATGTGACTCCTATGAAAATACTATCAGTTGATATAAGCAAACAAGACAACTTGAGCTATCACAGCATAAGTCGAACACAAGGACAGAAATCACTACTTGGTACATCGTTATGCAATTGAACTGGAAATTGGCCGCATCTTGGATGCATTCTCTTGTGGTTTTGTCCACAATAAAATAACCACAGTCTGGCAATAGCATTATAGCCTTAGTTGGAAAGGGGTGCTTTACATTTTAATGCTGTTACCTGGATGGCGTAGTTAATTCATTGGTATTTATTAATCGTTTAATGACACAATTTTGACCAACTGTATATGCTCACTTGTTAGCACCAATGGTACAACTTACCAGCAACTCTTTCTTGCTCTTTGGATATCCCTCTAATATTGTGTTCGTAATATCCATTGCCTAAAATTCACCACCACAAACATTACTACAGATTCCCAATAAAAATATGGCACACATTATGGCATAAAACATCAACAGTTTGACAGCAGTATTATAATTTAAATAGCTGTGCTGCCAATCGAGTGCAAATGTGAAACAACACATAAAGTACATTAAATCAAGTGAACAGACTCACTGCAAAAATACCCAAAGTAAAAAAAACTTTGACATTGCTCGCACACTCGAGAATGCATGCAGTAGCACCATAAGCATAGCACAAAACTGTCCACAAACTGTACGAACTACTGAAACTATTACTACGTTGCAATGAAAAACTATACCAGTGAAAGTAAGATGTCAAATGGCTTAGAAAGGCTAGATAACATCAACTCATTCAACTTATGGCAGAACTATCCGTAAGTGTGAAAAGCATGTAAGGCTATATAGCTAATAATGATGTTAAAATATTAGAAGAGTTCACGGGAAAGCCACTGCAGAGCTATGGAGCATCACCTGCCATATTGTATCACACAGTGTTACCTGCCAACCGACGCAGGTGAACACGCCCTGCCTTAACCCTGGCCAGACAAGCCAATACTTAGTTTACATAACCTGGAAGGATGGTAGGCTGAGTTGACCTTGGTGTTGGGGGTTATATACCTAGATGGTTTACCCATCTGCAGACAGTCACCTATCCAAGTAGCAACCACAACCACTTGATAGTGAGTGACCCAACAGGAAGTTGTACCCAGGACCTCTTGATTTTATGTCCAACACCCTAAGTGATGCCCCAACCCATTGTCTGTCAGACACATGATCAACATGCAGTAAGCTGTAGAAAAAGGTACATTTTAACGTAACAAATATGTCACAAGTAAGCTTCATACCATTCGCTTTCTCTTTCTCCACTCTTTTACGTACGTTGCTCTTACCTTCATAATCTGCCAGTAAGCAAAGCATAAACACCAGACTACACAACTGTTTTAGGGCGCGTTGCACCAACGTCGTTCAACTTTGAACCCGGGTCAAATCTGAATTTGAACCTAGTTCAGGTGTAAATTGCATTGCACCAAAGCGGTTCAAGCGTTGATCTCCGTTCAATTCTGAACTG
>Ga0056128_1009663_pt1 | contig 12088 bp, 12 predicted proteins | sample WorMetLIZISLAND2_FD_71113 | JGI IMG/M metagenome (GOLD analysis project Ga0056128, IMG submission 71113) | Marine gutless worms symbiont microbial communities from Max Planck institute for Marine Microbiology, Germany - Olavius geniculatus... ...
AACGGCAAAATGACGTCTTTTTAGGGGGTACCCCTCTTCGACGCCCTCGTTCGAGGGGAACCCCTGCACCCAGTGGCACGAAATTTTGTCACGATAAACTAGAGACATTGGGGCAGCCCAGAGTGAAGATTTCGTGAGCATAGCTTGCACCGTTTTGATACAGATCACGAGTGTGACAGACAGACAGACAGACGGACGGACAGACAGGCAGACGCCCAGACGATGGCAAAGACGCGCGAAGCATTCTGCTTTCGCGTGTAAAAACACCACACACAGAATAGATGCCCCTTTCCATTCACGAGTGCTAACAATTTTCACTGAACAATCAATGACTATAAAAATGGAACGTCCGAAAATGAGTAATAACCACAAGGAAACTTATAAGACAACCATGACTGAAACTCATATGTTGTATCACACTGCATAATTATACCTACATCACAGCACCATATAAATTAACATAAATTAACATATCAATATTACTATGTGTGTATTATCTATTAGTACACAAACAATATATACTCCAGTGGTCTGCTGCAGTTGGTAGGGTGACAAAAAAAGGTATCTGGCTTATAAAGTCATGAACCAACAATCCCAAAATTTTTCTGCTGAAAACTTCACATCATTTAGAGTAATTCTGAAACAATTGCCCACCGAAGATATACTAAACGATAAAAACCACATACACTCATAGAATCATCCTATTTAGTTAGACTTAGTTCCAGTCGAGCAGAAGGGCACATTGGGCAGCATCTAGTTGCCAGGACGATCAATAAATAAAATGCCAGTAATTCTGCCGCATTTCAGGGCATGTGAGCTATCACAGACATAACAAGAAAAGCCCAGCTAACGCAAAGGGAAATGCGCGACAACGATGCACGTGTGACAGCCCGGTGCGAACGAAATCTGAGCTCACAACGATGTTTCATTTAGACTTGATGGCGGATGACGCCCAGCACCATATCCAGTGCATGAATTTCAGCATTGGCTGAAAATCGCAAATTTTTCCTACCCCCTCTCATTTAGCGCCCTCGACTGGGGTCACCCCTTTCGAATTTATGGAAAAGCTTTATTGATCATGAAACTAGAGTCTTCCAGGCAGCTGTCAGTAAAAATTTGGTGATCCTAGCTTGCACCGTTTTTGACTGATTCACGTGTGTGACAGACAGACAGACAGAATTGCGATGGCTGAGATGCGCCACAGCAGTATTGCAGTACCTGCGTAAAAATGAAAGGCAAAATCTCTGGCTAAAAGCTATTAAGCAAAAAAATAACAAACATCCAGACACAGACAAAGACCTGCAGATGTACGAAGCAGTCGTTGAAAAGTAGAAAGTTGTGAGTAGAAGAGAATCTTCCCAGGTTTGACAGCAGCAATGGATGTTGACGACTGTCACGAACCAGACGACGCTGAGACGTCTGTAGCGCTTCCTGATTATACAGCCATACACCAGTGATTTTATCAAGGACTTTTTATTCAAGAACAAGAACAAGGCCAAGGACATGGGAACCAATGATGAGGACAAAGACTTACAAAAAAGCAAGGCCAAGAACGAGGACAAAGACAAGAACATGGCTCTTTGTTCTTGAAACACCATGAAGACGAGGAGAAGTCCTCGAGAACACATCACTGCTACACACAGCTAGTGTGTATACACAGCTGGTCAAGGCAGTGGCTTCTATCCCTATACCTGGTAAAGGTAAAGGTTGTCAATTTGTATAGCGCATCGTCGTGTACGACGTACACCTCTAATGCGCTTTTCGTCACTAACCAGAGCCGTCGTTCGCACAGCCGCCGCGTGCAGCCTGCAAACACAGGCTGGCGCACCGGCCGGCTAGGCAGCCCAGTCAGCTGTACAAAGGTCCCCACCTTCCGTAACCCATATAATGAGTTACTATTCATTTAACCGACCCCGAAGGGATGGCAGGCTGAGTTGGCCTTGTTGGTTGACTAATAGCGAACGCCGTACCCACAAAGTGGTCAAGCAGCCATCCATCAGTCTAGCGCAGGATAAGGAAAGTCCGCCGGCCAGGACCGACGTTCTAACCACTATGCTACGCCACCAACTGGTGGTGGTGAGTGCAGCTAGCACCCAGTGAAAATTAGGGGAGGGAGAAATTTTGTTAAGGGTTTAGATCACATGCCCCATTTTCACTGAGCAATCAACACCCTCAACAAAACTTCCTTCCCATTTTCACAGTAAAGAATAGGGGGAGATTGGGATTGCCAAAACCTAGGGTCACCATAGCAAACCCAACTAAGCACCGGTCTCACCAGCTACTGTCAACGTGATATGCATAATTCCATGTGACATCAGTACTATTATTTCAAAACTACAGGTGAACACACTACAGTACCAGAAAAGTCAGAGATCCACGGCCACGGTCAAACTCACTCACGCAATTTATGTAATTTATTGTAATTGTAATTTATGTAATTTATGCAATTCAAATTAGACATTTAACCGTGCATATATAATATGCTAATTTGAGCTTCATAAATATATGAACATAATGTGCGATTTGAAACGAAATGCGCCATTATGTTATGTTATGCTGAAAATTTCAGTCAGGCAGGCACAACCAATGACGTTATCAGCCTAGCCCATAGGCATCATGAACATTAATGGCCTAGCCGGTTACGTCATCAAATTAATATTCATATATGTAAAAAAATTACCAGTTTACAACTGTGTGTAAGGATGATGTGATGATATTAGTCCTCTAAAACAGCAAAAATCATTTGGGTAACTTTAGATGAGGCTATGCATATGGCGTCCTTACAAACTGACTTTAGTTGGTAATCACTAACATAGTCTAACATAGTTGTGCTACCTAGTCACCATGGCGGCACGTTTTTTACTTCATGTCTGTAAATCATCAATTTCAAATGTAAGTTTCTCCATGTAGACAAAACGCTGGGTGCTAATATTAGTGTCAAAATTATCACAAAATAATGCACTTTTAGAAAAATGGATAAAATATGTATGTTAATTTTGGTGTCCATGGACAATTAAGAAAACTGCTCATTAAGTTAAGAACTGCAGTGTATACATACAAGAACTTTGATTGGTGCGGTCTGCCAATAGGCCAGAGTTCTCTCGGCTAATTCTTGACCAACGCTGATCTTCTGCTTTATGCTCTGCCAACTCTGAGACAACCGATACAGTCTGGCATACTCCTGAGTGTACTGCAACAAAACACAAAACATTTCTACAGCAGCAAGCACAAACCACACATTAGTGCAGATCTAGCAATAAATACACTGTAGAATGGACCAGAGATCTCAAACCCCAACCGAGAACGATGCTACCACCTGGCAAACACAAAGCAAGCACTCACTGCAGCCACTGTATCCTAATGGCAAAAATCCTAAATCCACAAAATGATCCAAACTGCCATTGAAATCTAACCACTTTTCCTTGAAATGTGACATGCCCAACCCTCTGGAAAATTTAATCAAATCTGTTCACATCATTTTGAGTAATCCACCTGATGAAAATCGACTGACCCCAATAACAATCATCATATTAAACCAGAAATATTTCACTGAATGACATCACAGCTCCATACAGTGCAATGCTGCAATGCATCAAGAGTTATACTTCAAAATTGACCAGTCCTTTCTAACTGCCTTCGGTGCTTTAACATGGCAAGCTTGACAACAGAAAAGACTGCAGCCAATAAGTTTTACCGCGATAAAACTCAAAAAGTTTACGGTACTTTTGAGAACTAGCCTAACTCGATGTAACCTAATCTGAAATAACCTTATAATAATAGGCCAGATTAACAAAAGCCAGGAATGAAAGTAATAAAATTTGTAAGCAATACTACCAAAACAACACAGTGAACTATACTGAACAAAACAAAAGCAGAACTGGTAACACGCAACTTCCTACCGCTGGGTACAAATCGGCAACAGCAGCCAGCAGTTTCTGATACTCCAGTGTCCGTCTCAATGGAAACTGCAACACACGCTGAAATGTCAGAGAAATGTTGCTCATATCGACTTTGTTTGCTTCTAGAATATCCGCAAATTCCAGCTTTATTTTATCGAAAAATGCCCTGAAACAGAAACAAATGCAATGACAAACTCATACCCTATCTCGCACTAAAAGCACTGTGTTATAACTAGAAATTGTTGTCCTTGTGATACATAAGTATAATCTTCAAAAATCGTTATTTTGTTAAAACAGTGTGACTATTTTCACTATACTTATGAAAACAATTAAGCTACAGAATACAAAATTGCACAAGAACAGTCAGTTTGAATAATGACCTCCATCTGTTACACGTAAGTAAAGTAATAACCATAGTCATATAAAGTTTCTAGAAAGTGTAATATCAAAATAACTGCAACAAATAAAAGCAATAAATGCTTGTTAATAAAAGCAACATCATAACTAATGAAAGGTGAACCATAATACATAATAATCATTAGCAATTCACACAGGCAATGGTACTAATAGTAATGAAATAAAAATAAACAACAACGAGGAAATGCAGCACTTCTACCACCAAGTAAACACTGCTGTGGTCTGTTTGCTTAGCTTTCAACATATCGTCCTCAGGACTTAACTACTGAGGGATTGAAAAAAATAATAGTAACAATGAGATATGTAGGTTGTGACTAAAAAATGCTGTTGCCTCCCTTGCTACATTACATTTATATTCCAACATTTCTCATTAATGCTATTCACGAAAAAAAATAACATCATCGGCAGCAGCACACCTGTTGGCTTTGACCAGCTTGTCAAAGGTTCCGCAGACAAGCGTGTTGGTGAAGCTGGTAGCATAGCGTTCAAACACACACAGACGCTGGTCCATATCATGCGTCAGACAAGCGTACAGAGTCCCAGCAATATTGCATGAAGAGCCATTGCACAGTGCGGCCGACAGTCTCAGATGGTACTCTGCTGACAGTCGTACTATGTGCGTCAGCTTGTTAGCGACCGACTGCAGATGATCCAAACAGTCCGATGTTTCCGCTGCCATTTCTGCACCACAAAATCAACAAATAAACACTCAGTGTAATGTAAAAGCAATTTGGTATAGTGCCGCTGTCACGTTGTGAATCAGAAGCGCTGTGTTGGTGCTCACCTGTACTAAGTGCAGTGGGCTGAGGTAAACCATTCAGTTTTAAGCCTAATTTATTAATCCTAAACTATCCTAAAGCAGCACCCACTCTCTGTTTATTTCTAGACACTTTTTATCCTCCTAGCAGATCAAATGCTAATTTGTGGCCTATCTGTTAGACCATGCAGTGATAACTTATATCTGTTAACAGTTGAAGGACTCAGGTACATATTGTAGGCTAGGCTATTTCTGACCAGTAATGCTATTTTAAATCACTATTTACTTTAATTAGTGTCTTACATTATTAGCAATGCTGAAAACTGCCACAAGTCATATAGGAGACTGACTAATTATTACTACAAAATAATACTAAACAACCTTCAAAGCCTAGTGAATTAATTATCATCTGTAATGTGAAAGCAACACAAAACACAGAAGTTTTTGCAACACTCCACAGGATGCGCATTTATGCAATGCAATGCAGCTGACTGAAATACCATATACAGGGTGGGCCAAAAAATGTGCCACTTTACTTTTGTTCATATCTTAGCCAATAATTATTATTCAAAATTCTTTCACTGGTACACTCTGCAGACCATTTGCGATAATGTGATTACTATAAATCCCACCACACCATAAATGCGTCTCTACACTACCTTGCGAAATATCTATGAAATGTGCATACATAACGATAATAACAAACAAACATTTTGGAAAAAAATTGAAAAAAAAAACACTTCAGACAAACATTGCAGTGAATGGTCTGTACGACACTAGACTCTGTGAGTATAACACAGTCTAGTGTCATATGAATCATTCATCGCTATGTTGATCTGAAGCGTTTTTTCATTTACCAAAAAATTTTTTGTTATCATCGTTAGTTTTTGCTTACATTTATATTTCACAAGGTAGTGTAGAAACGCAATTTACCACGTGGTAAGATATATAATAATCGCATTATTGCAAATTGTCTGCAAAGTGTGCCAGTGAAAGAATTTTGAAAATTGGTCAATAATTGGCAAAGATATGGACAAAAGTAAAGTGGCATGTTTTTTATGGCTCATGGTGTATGAACAGCAAAGATGCAACTACAGACAATGGGTGTTTTTGTCTGCTCCACTGGCTGCATGAACAGTGTGCTACCGTCGCTTCAATAACAGTGTGTGTTCTAAACGAAACTTTAAAAAATTAGTATTTCATCAAGCCTTCAAGCCTTCCACCATTAACTTATGTTTTTGGAAATCTACATGATATTTTAAGTTTCATATTATTTTAAGTTTTATCTAAGGTTTTATACTGCACAGCACCGGCCATTTTAGGTGGTTTACTGACTAACTGAATACCAAGTTGCAGCAGTGGCTGAATGAGAAGTTGTTCAATCTTGTCGACAGTCATGTAGAACAATCTTTCACTGGCAGCTAACTGATACACAGCGGACATTAGTGACGAGCCATCACCAACAACACACGCCACTTGACCATCACCACTAGCGAAAACTCGACAAACCAACCCACTCTAAACCAGCACAGCACACAGGCATGATGGGAATGGTAATAGTAAACAACAATGATAAAATGGTGCTGTCACCGTGGCACTGCCACTGCAAGAGTTCACCCGGTTCACTTGACAAATGTAGCACGGTGCCAGGTGGCTGCCGGCCTTTGAACTTAGCTCGGGCCACAGATCTGCCTAAACTGTCAGCAGTAGTACTGCATTCAGTGACACCATTTATTAATACCTAGCCTCATTTTACCATCCTGTAGAGGGTAGAACTCTAAGTTGACATGGCTATATACAAAGATGTTTCACTTGAGCACAGATAGTCACCCATCCAGGTACTAACCGAGCCCAGTGCACAGTAACTTCTACCATACTACTACAGAGAACTTGACAGCAATAGTAGTACCTTTTGTAATAATAGTAATACTAAAAATATAATTTCAAATGCTCAATCCAATGTTTAAACAAAACACAAAGTCGATGCTTACAGCGTAAAGTTTGCCAAATCGTGAAAGCTGCACCAAGTTACACTCCCTGCAACATACAGATGCAGAATCAACCAACAACACACTGAATGCAATTTACTTGCCATAAGGCATGTCGGTCAACAGACATGTGTACGATGATACTGAAAGAGTCCATTGCATATTATTTGAATAATGGATCATCTGTTTACTGCAGTTTTTAGATGCCACAAAGGCATTTGATCGTGTAGAATATTGTAAGCTTTTTCAAATGCTAATGAAACGTCCGTTACCTTCTGTTGTCCTTCAGTTGCTATGCACTATGTACTTGAATCATTCGACCCTGGTTGAATGGAATAGGTTCAGGTCTGTCGCCTTTAAAGTTCTAAATGGCGTCAAACAAGGTGGCATTCTTAGTCCTATTACGTTTTGTGTGTATATTGACGATCTGCTGTTGTTACTACAAAACTCTGATGTTGGCTGTTATATAGGTAATTTTTTGTTGATGCATTAGCTTATGCTGACGATATTGTTCTTCTCGCACGTAGTGCAAATGCAATGAGGAGAATGCTATCATACTGTGATACTTATGCTTCAGAATATAACATTACATTTAATGCTAGCAAATCTAAATGCATGCACTTTTGTCCTAAAGATTACCATAGAAAAATACATGGATGCACACCAGTACTTTTGGTTTGTAGCCAACCTGTCAAAGTTGTAAAGCAGTAGTCTCATCTTGGTCATATTATTTCGTATCATACGGATGATCGATACGATATTATGCAATGTCATGATTCCTTGGTTAAACAAATTAATAATGTTTTATGTTTCTTTAGTAAACTGAACCCTATTATTAAGCTACGACTATTGGTGAGCTATTGTTATCATAGCACAGTAGTGCGTAACACTGTTGTAAGGGCGACTATCAAAGGCAATGGGAAACCACAGATTTTGGGCACTTGTAGCTTCCAAACCCCTGAATCAATCAACTTAAAATTTGACTTGGATGATTACATCGGCGGTCTGACCCTACGTGCCAAAAATGGTACAAATCAGCCCAGCAGGGTCGGCGGGGTAAAAGGGTGAAATATAATGTTCAATTTGGTTATTTTTTAGTCCGCCCGAAAGCGATAGCTTGCGGAAGCGGACTTAAGTTTTAGCCCAGATGTTTATTATTTTTTTTTCCGAGCGTGAGATCTCCGAGATGCATGGGCCAACCGGCTTGAAATTTTGCACGATGGTCAGTACTAGGCTGAATTTTATAATGCCGGTCCAAAATTTTGGGCGGCGCAACCCAAAGAAATTTCCGGGCGAAAAACATGCAAAATTTGGCCCAATTTCGGATGACTTCGAAGTTCGGCGGCGAATATCTCCGAAACAGATAAATATATTCAAAATCGGATAGTCATTCCGTCTACTGCAATTCCACCTGCGTTAGGCGAAACAAGTCCGGTGAAGTTTGGTCCAGTGACCTTGGAGATCTCGATGTGAAATCGTACCCACCTAAAGCGCATTTTTCGGAAGAACATATTTCGGCCCCTAGGGGATGCTGCGCCCCCAAATTTTTACACGCGCTAGAGAATGACCAAGTCTTACTAGCGCACCCCGCATCGAGGACGGCGGCCCCGCTTACAACTTTTTTCAAAGAGGAGTCAAAAATTGCCTTAAAATGTAGCGTATTAGACGAAGGATCTTTTGAGCCAAAGGGAGTAGCTTCATGAGACTTTGACGTGCTGCTAGATGGGGGTGATAACGCGGGTATTTTAGGGGGCACTGCCCCCTTAAAATCTGGGAGTGCAAAAAACGCGCAAAATTTAGTACGTTTAACGACAACTTTTGACTTTGAGCACAAATATCTCTGAACTGCATAGGGATATCGACAAGCGGTAAACGGTGTTATCAAATACAGTTAATTCCGCGTTGAATAAAAAAAACTGTGTGAACTTCAGTCCACCAACATCAGAGATTACGCGGCAAATGTTTACCCACCAAAATCAAATTTTTCGGAAGGCCATATTTCGGCCCCTAGGGGATGCTGCACCCCCAAATTTTTACACGCGCTAGAGAATGACCAATTTTTAGTAGCGCACCCCCCACCGGGGACGGGGGCCCTTCTTACAACATTTTTCAAAGGGAAGTCAAAAATTGCCTTAAAATGTAGCGTATTAAACGAAGGATCTTTTGAGCCAAAGGGAGTAGCTTCATGAGACTTTGCCACGTCACGTGCTGCTGGATGGGGGTGATAACGCGGGTGCAACTTTTGGGGGTCACCGCCCCCTTAAAATTTGGGGGGGCAAAAAACGTCTGAAATTTAGTATGTTTTACGACAACACTCGAGTTTGCCCGCAAATATCTCTGGAATCGATGAAGGTAGCGACAAAATCTAAATGGCGTTGACGAGAACGATCTTTTCGGCGTTGAACAAAAAAAAATTTGTGAAATTCGGTTCACTACGAACAAAGTTATAAGCGCTCAAGTTGACCTACCCTAAGTTGACAATGCGCGTTCGGCGTATGCCAATGCATTTGAGTTCGGACCACGTGACTTTGATGCCGGGGAAATTCCCCCCCTTATACCCTCCTGCCTTAATTTCCCCCAATCGGACATAGGGCGCCGGGCGGACTCACGTTGGGCTTTGCCCCAAATTTCTAGTTCTTTCTTTTCTTCACTTTTCTTGCCAAGCTCTGGAAAACACATTTTTGGAAGTATCGCCACAATTTTTGCATTGGACGACGTGTTTCGGTGGGGACTGATTTCCTAGGGGGTCTCAACATTCACCTTTCATATTTCCCCCCTCTAATCCCCCAAAACAGCAAATTTTAGGCCGATTGCCAAACTTTGAAAAATTACAAGTGAAAATGCTTAACAATGGAGATGCTCATCTACAAAATACCCTTAATCGTCATCGTAGCCCCACCAAAGTGGCATAGTGAATAGGCAATGTGGCCTCAGGAATTCCAAATATGCGGTTATTTTGGACCCCCTGCCTACAGGTCATGTGACACGGCACATGTGCAGTGAACTTTTGGCCTTTAACATGGGTAAATGCAAGTTTGAGGCTTTATATCTCCCGAACGGTGCAAGATAAACGCAAGGTTACAATGGACTACCAATAGGAAACCACATATGCCGAGTCAAATGATCACGTGACCGATGACGTCACGTGACCCCAAAAGGTCAAGATCGTAACCGAATGATCTTTAAGGCGCCATATCTCCTTAACAATGCTAGTAGATGCATGGATACAATGGACCACCAATAGGAAAACACTTATGCCGAGTTGAATGGTCACGTGACCGATGACATCACGTGACCCTAAAAAGGTCAAGATCGTGACCCCATTATCTTTGAGGCGCCATATCTCCCTATGGGTGCAAGGTCACAATTGACCACCCATGGGAAGTCGCCCACCATTAGTCGAATGGTCACATGACCGATGACGCCACATGACCCCAAAAGATCAAGGTCGTGACCCCATTATCTTTGAGGCACCATATCTCCGTAACGGTGCAAGATAGACGCATGGTCACAATGGACCACGCATAGGAAGTCACCCACCACGAGTCGAATGGTCACGTGATTGGGTTGGGTCACATTATTGCTTTTAACTCACGGTTAAATTTGCTAATAAAACAGCAAATATTAAATATAAAAAAACTTACCAGTTTACATTACTGTGTGAGGGCGACCAAGTCACACATCCAAAACAGCAGAAATCATTTTACTAGGACACAGAGTAATAGAACGACGAACTGGTTGCCCTTACAAATATATGTGACGTGAATTTCAATTTCATACATGGCTCACGAGATAATGCAAGAGTGCAAAAGGTTAAATGGGTTCACATAACATGGGTTTGTAAGAGCAGCCAGTTCGTCATTCTATTACTCTGTATCCTAGTAAAATGATTTCTGCTGTTTTGGAAGTGTGACTTGGTCGCCCTTACACAGTAGTGTAAACTGGTTAGTTTTCTATATTTATAGCTTATATGGATATGTGTTGTGGAATGTCTGTAATGTATATGTTGAATGTGTGTGTCACAGGCTTGGTATCTGTCGTGTGTGAGGTCTGCCATCTAATGCTCATAGTGTCTTTTTACCTTTATTGTGTTGTCGTTTGCCATTATATGATGAACTTATGAAACGGTTACTAACATTCACACAAAGACGTATTAACAGTGATAATAATCTTGTAACCTTTGTGGTAAGGTACGCTATTTGGTACGGCCGCATGGCATCTCCACTTGGCTGCAGTGTAATCCAGTGTTGCTCTAAGTGTGATATTGAATATAAAGACTTTGTCATTTTGCCACCAGTATATTCAAAGATACTACCGGAAGGTGGTTAGTGATGAAGATGTTGTAGGGCACGGTTGTTGTTAGAACTGTTATTCATAAAATCTGGAGCGTATCAATTGGACAATTTCTCAGTCAGTGATGTTAAGGCGACAGTTTGAGCACGATGTGATTTGACTGCATGTTGATTAGTTGCACTTTCTGCTTTTTTTCATTTTCTTTTTTTCATTAGTCCACCCGAAAACAATAGTTTTCGGAAAAACTTATGTTTTACGCATGATGTTTTATTTATCTTTTTTTCCCGAGCATGAGATCTCTGAGATGCGTGGGCCGACCGACTTGAAATTTTGCACAATGGTCAGTACTAGGCCGAATTTTATAATGCCGGTCCAAAATTTTTGGGGGCGCACCCTAAAAAAATTTCGGGGGCAAAAAACAGGCAAAATTTGGCACGATTTCGAACGACTTCGAAGTTCGGCGGCGAATATCTCCGAAACGGATGAAGTTATTCAAAATCGAATGGTCATTCCGTCTATGGCGATTCCTCCTACGTTAGGCGAAACAAGAACGGTGAAGTTTGGTTCAGTAACCTTGGAGATTTAGATGTGAAATCATACCCCCCTAAAGCGCATATTTCGAAAGAACATATTTTGGCCCCTAGGGGGTACTGCGCCCCCAAATTTTTACACGCGCTAGAGAATCACCAAGTCTTACTAGCGCACCCACCACCGGGGATGGGGGCCCCCCTTAC